>Ga0102941_1000112_pt1 | contig 32284 bp, 54 predicted proteins | sample SalPonR2_C_D2_MG_FD_79281 | JGI IMG/M metagenome (GOLD analysis project Ga0102941, IMG submission 79281) | Salt pond soil microbial communities from South San Francisco under conditions of wetland restoration - Salt Pond MetaG R2_C_D2_MG | ecosystem: Environmental > Aquatic > Marine > Intertidal... | reverse complement strand
CCACTACGGAGGTGACTTTAATTGCTGGGTTGAGGGCTCAGACTTTTTAGAAATGTTGGATTTTGCAAAGCGAATACCTGACTTAATAGAGGGGGGTTTAGAGACCATGGCAGCCAACACCAAAAAATCAGAAGAAGCAGCAAAAGAAGCCGAACAGGCTATTGATAAATTAAAGTCTAAATTTTAATAACCAATTAAATCTAATATTATGAAAAAGCAGGAAAGAATTATTAAAAAAATCGAAGCGAACAAAGAGATTATGAAGGGTATAAACAATGTAAGAATTTACACGCCCGAATCATTTTACAAAGATGCTTTACGTTATATAAAAGCGATAAAAGAGGGTCGCATGTGTTGCGTTATCCCACATGTAAGCCAGTCCGGCATGAGTAGAGTCATTAAATTTAATGAATGCACAAAAACTAATACCCAATATAGATATTACAATTTTTTCGCCTTTATGCTTGCGTTAGGATATACTCCTGACAGGAAAGAATTTGGTTTTCGTATTAGTGGGACAGGTATGGATATGGTTTTTCACACGAATTATACTATAATACATCGCTTAGGAAGGTTGGGATTCATAACTAAAAAACAAGTTGAGGCATTGGCGCAAAATACGCCGGATGTTATTTAGTATTGCATGACACAACTTTAAAAGCCAGTTTGGAAAGTTTGCGCGGTTCGAGTCCGCGCCTGGTTTCAATTTATTTAACCAATTAAAAACGAAAATTATGCTAAAAGTATTTGAAAATAAAAGAGAAATAAATAGAGAACCACAAAAGGTTAGATATGTACGAGAAGTACAACTACCCGATGGACTACTTACACTTGAAGATATAAGTAAACACCTAAAAGAAGGTGAAAAATTTGGTTTCTTCCAAAGAGAAGAAGGCGGGCTTGGACTACCTGTTGATTACATGAGCATACATGGTTACAGAAATGAAACCAAAGAAGAAATTGAGGTAAGGGCAGCGAAAGCAGAGAAGTATAATGAGAACTACGAGAAGTTTCATGCAAAGGAACGAAAGTAGCGAAGACTCGATTGATATTCTAAATGTTTGCTAACATGCAAGTAATGAGTATAATCTATTATTAATAATTAAAAATCTAATATTATGGAAAATGCAAAATATGCGTATGTTCAAGCAACAAATAGTATTGGCGTTATCCTAGACAAGGGGACTGATAACATGGGGGGTTGGTATAGAACTGATTGTGATGGCGTGCGTGACCCTATGGAACTTCTTTTTTTGCACACAAAAGCGGAAGTAAAAAGATGTGCCAAACAGTTTAATGCAAACATATCACCCTCTACCAAAGAATTGATTGAGCTAATCGAACAAAAAATATAAGAAAATTTAACCAATTAAATCTAATATTATGAAAACTTTAGTAATTAAGAGCAATCAAGGTAATCATGCCGATTTCAACAGGACCTGGGAATTGTTGGCAGTATGTGACAGCGTAGAAGAAGCAAGGGCCGAATTAATCGAATGGTCCATAGAACGTACCGAAGGGTGCGACGGATGGACGATAAGAAACGGACGTGCCTACAATGTGTATAGTAAGGAATTTCTTGCAACAAACAAAAGTGACAGCTTTGAAGAAGATTTATCTTACTTCCATATCTTGCCTGAAAATAAGGTCGCAACATTCTTCTCAGGAGGGCACAGGGGTTATACCCCCGAATTCGTAAAAAAGGAATTTCCGGATCAATTCAAAGACGAAAAGACTACCTTTTACCGGGCAGACGATTATGAGGGAAATATGGGTGATTTAATAGGATTTTTCAAAACTCACGAAGAGGCAGAAGATGAAATAGAATTCAAGAAAGAAGTCAATTCTGCTGAGGGAAATTTCTCTCAAATAACAGAACTCGAGATTCCATCATCTTACCTGATAGATGTTGATATTAGAGATAGTTATGAGATGCTTCCAATTTGGGGTAATGGAGAAATAGTCAATAATTATTACTACGTCTAATATTATCATAAACATAAAACTAAAAAACATACGATGATGAAACGATTTGAAGGTAAAAAATTAGAAGTAATTTCTTTTAGAAGAAATAATGGAGAAATTGGGATGCACTTAAATTTAAAAAGTGAATTGCCAACCCTAATACAAGATGCTTTTGTATGTACTTCGTACAAAGATTGTGTTGAATATCATTATTGCAACGCTGAAAATTTGCTTATTGAAATACTTAAAGTAAATGAGTATGACCAAATTGAAAAGTGTATAATTGCAGGTAAAAAAGAACATATTGAAAGTTTTTTGATTGCTGATGGACACGCAACGCCAAACCATGCAATTGACTTTAAAACTATTCATTTCCCTGATGAATTGGAATATGTAATAAACAGGATGGAATGGTCAATTGATGAAATTATTGAGAAATTAACAATCATTAAAGAAAAAGCAAGGGCCGAATAAATTTTAGGTATTGCATGGCACAACTTAAAAACCAGTTTGGAAAGTTTGTGCGGTTCGAGTCCGCACCTGGTTTCAATTTATTTAATCAATTAAATCTAATACTATGAAAACAACAACAATCATCAAGAACCTTATCCGTCAATTTTCAAGCGATTCATCAAATCACTGGGCGTATAGGCGAGACATAGTCAAGTGCTTAAAAGCCTTAAATATTCCAATCATGGAAAGAGATGAGGCTTTTCAAGAATTAATAAAAGCCGGAGAAATTGAAGCTTTTGAGGCGGGTATATTTGATGTAACCTGTTACGGGCTTATAGAGCATCATTCGCAGGTAGGCAGATGGAATGAATATTATAATCTTTCACATATGTGAACTGCACATCCACGCTAAGGCGATGAATGGGTTTTACGCTCCGTCTTATAAATTTTCAGGTATTTCATGAGACATGTTTTACAACACATAAAAATTGTCCCATGAAATACCACAAAGTGTTAACTTAGCAAAAAATTAAAACATGAATACCTTAACAGAACTAAAAAACGTAAAAAAGGCTGTGTTCCATGTATGTCCTGAAGATATACCTTCTATAGAGCATTATCTATCCAGGAAACGATCTACATTTCGTGTAGACATACACTACAATAAAAGTAATTTTTTTGATACAATAAAACAATTAATAACAGTCATATTTATAATGCTTAGTTGCCCTGTATTTTCTCAAAACACAATTGACATAGAAAGACAGGTCGCTAGAAACAATCAGATAACAACACTGTTCACGATTGGCGGAGCTGCTTCAATAGTTTACGGATCACTGCATGATTTTGACATAGCTTACGAGCAGACAAGGCCTGAACATGAGCAGGGAATAAAGCGGGCATTCATTGCCTCTGGTATTATCAGTATAATTACGGGTGCAGCAATAAGGCATCAGGCTATAAAAATGCAACGACTGGACTACGATATATCCTCGTCCGGTTTCAGGTTAACTTACAAATTCTAACGTGCCGACTACAAAACCATATTGTTAGCGTTAACAAAAAGGTAGATTAAGTGAAATAACGGCTAAAACAGAACTTACTCGCCTATATTTCACATACTGTGTTATGTAAATACAAAAAGATAAAGCTATGACAGCAGCAGAATTAAATACAAAAATAGCAGAAGGAACTAAAAAATATGGTAGCAAAAATGCTTACTTATGTTCTGTTGAATATCAAATGGCATATAAAAAGTGGCAAAGATATGATAATAATGATAAGGTAAAAAAAGAAGCTGAAGAAGTACAGATAGTAAAATATGAAAATGGATATGCTATAAAAAGAGGACGTGGCTATTTAGTTTTCTCTGATAACGATTTTAATATGATGTTTTCTGGTGTTAGTGTATTTGAAACATACATGCAAGCTAAAAAAATGTGCAATAAACTAAATTATAAAGTAAAATAGTATGGCAACAATAGCGGATATTAAACAATTAAGAAACAGGTTAGAAGATTTAGAAAATGAATATTTAAGAGACACACCACCATGCAATAATAAAGAGTGTTCGTTTTATAGAGAAAAACAAAGCGGGAATTGTTCGTGGAGTGTTTTATTAGAGGATTGTAGAGATTATATACCAAATGATAATGATTAACTATTATGAGCAAGAAAGCAATAACAATAACAGTAGATGAGTATGTAATAATTGATGCTAAAAAACGAGCTGAAAATAATAACAGACCGGTTTCAAATTAACATATAAATTTTAACAGTTTGGCTATGAACTGAAAGTCGAACCACTAAAGATAAATTGAAATACTAACCAAACAGAGGCTTTTTGTTTATAGCCTTTGTTATAAAAACATTTTTATTATGAGTCTTAAAGAAATTGACAAGCAATACCAATTCGTTAAACTATGTATTGCACTAACAAAGCAAGGTTTTCATTTTACAAGGCAAAAAGGTGTGAGATATGCCTTGACGTTTGACAAACTATCTGCAAAAAGACTATTTCACCCTGATACGAAAACACCTTTTGTAAATTCGTTTATTAGAATTTCTGGGGATAAAACAAAAGATTGCTATCAATTTGAACAGTGGGCAGGTCGTTAAATGTTTTATAACGCCAACGACGCAATTATATCGCTTCAGTGCGAGGTACGAGCATTGACGATATAATCCTGTTATTGAGCGTTTCAACAAACAAGTCTTAATCAATACAAAAATTAATAAAATAAACTACCTACCGACTAAATATCGGATGTGTTTTAGGCCTAAATATGGAGAGAAAAAAATGAAATATAACGCAAAAATAATAAGAAACCATTCCGAGATAGGTGCGGTTTCAGCAAACTCTGTTTGGCATCTAAAAAAGAAAGCTAAAATAGAGGCCGTGAAGACATTAAAAACAAGCAAGGGTCGAATACGTTTAGTCGATGGCAGTATGATGATAGACTGTATATTAAATATTGGATCTAAAAAAATAAGAAGACTTACACAATTAAAAAAGTAGTGAAAAATGGAACAAATAAAATCAATTAAAAGGAAATTAGAGAATCTCGCTTCAGAGTATGAGAAAATAAATTCTTTTGATATGGAAGTCAGAAGGGAGATTGAAAATTTGGTGATATTAATTTACCAGAATAAACAAATATTGTCATGTAATTTTGATGATATTTCTTTTTGCCTTCAAAATGCTATATCTTGCGGGGTATCCCTTAGTCCCGATTTAAAGATGGGGTATATATTAACACCAGGCAGGGGCAGATGTATTTTTTATCCAGGATACCAGTCCTTTATATCCAGATTAAAGGATACAGGACATGCTGAGGACGTGTGGGCAAACGTTGTTTACGAAAATTGCAAGGTATCTGTTATATCTGGCAGTCATCCCAAGTTATTTCACGAGCCTTATTATATAGAATCAAAAGAACCAGGAGACAAGAAAGCTATATATGCATGTGCAAGAATAGGTGATAGCGTAAAATTTGAATACAGACCTTATGATTACTTTAAAAAAGTAATTAAATATTCTAACTTGTTAGTCAGGTATCCGGCTATGAAAGATAATGAATACTTTATAGAGGACATGGAAACGAAAACAATGATAAAATACCTTTGGAAGTACATGCCAAAAAATAAACATGCAGAAAAAGTGGCTGTATTGTTTAATGTTGATAACTCTGCTTATGAGTTTTCTTTTAAGGGTATTGCATCAGACAATTCCAAGAAAAGTAAATCTACTGTTGACAAGATAAAAAAAATGAATATAAAATAAATTTTAATTAATGAAAGACTTATTTTACGAAGCATGGAAGAAAGACAGGCAAGAACTTAAGGGAATCAACGATGAAATTCTCTATGAAACCTACAAAAATGGGGCTACCCCGGATGAGGCGTACATGATGCACGTTTATTTGCCTTTTTGATTTGTCCTAAACAATAAAATCTTATAATTTTAAAAATGGAAACAATTAGAGTAACATGGAAAGATTTAGAGCTGGATGTCAGTTATCGGCATCACAATGCAATACCTCCAGGAGAGTATGCTCCAGGATCTGGATCGACGATTGAACTACATAAGGTTGAATGGCAGGGAGTGAACATCCTGGATGTCATAGAAGCTCTCGACAAGGGGGTGGATTTAGAAATTTATATTTTGAAAAAACATTTTTAACGGACACAGATAACAACAGTTTAAAATAAATTTATATATGAAAAACGAAACTAAAAAACAAGTAGAAAACATCAATAATAGCAACGAAAAATTGTTGTTATCTGATGTTATAAAATCGGTTTGCGAACATAAGGATGGTAGCAGAATAGTATTTGGAGAAAGACGGTGTGCTAAGTGTGGTGATTTATTTGGACGCATTTAGCAAACTGTTTTATAACGCAATTATATCGCTTCAGTGCGACGTAGGAGCATTGACGATATAATTCTGTTGGCATTATTCAAATTTATAAAAAATATTAATCAAACAATAAAAACAATCATGACAACTTACGAAAAAATTCAAGAATTGTTGGAAGTTTATCAATATTTAAGAATAGAGAAAACGGATTTATGGATAGTAGATGCAGGAAAAGGTGGGGCTTCTATATCTGGCGTCTCAACAAATTATCAGGACGCTATTGATCTTGCCTATGAAACCAAAAAACAAATTGATAGAAAAAACAGTGAATTTCCCAGCACAAAGATAATGCGCCTCCTAAATGACGCTTACGATTTGATACCAAACGGAACAGAACATCCCTCCATCCATGAAATAAAACAAGCATTAAGGGTTTATTTTGATAATTAAAAACATTTTTAACAATAAAACAAAAAACTATGAATGCATTAATGATTATCTCAGGACTACTAATAATTCTAAGACTATATTTAGAAGCAGCAAACAAAGAACATCCGGTAAACAGATTTTTGTTTATGTTTTTTGGGATAGGAACTATTTTAACCGCTCTTACTCTTATTGTTTTAATTCTGCAAGAACGATTTTAAAACCCGACCGACTTTTAAGCACTGAACTTCATTTGTTTAGACCATGATGAATTAGGGTTAAAGTTGAAAAAGGAAACAGATGTAGAAACTTGTACATAACAGCTATTGTATGGCACGTAGCCTCACTAATTTTAATAAATAGAACAGATGAATATTTTAAAAGACTTACTTGATATACACGAACCAAAGCTATGTTCTATACAAATTATTAGGCAACGTGCTTTACAATGGTGGAAAGAACTCGGTGATGATATTGGAGAAATGGCTGATAAATATAACCGAGGCTGCGAAACAATACAAGAACATCAAATAGAAGAAATATATTTAAAAGAAGCTGGGCATGTTGCCTAACGGTTTGTATATGAACTTTTAATTTAAAAACAATGAAACAGGTAAAGACAATAGAAAGAAAAATTGCTAAACACTCTAAGTCAATAGAGAGGTTTAGAAATGACAATACACTTGATAAAGAGCAAAAAAAACGAGCAATTTTCAAACTACAAATGTTGATTAGAGAACTAAAGTGGGTTTTAAATTAATTGTTTATATACATTGTTGCATGTCTTTTTAATTGCATACAACGGTTTGTATATGAGCCGTTGAAACCGAAATTGATTTGAAAAACAAAAAAGTTAAATATTTATTATAAATCTGCTTAGATACACTATACAATGGCTTATATACTTTGTTGTGTGTCTGGCGCATTTGGAGGAATTAAAATGAGTGTATCAATTATGGAAGCGTTGCAAAATGCAGATTACAATTTAGCCAACGCAATGAAAATGCCAATGTTACTACCAATGGTTAAAGAGCAACTACACAACGCTACTGTACTGCTTGATAAAGGTTATAGCATTTGGACGGAGGTAGAACCGCTTTTAGAAAAATGGGGAAGTGTTGAAGACGTACCAGAACTAGACGACAATGACGACATAAACCAAGATGATTAAAGCGGTTGTGTGTGGGCGTGGGTTGTCTGCGCTTGCACACAACGGGATTATATCGCTTCAGTGCGAGGTATGAGTATTGACGATATAATTCTGTTATTGAGTGTTTCAGCAAACAAGTCTTAAGCAATACAAAAATTAATAAAATGAAAAACTTAAAAAATTATAGAGGCTATACATTTTGCATATTGTTAACGTGCGTTGTGTTCGTTGAGTGCAACCGAAAGAAAACTTTGAGTACAGAACCCAAAAGAAGTAATATAGTAACATTAATAACTGATAGCGCAATGGTAAGGATACATGATAATAGAAATGGGTTTAGCAAAACATACAGTAAGCCTCTAAGTGAAAAAGAGGTAGGTGAGGTGCTTATGCATTTAAACAAATTCTTCGATACAGAAAAGGTTTTGATAGATATTAGAGGCGGCGTTAATGATAGCTTGTGCGTAGGCAATGCGCGTTAACGTTGATTCTGTATGGTTAGTGAAGCTACCCACTACCGCAACATACAACGAACAAACTTTAATGAATGATATTTCATTTATTAACTAAATTATGTGCAATAACGTATGATTTATCATTCAGAAATTATACGCTAACGGATGGGTACATGAATATGAATTATGTACCGCGTTATTTACTGGCACGGTAAAATACAGTAGGATGTTAAATTGAAATACGAACTTAATAATTTTTAAAAATGTGGGATGGACAATATACTTTTGAAAAAAGTAAAATAATATACGGTGATGCACTTGAAAAGATGCAGTTAATACCCGACAATAGTGTTGATTATGTATGTGCAGATTTACCATATGGTAAGACCAAAAACGAATGGGATGCAATTATAGACCCGAAGAAACTTTGGGAACAAGTGTGGAGGGTTGCGAAACCAAACGCTGCAGTTAAGTTCTTTGGGCAGGATAAGTTTAGTGCAATGATGATGCTAAGTACCAAATGGCATAGATATAACTTAATATGGGAGAAAACCACCGTAACAGGACACTTGAATGCCAAAAGACAGCCTATGCGATGCCACGAAGATATGATGTTGTTTTACAGAAAGCAACCAACTTATAACCCTCAAAAGACAACAGGGCACGAAAGGAAAGTTAGTACCGTAATGCATAAGCGAGACAGTAAGAAAACAACCAACTACGGAGAACACGGACTTACAACTTATGACAGCACTGAACGCTACCCAAGAAGTGTATGGAAATATGCAACCGATAAGCAAAAGACAGTACTACACCCAACACAGAAACCAGTTGCTTTAATTGAGGAAAGTGTACTTACATACAGTAATGAGGGGGAAACTGTATTGGACTTATGTAGTGGAAGTGGAACAACTGCAGAATCTTGTATAAACACGAACCGAGACTTTATAATCATTGAGAAAAACCCCATTTACTTTGAAAAAGGCAAAAAGAGGGTGGGGAAAATTTTTAAAAATTATGGGCTTGACCTACAGCCTTTATTAAATGAGTAAATGTAGTGCTTGTTGTTAACGCAATTATATCGCTTCAGTGCGAGGCACGAGCATTGACGATATAATTCTGTTATCATTTTTGTTCACTAAAGGGGTCTGAAGCAATACATTGAAAAAAATGACTATCTTTGTATAAAACACTAACGAGATGATAGAGTTAACAGACAGTGATTTCACTGACATGATACTTCCGGTAAACAAAATAAAGTACAATTCAGATGTACTGAAAGAATATAAGATATTAAAAGACTGGAAGGAATTTAAACTTCATACCACCCTGTCAAAAACAAAGATTATAAAGTATATAGCTTGCATGTACGACGTTAATAGTCCTTTTCGAAAAAAAATAAAGGATGACGTAGTAAAAAGAAAGGCTGAGGCTTCATCTTATGCAGGATTAAGAGAAGATAACGGTAAAATAAGTGAAGAGGTCAGGAAAATAATAAACAACGAAAATAAGAATGTTAATGAGATGATTGTGGCTTATGCCAGGATGCATAGAAACATAAAATGGTCGTTCATTATTTTGCAGGAAAGAATATTTTACGATCAGATGCTTAAAATTATGAATGGCGATGAGCCATCCAAAAGCATAGACCTTGAGAAAATACAAAAATCTATAGAGGAAGCTACAATAGAGTTATTAAATGAGGATAACAACCGCAATCTTGTAGATGATTTTATGAGGATAATTGAGGAAAACAGACTGGACGAGATACGTCCTGAAGGAATTGCGGAAAAAGTAAAAAAAGGACAAGTGCCCGTGGAAATGGGATAATTTAGTACACATGGATTATAACGAATTAAGAAGAAAATACAGGCATGTCTCTCCAGAAATATTAAAGGATTATTTTCCCCATGAGAAGGAAATTTACTTTAATGAAGAAGATAAGGACTTGGCTACCATATCGTATAGACTACCCGACCCTCCTAACTATCCAGATATAGATGGATTTGGGAAACCAGCCAGTGAGCAGAAATGGAGAGCGCCAAGGGTTCCTGATAAATTGAGAAAGCTTCAAAGAGAGGCTCAAAAAAACAATATGACACTTGATGCTATATGGCAGAGAATAAGAGATAACATAGATTATTACGAAGAGGATGTTGATTTTATAAAGGAAACATGGCATCGGTTTTTATACGGGTACTGGTTTTTCAATAATGGAACACCCACCTATATAGATGGGATGCATTATTTTTACCTTTCATTTTGGAATATAGACATTGGGCTCCCCCATTACAGGTATCGTGATAGGTTATTCTTTCTATTTGCGAGGTTTTGTATGACAACCACGGAGGCTTTTTTTAAGTATAAAATAGAACTTGAAAACGGCAAAGTACAGTATTGCTCGACTCCTTCACAGGTTGACAGGTTTTTATCAAAAAATAAAAATATAGAGTACCAGGTGAAAGATGCCGGATACCTTGTTGATATGGGGAAAAGAACCGTGGCCGGGTTCAATTACACAAAACACCGTAGAGAGGGGGCTACGTATAAGGGTGCTTGTATAAACTATTGTACTATATTCATAAAATATAATGCAACAGGGGGAATTCAATCCATGAATGACAATGCAAGTAAGGATGTATTTATTGACCATATTGTTAAACCATGGAAGAAGTTGCCGTTTTGGTTTAAACCAAATTGGGACGGGTCATCATCTCCTAAAGGGTCTCTTGAATTTGATGTAAAATCAAGGAAATCAGGAACCAAAGTAGAGGAAGGCACTACATCCCTTTCTTTAGGGAGCAGGATAAATTATGAGGTTGCAAATACCCATGGTTACGACAGAATGAAACTTTATTTTCATCATGATGATGAAGCAGGTAAAGTGACTTCATGTTCCGTATGGGAGAGGCACCTTGTAATTAAAGAATGTTTAATGCAGGGTAGCAATATTATAGGGTTCGGGATAAAGACATCTACTGTAGGAGAAATGAATTCTGGTGGAGGCAGGGAGTTTGAGACTATATGCCGAAGAAGTATGTTTGAGCACCGCAACATGAATGGACAGACCGTATCTGGATTCCTTAATTTATTTGTGCCGGCATATATAAACCTTGAAGGGTTTACTGATGAATTCGGGAACCCGGTTGTAGAGGATCCGGAAGAACCTGTTAAGAATGAGTTTGGAGAGTATATCTCCGTTGGCGCTAAAAACTTCTTAGACAATAAGAGAGATAGCTTTATAGCTGCAAATGATGTTCAGGGGTTAATTGATGAGATGCGTAAATTTCCACAGTCTTTTTCTGAATGCTTCTCATCTACATCCAGGAATGTAGGGTGGAATATGATTAAGCTTGGAGAAAGAATCACAGAGGTAGCTAAAGATCAGCCTGACGTTATTGTAGGCAATTTCTACAGGACAAAAGGGATAGATTCAAGAGTCGAGTTTGAGCCCACCCCGGAGGGTAGGTTTAGATTATCAAAGAGATTAAAAAAGTCGCAATCAAATAGAAGAATGTGGAATGCAGAAAAGCAATATTGGGAGCCAATGAATACGAGATTATTCGTTGCAGGCGGTGACCCTTTTAATTACAATGTAGTAGAGGGTAAAAGAAAGTCAAAAGGAGGAGGCGCTGTGTTTTATAAGCACGACCGCAGTGTTGATAATTCTGACGATCCAAAGGAATGGAAAGAATCAAATAGATTTGTTTGCACATATTCATTCAGGCATATGGATAAGAAGTTGTATGCAGAAGACATGCTAATGATGTGTACGTATTTTTCCTGTAAAATGAATCCTGAAATCAACATACCTGTGCTATGGGAGTATTTCGAAGAAAGAGGGTATGGAGGGTATTTATTATATCACATGGACAAGACTACTTACCAGGAGAGTAAGAAGCCGGGACGGACAACTGTAGGTGACAAGGTTAAGAATGAAATATTCGCATGGTATGCAGCCTATATCGAGCATCACATTCACAAAGAAGTTCATCTTGATTTATTAGAGCAGTTGCGTGATATTAATGGAATACATGAAATGACACATTACGATTTGCTAACAGCAGCCGGGTATGCAGGCATAGGGGCTGATGATATTTACGATGAACTTGAGGATGATAAAAACGAGGAGATTGATTTAGGTGATTTTTATTAATATCCTACTGTATTGCCATTACAACAAAACCTTTTTCTAATCCAAAAGAACCGCCTTCAAAAACATAGGTTACATTTCTTGCTAATTTTCTGCCAGTAAATGTTTTTCTAAAGTTATCCCACTCTTTTAGTATAAGCGTATCGCCCTTTTTAAAGTCTCGGTCATTTTTTCTAATTTCAAAGGTTTTGTGCCCCATAAACACCTCTTCAAAGTACTCGCTCCAAGTTTTTAATTCATGTATCATATCCGTAAATTTAAAATCGTACAACATTGTGTTGACTATAAGCACTACATCCGTTCATCTAATAAAGGTTGTAGGTTAAATCCATAATTTTTAAAAATATTTCCCACCCTCTCTTTTATTACTTCATAATAATTAGGTTCTTTTTCAATCAGTATAAAATCTCTGTTTAGGTTTATGCAAGCCTCTCCAGTTGTTCCGCTACCTGCAACATTATCCAATACAACATCACCTTCGTTTGTGTAGGTTTTTATAAGGTATTCAAATAAAGCCACAGGTTTTTCAGTTGGATGCAATTTACCTTTTTGTACACTTGTGTTAAATTCTTGTACAGTTACGGGATACTTGCCGTTTAAAATCCTTGTTTTACCATCATGTGAAGTCATACTGCTACTTCCAGATAACGATGCACTTTTCCTTGTATAGACTCTTGGTTTATCTCTCGGCGTAAATTGTGGATTATAAATAGTTTTGCCTTTCCCAAATACGCAAATATCCTCGTGATTACTCATCGGTCTGAATTTAGCATAACCATGTCCAACAGGCAAGCTCTTCTTAAAAACCCAAGTATATTTAAACATTTTTGGGTTACTCATTATCAAAGCACTTGTAAATGGTTGTACAGAAGTCAGTACTATTGCACCGTCATTTTTTATAAGTCTTTCATACTCCTTCCAAAGTGGTTCAAAAGGTATTACTGCATCCCATTTGCAAGAAGTTACGCCATAAGGTAAATCTGCAAGTATCATATCAACACTTCCATCGGGTATTAGTTTCATTTTTTCAAGGCAATCACCTTGTATTATTTTGCTTTTTTCAAAAGCATATTTGCCATTGTTCATTTTTAAAAATTATTAGTTTCGTTCATTTAATTAAGTTTGTATTAAATTATCCACACCAGACAACACTCATATTCCTTCTTTGTATTTTCCAGTATTCTTTATCCAGTGTTTTATGCATTCCATATTCAACAGGTATGTCGGCAAATTTGTCAAAAGAAATTATATCCCCCACCTTTACATTCACATTGTCGGTTAGCGCCTTGTTTTTGTATTCTTTATTAGGATTGGCCAGTTTAACTATTTTGCCATACTTTTTCTTTTTATTAAGAAGCAGGTTTGATTTAACATCTTCCTCTACAGGCTCAACTAAACAGAAGCCGTTGAGCATAATAATTTCATCTTCTCTCTTTGCAAGGACTAAGGTATCGTAATCAATAAACATGTATATATCATCACCTTCTTTTATATAGGCGCCTGTTTCGAGGTTTGACCTAATCATTATGTAATTTGTCCACACTACATCTCCTTGCTTTATTTCTATTTCTGTATTCCAATGTCTTTTTTCTCCTCCGACCACGTAATCGAATTTTTCCGGAGGCGTTATCACTTCGCATATTATATCAGTATGCTTTTCTTGTTCAAAGGATGTGTCTATGTATATGACAGCTCCTGATTTTGTTTTAATTTTGTCGTTTTCTATTGGTAACTTGACAAAAACTTTGTTGTTGATTGTTTTAGATACTTTCATGATTTTTTGTATTGGTTAAGACTTGTTTTTAAAATAATTCTTCCTTTGAATTGAAATGCATGTTTATTTGAGGCAATTCATCGTCGTTGATGAAAAAGGCAAAAGGTTCGAATGGTTTTACTCCACGAATAAACTCACAAGACACAACGCTGTATTTTGGATGCTCTTTATGCTCCTGAACCCCCATAATTAATTCTGACTTTTGCATGATTACAGTGCCTATCCATCCCATTCCCAAATTGTCTTTCCTCCCCTGGTGAAGTATAAAACAGATATGCATGTTATACTTTTTAGTGAGTCTCATAAAATTGTTTACAATGGATTTTGCGACTTTCTCATCATTAATAGTAGGGAGAAGGTCTGCTACACCATCTATGAATATTATAAAAATCCTGTCTTTGTACTTATCTATAACGTTTAATACGATCTCCAACCTCTCATCACTGTCATATTCGCGCAACGTGTAGTATTTGATGCAGGATTCATTCTTCTCAGCCATCTTCATGGTTCTTTTTTGCACCTTATGCGCATCATAGTCTGATTCTTCCGTGTCAAATATGAGTACTATATCTTTGCCGGGGATATCTTTAGAAGATATTTGAAATTCTTCATCGGCACCGCCCTTGGCTGCCACTCCCGCTAATAAAGACAACAAATACGTTTTCTTAGATTTAGCCTTTCCCTGGAGTGATGAAAAGTTACTTAGAGTCATCAATCTGTGCCATTCTGATGACATTCCGTAACGATGACTAATATACATTGCGACAGGGGGTGCATCATATTCTTTATTAGGATCCAGATATGCTTTTTCAATTACATCCTCAACATCTTTTTTAGACTCTAATTTTTGCTTAGGTTTTGAAGGACCAGGCATGTCCATATATTTCTCCTTAATCTCCTTTGCGAACTCAGAGAAATTACCTCCATATTCCAGTATGGCCAGAACTTGAAATGGTGTATAACATGTTCTTTCCTCAAATGGATCGCCATTGCTTGAAAAATTATAAAATATATTTGGAGCCACCATTCCTATTGTTCCGCTAACCCCGCGATCTTTACCCGGCCTTCTCCATTTATGATTTTCCACATGAGTCCACCCTGCTCTCTTAAGTGATGCTATCATAGATTCTACAGCATCCGGCATATCATTAAAAAAGTCTCCGGGTCTTTGGCTGTCTAAATACTTATATGGTATAGCCTTGGCTCTGTCAGGAGTCTCGTATTCATTGAAGGATTTGGCAACTTCTATTAAGGTGTTCGCATCTTCGTCACCTATTAAATCTATATAAAATATATCATTCCTCTTTAAGTCGTAACCCGGAGTGGGGTATACAATAGTATATCCTCCAACCCCCTTAGTTTCAATCATCGTTACTGGCTTGCCTTTGTCGTCAACCCTTCGCGCCAGCTTCATGCTTGCTATTGGCAGGTTTGTTCTGAAAAGTAAATGATAACCATTACTTACAGTAGATTCAATTGGTAGCTTGTATTTTTCATATATTTCATGAACACTTGTATCGCTCATGAATTTTTTAAACAGTTGTTTAATATCTCCAAATTTATTATCGAAATCAAGTACTGTCAAGCCAGAAGACGGGTCGCCGCATTTAACTGCTATACCGTGAGCGCCTTCAAATAACTCCCTTGGCAAGACATTGTCTTTCCATGACATACTAACATCAGGCGTCTTGTCTTTCTTAGTTGGCAGTACTTCAATCCCCGATTCTGTATACTTGTCAAAAGCATCAAGTATTTCCATTGTTCTCCATCTTTTTTAATGCGCTAATTGCATAATCTATTGCTTTACCTATCTCTTTCGGTGACTGCATGTATTCATCATCACCCCTGCGCCACTTATTGTGACTTTCCAGTGTTTCAATAGCTTTTTTTAGTTTCATGCTTTTTCTTTTTTAGTTTCATGATATGCGGAGAGTATTGCCGCATAGCAAAACGGTGTATACCATTTATAGTTAGAGATTATTTGCATATGTATCTTAGAAAGACCTTTTCTACTGATGTTCGTCCTGTGTATTAAATCAATTACCCTATTATATATGTAAATAGCTTTCTCTTTATCTATACTAACGCTAAGGTCATTGATAAGATATTCAAGAAATCTTTTCACAGCATAGTCTATGTCATCCTCGCTTAAATCGCGTAAAGGAGTGTAATAATTATTATCTTTTTTAAACACTTGTTTAATTTTTTGTATTGCTTAAGACTTGTTTGTTGATACGCTCAATAACAGAATTATATCGTCAATGCTCGTGCCTCGCACTGAAGCGATATAATTGCGTTATAGTGCATTTACCTATGCACCCAAATATCTATTTTCAAACGCATATTCTAATGTTATAACTTCGGCTTTATCCTCTCCTGAGTTTTTCAAGTTAATCACTAAATTTCTTGCTGTGCTTATGTCGTATATTGTTTCGCACCATAATGTAGTGTCGTTTTTAGCAACAACATACACCTCATCAAATCCTAATCTCATATTTTTAAGTCTTTTGCTCCCCTCGAAAAACGCACTATAACAAGCGGTCATAAAAAATTGTTGGGTTAGCGATTAATATTTAAGTTTCTACATTTATCCAAATTTATCAGTTAGCGGAAGTATCTGCGGTTAAATCCGCAACTTTTCATACCGCCAGGCGTTGCCTACACTAAAAAGAAAATAATTCTTTTTTATCGCTGTCAAATTCGTCCTCATAATTTCTATCCGAAAGATACGTTCGTGCTTTTTTTACGTACCTTAAATCATTATGACTTTTTATGTATCTCTCCAAATTGTTTGCGGCAAGATTTCTATCTCGTAAAGTCATTTGCTTCCAGTATTTCATGGCGGCAGCCTTGTCTGTTTTTCTTTTCCCGGATAACTCATGATACCTGTCAAAGAATTCATTAAATGATTCGATTTCTTTTGGAACCAGGTTGTACTGAATATCGTCATCCGACAACCTGCTTGTAGATAGTGTTACGTATCCAACACCTTCTACGCAGACCTTATTGTTCGAGTCTACATTGCTCAAATAGATTGTTTTTGGTTCTTCCATCGTTTTTGTTTTTAATATTGGACATCAATGTATCTTATGTCTTCGGGATCAACCCTGTATATAGACCTGTCTATGCCAAGCACAAAAAACACCACCCTGTCTACAGGTATTTTAGCTTCGTCAAATTCCATAACGGCTGTTTCCCTGTCAATATGTATCAATGAGCCTACCTCCTCCCAGTCGCGATCTCCATCTTCTGAGTATTTTTTAAACTTGACTTTTTGCATTACCCATGCTGTTTTATATAATTCTCTAAATTGTACTTTATCATTTCAAGTTCTCTAATGCCATGAGATTTGGTTATTCTTGACCTGTATTCTATTTGATTTACTTTATTTTTTCCAACGAGGTCTTCAAGCCATTCGAAAAAAGCCTTTGGAGATTTATGTGCTGAAAAATCGTTTAATGTATGATGCCCAGCACACAAGGCTATTCCATTATCTAAATCAAACCTAACATTTGCCTTTCCTCTTGAGAATATATGATGGGATTGCAGGTACTGTGTCTTACCGCAGTAAGCGCACTTGAAACCCCATTTTATTTTCACAGCCTCAGACCAAAGGTGATCAATCTGGTCTATAAGCAATCTTCTTGGCGTTTTCTTTGTTCTCCTTCTTCTTGTCGATTTAACTGCGGAGTATGATTTTTCTGGTATGAGACAGTCGTCTACCCATACTCCATTATACCTGGCTCGCGCGACTCTATAAAGCGTATCTCCAATAATTTCTTTTCTCATGATATTCTTTCGTTTAATTGTTTTTTAAGATGATTGATTTGGGCCTTCTTTTTTTTGATCGCATCTAATGCCTCTGGAGATGCTGCGCTAATATCGCAAATATCCTCGAAATACCAAAACATTTTAATGTAATTTTCAAGTAAATGTAACTCTTTTTTCTTTTCCTTCCTAATTTTTCCTGAAATCATGCATTTTATTTTTTGTTTTTTAATTGACAGTTATTCGGAGGCAATCTTCCATTCTTTAATTCCGGATATGTCAGTATTGAAATAGTAGTGCCCTCCGGCCGCCTCAATTCTATGATACATAAACCACCAGCTTGTGAGCTTAAACTCCCTGATTAAATCTTCGTTGTCAGACCATCCTCCTGTATGGATAGACACAAGGTTTTCATATTCGAAAACGCTTCCATGGTTGGTATCATACAGTTCTTTGAATAACGAAAATGCCTCGTTTGCCCTGCCAAACGAATCAGGATTCATGCCTACTATTTTACCTTCCTTCCACTTGTATACTAAATAATCTTTAAATCTGTTTTCCATAGTTGAATTTTATTAATTTTTGTATTGCTTAAGACTTGTTGAAACGCTCAATAACAGAATTATATCGTCAATGCTCGTGCCTCGCACTGAATCGATATAATTGCGTTAGTGGCAAGCTTTAAAATGCGGTCTATACGCAAAACCAAATCCTTGTTCATAGTCCTCAGCCAATGTTTTAAGCGTAAAGTCCTTTCTTTCACTCGTGTACTTACACCAAGCATTCATGCCTTGTTTAAATGTTGTGGACATTGGCTTAGTTATTTCAACCAAAAACCAGCCACTAACATCGTGTATAGCCCATTGCTGTTCATCTTCTTTAGTAATTTTTCTCATTAAGTATTGTTTTTAGGTATTTATGTCAAATTTATTCTAAGGCAACGTGCCATACACTAGTCCGTTAAGACGCATTTAAGAACGTGCATTCCACTTAGCTAAAATGCCTTTATGGTCAAAAGCAATCACGCAATTAATGCCAACCCTGTTATGTTCTGGATATTTAGTCCTTGTTCCATTTTCTTCAATTACTTCAAGTGCATCAGCTTCGTATTCTAATCCTTTTAAATCTTCTGGCAATTCATTACGTTTGTAAACAACTTGTGCGCTACCAAAATTTATTCCACACGCATCACATCCTAAATAAGCGGTAAATACATTATAATAACTAAAAGGCATTTTATTTCCGCAAAACGGACATGGTTTAATATCTGACAATTCGGATAAAAAACGTGCCTTAACACTATGGAAAGTGCATGGCTGGTCGGTTTTTGAAGTTTCGTTTTTCATATCAATATTTGTTTAAATTTATAACTATGTAGCTTTTATCAGGCAGCCACGACACCATACATTCAACGTTATCGGTAATACACTACTAACTATTATACATATCATCATATATTATTTCACCACAATCTAAGCATTCATATTCTATATACGCATCTGGGTAGTCTCTCCACACCTCTTTTTTGTTCAGGTGCTTACATTTATTAGAAGTACTACCGCTAACAATGTTTAAAATCAATGTTTTTAATTTTTTAAGTGTCATATATACTTGTTTTTAAGGTTATTACTATTTGGTAGTGTCGAGCGTGTCACGAGCAAAAAACACGTATCTTACACTCAACATTAGGCACAATAAAAATTACTCTCTATCGTGCTTTATCCAATACCGCAAACTTCCTAAAAATTGAATTTGTGATGTTAATAACCATATCCAAGTCAAATAATCTCTATCGTTTTGAATATCGTATGCGAAAATTAGGAAGTTTACTACTCCACAAATTGTCCATAATATTGCAGTTGTTTTATTGCTCATAATCCGTAATTTTACAGATGCCTAACAACGTATCATACGCCATTAGCTTACTGTTATTTGTAGTTTCGTTTTTCATGTCTATGTTTGTTTAAAATTGATAATTTATATCCATCTGATAATTGGCTCACTTTTCCAGTTTCTATCCCAAACAAACCAGGCATAAGCAATCATTCCAGAGTTTTTCATTTTAACGTCACCTTTGTACAGGGTTACCCTCTTTGAAAATTGATACACGGCTTTTAGTGGAAATTCCTGATCCTCAAACATTTTTTTTCTCTTTTCGGATTCAAGAAATAAGGTTCTCAGAAAGAACGCTATTTTGTTTGAGGAATTCATTTTTGCCTGATTGACGAATTCCAAAGCACACTTAAATGGTGGATTAGTGATAATATCTCCATCAAAAGGTTCGCTGTTCAGAAAATCCATACAAACAAACTGGCCTCTATACCCCCGGTCCATTAAATCCGTGGAAGTAACTAAATGCCCGTGATTTTCTAATACTTCACTGATATCTCCTTTACCACAGGCGGGCTCCCATATGTTTGTGCTGAATTTTTCTCTTTTAAGCAACTCCTCAACAACATAACCAGGTGTGGGGTAAAAATCGTACATATCCCTCTCACCGTTTAAACGGCTGCTTCCAATAATACTCAGTGCTTTATTCATAGATCACCCTCCATTTTGTAAATCGCCAATTATATCATGCAATTTGCCAGTAATCTCGTCCAATCCTTTAATTTTATGATCAATTGTTACTACGGGAGTTCTATTTCCTTTAGTTCTCCGGTAATGAACCTTTCCGTTTTCAAAATGTATAAACTTATTCTGTAGCGTCCTAAATCTTTCAGCAAAATAAGCCTTTGATTCTCCAATTCGATTATTGCAGTCTTTAACTATGCCCTGGTAGCTCGCTACACGAACAGCGTGACAATAATCCTTATCGTTTCCGTACATCTTATTACTATCATCAAACTCCCTCTCCTGATATTTCTCACTCATTAAGGCCATGTAATCTTTATTGTTTTCAGGTTCCGGTTCAAGTTCAATTATTTTAGACTGATAGTAATCTTCTTTAGATGGATACTTCTTTTTTAAATCAACGTATTCCCTTGCTGGAATAACCCTGTCATACCAAAATGATTTAGTGTAATTTATAATGGTATTGGCTAAGTCTTCGTCATACTCCACAGGATGCACCATATACTCTTTATTATCAATAAGCATAGCTACTTCAGAGTATTTCTTCTCTGCTACAATCATGTATATATGCGTTTGTATTTTCCATGGGTCAGGCACAGCATCGTCGTAAGATGAAAGAAAATATTTAGTCGTATTCTTAGCTTCAATGATGCCACCATCTTTTAATTTATCACCTGTAATGAGGTTGTACGCACCTTTATTCATTAGAGCATCTACATTAGCAAACAGCCATGGGTACTTATCATTAACGATTACTCCATTTACCCTGTGTCTTTTTCTTACTATATTGTCATTCCTAAAATTAGCTATATATCCACTATGGATACCATCCCAGTATTGCCACATATCAACAATAGTGTCTTCGAGCTCTGTTCCCCAGAACATGCGATCTATTTCTTCGAACTCCTGTACCTCTCCCAGTTTTTCGTAAAAAAGACGAGTCTGAGACTTCCATGGATTTATTCTTAGTGATGTAGCTCCGTCCGAACCTCCAAGTCCTGCTTCTGCCCGGAATTTCAGCCATTCTTTTGTCCCTGATTTTAACCTGATTACTTTCTTCATAGTTTTTTAAAATTAATTTATATTTAACATCTTTCAATACATCCTTAATATTGTCAATATCATTTGACATCATAATGGTGTCAATGTCTTTTATTGCATCTTCAAATGTATTGCAATGACTACCATGATTAATGTACAATGCCTCTACATTGTCGTATATCGTTTTAAATGAGGCATCAGTATCATTTAAGTTTCTGGCAGTTACGCAGCTATGTCTTACTGTCGCATGGTCTTTTCCACCAAGATGATAACCTATCTGAGCCATACTCAATTCAGTATGCTTGTAAGCAATGGCTGATATAATGTGCCTGCATAAAGCGTATTCTTTTCTGGATGTCTTCCTTAAAGGATCTTTACCATGTAAACATACTTTGCTTGCATACTTTATAATACGCAATATTTTAACTACGTCTTTGCTTCCTCCCTGGTCGTCTGTTTTCATTTTGTTTTTGGTTTTTCTATTATCAAATCAAATCTAGTAACAAGCTCCCTGAATGACTTTAATTGTCCCATTTTTTTAGCGTCATAAAATGGCTTGTATTCTATTTCTATAGACTTTAAAAGCTCAACAAGATTGTCATTTATTTCCGCCTCTCTGATTTTCTCTCCTTTTTCGTTTATTAATGAGACGTTTTTTATGATTATTTCGTCTCCTTCTCTTGTTATACATGAAAGTTTGAGTCTCTGGTTTTTCATTTTCATATTTATTATTTACAAAAAAACTTCGTGTTGATATTCTTACTCTTGCATGAGGCACAGCTTCCCTTGCCTCATAATCTGTGAGGCTATGTATGCGCCTAAATTCCTCCATGGCTGTCAAATCTAATTGATTCACGAGCTCTTTAAGCATCTGTATCGCGCCCTCGTTCTCATCCCTTCTATATACCCTATATTCTTTTTGTGTGTATGGAGCCATAATGTACTTTTTTTTGATTTCGGGATTATAACATCCCATCATAATTTCACCTACAATTGTTTTACTAAATATTCTCTGAGTTTCTCCATTAGTGTCTACTATATATAATACATACCTGTAATTCCCCACTCCGCTCACTCTTATCGGTTTATGCCTGCACACGATAAAGTTCATGATATCGTGCTTATACCACGATTTTACAAGTTGACCGTATCTTACAGCATTTTGTAGAGCAAAGGCTTGTTTTAAACTTCTTCGTGTCATGTGATTTTCTTTTTACAAAGACAAAAATATGAAAATTTTATTAAATTCCAAAAAAAAATTAAAGTATTTCACAAAAAAAGAGGCCGCTAACGATGCTAACGACCTCTTATAACCAATTAATCTACTATGAAAAAAACTACTACTAACTATTTTCTGAATACAAATATACAGCTTTTTTTATAAACTTTCAACTAGTCCACGGAATATCTGCACAATAACATCCAGCCATGGATGTATTTTTTCATTCTCAATTCGACCTTTAAGTCCATCGAATATATCCTGGACAACATCAAGAGCTTCTAATGCTGCACCTTTTGTATCTCCCTCTTTTACCTCATCGAATACATCATGAATTTCTTCGATGATGTCTTGGGGTATATAAGGAGTTACAAAATTGTTTAGCTGAGAAACAAACAGCGCCGTTAGCATTCCGTCTGCTGCTTCTGCAATACGACCGCCAATAGAATCTGAAAACACGAGGCTCTCATCGGCTATTTTTTTTACCCAATCAATGTCTGATTTTCTGAATAATTTTAATTCGCTCATTTTTCTTAATTTTAATTAACTAAATTTTCTAATAACTTTAATTCACTCATTGTGAACTGCCCACACACGGCGAAGCCTATGGAATGGGCTTCCTGCTTCACAGACAAAGGTAACCCCTCATCTCCACAGGCTTGAAATCCGACAATTCCTGCCGTATTGTTTTTTTAGTGAAATCATTTTACAAATATACAATTTTATTTTTATTAAAAAGATTTAATTTGTTTATTAACTTCATTTTTTATCGTAACCCGATCTTTTCCGTTCAAATGCTTTATAGCATCTAATAAATCTCGTGCGTTACCTCTTTTAGTAAGAGAAGCAGCGCCTGACAAACCCCCGCTAAGCGCAACTATAACAGGCAACCATTGGGCTATTACTAAGGGTGTCGCAGGCGGTAGTCCTACGCCAAGTATTGAAGTTCCCACCAGGAATACAGTACCGGCAATGTTTCTTATTTTTTTCCAGAACGGAGGAGTTGTGCTCTGGTCTACTCTTTCTTTCGCTTCATTCTTTGCGGAATTAAACGATTCTTTAAGTTTATGTTTGTTCATGATATTAATTTATTGAAGTATTTCATATCCTCATCAGTTAATCCAGCACAAAAGGGCTTTCTTGTATCATAATCTGAATGCTGCTTCACTGCATCTATCTTTCCGAACTGCTCTCGAAGTTGTAAAAGCAACTTACCTATACCAAACTTCTGGCTGTATGTCATTGAGCTCACTCCTACAATACACACTCCTATAGTGTGATTATATCCTTTTGTGTGGGCTCCAATCTCCCATGGGTCTATTTTATCGTCATCATCTATTGGTCGGCCTGTTTCTATGTGCCCATCAAAAAAATGATTGTATTTACCTTTTTTTAAGTATCCGTTTAAAACAACAAAATGATAACCTATTCCACTCCATCCTCTTTCTCGGTGCCAATGGTCTATTGTCGCTGCGTTACCAAACTCTGATGCTGATGTATGTAGTATTACTATCATTTTTGTCTCTCCAGTGAACTACCCACCCACACCAGAGGCGATGGGTTGGGTTTCCTACTTCACAGACAAAGGCAACCCCTCATCTCCACAGGCTTGAAATCCGACAATTCCTGCCGTATTGTTTTTACATATATATATATATCTATTTTGATTGCCTCTCCATTAAGTAAGTCATCATACTATCTATTTTTGCATTAATCATTTCAAGTGCTTTATCTAATTTATCATTATCTCGGTTGTTTTGTTTTGCGTGATTCCTAAGATCGTCTTCGAACTCTCTATACCTGTTTTCCTGGATTTCTTTTATATTGTTCATGCGCACCTCTAAGTCTTTCAATTTAACTTGAACGGCTGTGTAAATACCAACAAGTCCGATCGCATACCCTACTAAAATCGTTAAAAACGTAATCCAATGCCATATCTCCATAATTAGTTAACACTTAAAAATATTATAATTGCCAATAATAAAATTATCACTATAGTTGCAAAGATAACAACTTTCTGCGGATCATTACTTATTCGTCCCATAAAATCTAATAATAAAATGCACTGCTAATATAGTTAAAACAATTGACAATACCAAATACATGGGACTAAATATTAATGGGCAAATGTGCTGATCGTAAAGTGCTGTTGTGCTACCGCAATAGTCCCATGATAAACCTCTTATTAAATTGTAAATTAATGCAAAATAAAGTACCCTAAATGAGATGTAAGCAAAGATAATTGTCCAGTGAAATTTGAAGTGTGTCAATGCTAAAAACATAGCAATATACACGACTTCTAATGCCTTAGATACGTCTTTCACTCCATTGTCATAGAAAGCATCTGATGCAGCTTGTAGGGCTACGATGACTAATAATAATAATATGAGGGTTATTTTCTTTGTCATTTTTCATCCCAATATTGAGGTGTGACTGTCGGTGACCATACATTTGCATTTATATTGCTCTCATATTGCACCCCATTAAATATCACGCAATCGCCTATATTGTAAGCATCCTGTGCACCAATAGGTTGCACCCACTCCGGGCATCCGGGCTCTCTAAATGTGTAAAGCGCAGGAACATCTTCGGGATCGAAATGGGCAACGGTTGCCCGGTCGTGAGACTGAACAATCCTAAGCATCTTATCATTATAGGTGTATAAATCGTTTCGTTCTACAAATCCAGTATCCCGCAAAACAGGCAATGAAGCCTTGTAATTTGCAAGACTGTCCAATATCGAAGTGCTGTCGGCATCGAATGCTTTTTGTGAATTAGTCGTTATTGCAAGATTTTCGGTCAATACGTACATATTCTGCCGTTCACCTTCTGCCCTTACACTGTCGTTTTCATCGGGTATAACGACGTATTTTCCTGCTCCTATAAAGTCTTTCTGTTGAGCAAATAAGCTACCTGACAGCAACAAAGCTGCGATTATAATTCTTAAAGTTAACATATATTTTATTATTTTTGGTTTCAAAAAACACTAACGAATGATCACTCATTTTCAAACTATCTGTTTCTATTTTGTTGACACAATTTGCCATTGCATCGCTCATGTACATTTCTGCTCCAACTGCTTGATAATTAGACGTAACTGCCATGCCCGGGGTTACCATTGTCGGTTCTAATATTACAGTATCATGTTTCATGATAAAGAAATAGAAAGTGTCAACAGTGCATTCAATTGTTGTTTGCGCTTTCAAACTAAAAGCAGAAATTAATAAGATTGATATAATTATTATTTTTTTCATGATTTTATGGGGTATTATATAAAACTGTCAATGTTTGTCCTGCTGTCGTATATTTTCCGCTTAAACTTACAAGAAATGTATTCGCAGCGCCGTCCGGCAAATTACCCATCCCTGGGCCTGATACATTTAATGTAAGATTAGCCGTTGGGGCTGTTATACTTGCGTCGCAATCTTCTAATACTTCATTGACTTCTGACGAAGGGAAGTCGTTGGAGTTAAAATCATAAAGTGTAGCATTGTCAGGGGGAGCAATGCTATCAATACCTGTTAGGCTATTGCCTTGAAATTGTGCTACAGTTAGAGATGACATCTGCGTAATGTCAGGAATTATATCTGTAAAGATATTAAAGTAGAGAAAAAGTTGTTGTAAATTAGTAAGATTTCCAATTTCCGGAGGAATGCTGCCTGTTAAGTTATTTGAGTATAGAAAAAGTCGCTGTAAATTAGTAAGATTTCCAATTTCCGGAGGAATGCTGCCTGTTAAGTTATTTGAGTAGAGATAAAGATGTATTAAATTAGTAAGATTTCCAAAATTAACATTGCTGATGTCATCATCTATATCCTCATTAAACAATCTAAAAAAATTTATTTTAGTATAATCTCCAAAATCAATACTAACAGTGTATTGCCCGGCAAGGCTGTAATTCTTGGTTATACTTGAATTGCTTCCTGTATATGTGTTTGAAGTTCCATCGCCCCAATTTATATTAACTTGCCCTCCTGAACTTATATTCAAAGTACTTATAACAAGTTGCGTTTCGGAAGCTGCTGTCTGAAACACCCAAGGCGTTCTTTTTGTCAGGTATTCATCACTCGCATTTTTTAATAACTTACCATCAATTGTAAGATATGCGTTCGATATTTCTTGCTGACCGAATAAGATAGTCGGAAGCAATAACAATAAAAATATGCTTCTAATTTTATTCATGATTATAATCTGCTTTTATAAATCCTCCGTTAAAAGTAAAATCTTGCGTTCCCTCAGTGTTGCGGATCTGTATAATAACGCTATCCCTATGATCGACGCTATTGTCGTAACCATAAACCGTTTTGCTATCATCATTCGCTGAGGCTCCATACTCCTTTTTTGTTTGACCAAATACATTATCATCTGTAACATTTACAAATCTTAATTCATATTCAATACCGGTAGCTCCTTCGCCTGATACATCATTCATCCAATCGTAATGTGCTGTTGATAGCGATGGATCGTCGTAAATTATATAATTACCTGTGACTTCAAATTGATCATTAGCCTCAACAAATCTATACATGTCAGAAAGCGGAAATGTCACCCATTCATCCTGAGTAGCGATGCTAATCACAATAGTACTATCCCAGCTTAGTGCCCGTAAATGCCTGAATGCGCCTCTTTTTACGTGATCAAATTCCACGCTATCTGTCACATCTATTGTTTGCGATGGATCAATTGTTCCTCCGCCTCCGCTTCCTCCGCTCAAAGAGCTTTGGATTACTGAGGACTGCGAAAAAGACACCGAAGGTAATAATACCAATAATAGTAATATATATGTTTTCATTTTATCTGCTTTTTGTTATGTCTACAAGTTTTAACTCCCCAGAAGAGACTGTACCATGACTAAAATATATCTCAACCCATGAAAGTTGCATATAATCCCACACAAACACAGCCTTGCCTGTAGCGGAATTTAATGGTATAGAATCCGGTAATTGCGGTGCATAAATAAATGAACTATCCTCATGCTCTCCCCATTGAAGGTATGCGTATGCGTCTGTAGCATCAAGATTATACCACGACAAGACTATTGAGCCGGGATTGCTTCTTCTTGTTTCGAATTTAAACGATGTATCTTTAGCCGATACATTCCACTGTGGTTTTTGCGCCTCAACAGTATTGCATAAGACAGCTAATACTGTGATTATTAGTAACTTGAATTTTGTTCTCATGATTTAAACAGTTGTTTTAAACAGTTGGTAAATATACTACTTTTTATTTTAATTTCAAAATCACCTGGAAACACCTCTCATATCGGAACCTCGTCTTCCTGATCCACTTCTGGAACTTCTTCGACGACTTGACTTACCATCCTCTATGCCTGCCTTTTGTTTTGCATAGATACCTACCTTTCTTCTTAATGATTGTATTTCTGATTTCACAAACTCAGAGTCCTTGTCTTTCCATGAAGGCCATCTTCTCTCTATTTCAGCAGATAATTGAGTATGATAATATTTTTGATATTCTTTGAACTGCTCCTTACTTTCTGCGTTTTTAGGTCTCTGAGCCTCCCCCAACTTAATGTCTTTCTCTCGCAATCCATTAAGCGTCTCCTTTGAAAGACCAGGAATGTAGCGACCTATATCTTCTCCAAGTACCTCCTGCGGAGACCATCCGAGCCCAATAAGAATTCCCTCTTTAACGCTCGTCTCCTGCGTTTGATTAATCAGTAAATTATAATTTTTAACATACTTCTGAGCTGTGGAAGCTGGTAATCCTCTAAAGTCTGCTGCCGCTGCTGCAACATCTATAATAGATTCAAGTACATCTTCTTCATTTGTTTTAAATTCCGCTATAGCCCCGATAAGGTCTTCTGTGGGTCCAAATGCTGCTACCTTAATGGTGTTATTGCCGCTTCTTGTCCATGGCTTATCCATTATATTGTCAGCCAATAATTGTATGAGATCAGAAACTATGAATATACCATTAAAAGAACCAAGAGCACTCGCTCTAATTATGTCCTGTGTGTCGTCCTCATCCCAGTCTGACATTATACCGGGCAGTCCAGACGTGAAATATTCAAACATTACAGGAAGTACAACATGATACGTTAACAGCCTTTTCAATGCATCTTTCTTATTGTGCCCTCGCATTAAATCTCTTATAGCCTTTCGCTCCTGCCTGAAGTACATGAACTGAGAGGTCTTAAAGGATGTGAACAATTTTTGAAAATTATTGCCTCTTTCAAAATCTGATAAACTCTCTACGTTCTTATCTTGCTGAGATAATTTAACCGCTTCATTCATTTCAAACTTAGCAATATCGTCCGCTTCTTCATGAGATGCACCCTTACTTTTTTGAGTATCATAATGGTATTTATACACTGAGTAACCACCCATCACTATCGCGCCAACGTCACCATACCTTGTAAGTATCATAGCTTTTGACGGAAGGCTGCTTACTCCTGAAAATTGGTCTTTATATGTTTTCGCCATTGCTATAGCCGTGTCACGTGTATATCCTTGCTGCATTCTTATTTGGATATATGGATTATCAGTAACTATTTCCCATGCTTTTTTCGGATTATTAGCAAACTCCATAAAACCTTCAAAAAACTTTTTTGTAGGCATATTGGAAGCCATTGCCGGGAATGAAGCTAACTGCTTTATAGCAGAAGGAGCGTTAACAGCGAGCCTACTTGTTGTCATCCAACCCCGTATCTTATCTACGAAGCCCACCATATCAGTCTTTGCCGATCCTTCTGATTTAAAACTATCAAGGAAATTATTAACCACCTTCATTGTATCAGATGAGTTATAATCCTTTATTTCCTGGGTAATTTTGCCATTGTTGAATACTTTCCCATAATCAGACATCACTTCAGCAAAAGATATGTAGTGATTCATAGCGGCCATTTGTTGGAAAGCCAAAGAAACAGCATCCACTCCTAAATCTATGTTAGCCTTATTTTTTACCCTTTCTTTTGTAAATCCATAAAATAATTCGACAGAGTTATTTTTGAATGAATTAACATCAAGCGATAATCTTGAATCGAAACCCTTCCTTCTTATGGGTACATAATTTTCTATAAAAGGCAGCGGCATGTAGTTCATGCGCTGATATACCTCGTTAACTCTCTTGTAATATTCCGGATAGAATTCCGTTCTTAACCAGTCGGTAAATTCTTTGCCTTCTTTTGACGCACTATCTACAATAGCGTCTATCATATCGTCGGTGTATCCTATATTGTAGTATTCCTGCCTACCTCCTTCCATTTGTGTAACAGAATATACATACATTGCTCTGCCTTCCGAGTACTCTAAAACAACTTCATTACCATTCGCATCCACGAATTCCCCTACAATCCTATTATCCATTTTGTTTTGATACCACTTTTTCACCCCGTCTTTACCCCCAAATATCTCCATCCCGGCGCCCGCGAACTTATTCATCATCTCAATAGTAATCTTCTCATTTTTGTTTCTTGCCTTGGCAAACGGCATATACAACTCCTTGTCAAACACACTATCGTAATTACCTGCTTCACCGCGACTACCTCTGTCAATTTTATCAAGAAGAGTTCTCCATGCTTCATTCCTGTTTAAGTGATTTCCGACGCCATCCATAAATCTTTTTGTCCAATTGCTCTTTTTACTGTCTGCAAATTTCTGCCTCTCATCAGGAAGCATGTCTCTTTTTATTCCGCGTATTGCTTCAGACATGTTTTTTAATGCCTTCATCCCTAATTCTCTCGATTTAGCATCATCTTTACTGATAGATGACAGAGCCTCACGAATACCATTCACTTGATTGTCTATGTCATCTATGGTTACCTTCTCTCCTTTTACACTCCTCTCTTTCGCTATTACACTCAATTCGTCAAGGAACTTTTTAGCTTTACCCCCGTCTGAAGATTTGTTTATAGCATCTCCTATAATTTCTGAATATTTATTAATCTGATTCTCAGTAACTGGCTTATCAGAATTACCTCTTATGGCCTCAGATACTCGCAAACTCTTACGAATTATTTCCTCATGTTTCTTTACAAGGAGGTCTTTTAATTTGGTTCTACCTTCCTTTGCTATCTGCTTCAAATCTTTCAAGGCCTCTTTGGCTCCATTTATAGACTTATCTGCTTTTAGCGCTAAAATATGCTCCTCTATCTTGTTGCTTAATTCGTTTAATTCATTTTTTGACAACAAACTCCCACCTTCATTCATTTCCTGCATCAGGTTATCAAGGGCTGTCGTTAATTCGTCCTCTGACTTAGAAAACAAACCTAAATCATCCATTCGCTTAAATCTCACTATAACGTCATCGTAATCAACTTTTGCTTTACGATCCCCAGTATTGCTTCTCTTTACAGTAAAGTCCGTCTTTAGATATCCATGAATATCTTCAATTAATTTTTGATGGTAATTTTTATTGGAATCACGAACCTGCTTATCTACGTAATCATACAGCTCATTTACATGTGATTGATTCAAGAAGTTTGTATTCTTGATTTTATTTAATACCGCATTTGTCTTAGCCTTTGATAACCTTCCTTCTATTGTTTTTATTTCATCTACAATAGCAGTCATAGCATCTTGTTTAGCTCTTCTCTGGGATAGGTCAGCATCCCTTGCCGCTCTTGCCTCCATTTTAATTTGATCAATGAGAGCATTAGACTCTTTACTTAATGGAGTTTGCTTATCCTTTCTTCCAAGTATTCGCCTTACGCCTGGGGATGACTCCTGTTTTATGCCCATCCCCTTTCTTAATTCACGCACAGCAGACTCTCTTTGAGTATCTGTAGCGCTTTCATACCATTGAGTACCCTGAAGATAACCAAGAACGTCGTTATACGATCTTTCCATTATTTGGTCGGCATCTAAATTCTGAGTTTTAGCACGTTCCCTGGCTTTTTGCTTTATCTCTTCTATGTTTTCAAAAACTCTCGAACGCTTATCGGACTGTTCTTTTTCAGCAACCTCATTAATCTTATCCTTAATGGCAGTCAATTCGTTTTCACTTAATTCACCTGTTTTTGATACATCTACAGTTTCGTTCATTTCACCGAAGACTTCATTGGCAATGGACTCCATTTTTTTACGCTCACGAGGAGTTAATCTTCTTTTGCTTTCTATGTGTTCGATAAATTTCTCTACAGAGCTGTTAATGCTTCCAGTAGCCTTGAGAGTTTTTCTCGCCACTTCAAAAGCCCCATCGGTTATCGCGGATAATGGAGTTGCACCAAGAGTTCCCTTTCCCCCGCCAAGCTGTTCGGACACCGCGTTCTTCCATTCCAGCAACTTCTCATCCGCGCGCTTGTACCAATCCTTTGGCTCACGAACAAATATATCGCCTTCTTTTTCAAAGCCAAATTCCTGATAAAATTCCTGTAATTTTTCAGGGGAAACAGAGCTATCTTCAGGAGCTATTCTTAATTCTATCTTCTTGCCTAATTTGTCAGCAGCCGAAGTGAAATTCTCCATCGCCCTCCTTGCACTACCCTT
>Ga0102941_1000109_pt1 | contig 32569 bp, 27 predicted proteins | sample SalPonR2_C_D2_MG_FD_79281 | JGI IMG/M metagenome (GOLD analysis project Ga0102941, IMG submission 79281) | Salt pond soil microbial communities from South San Francisco under conditions of wetland restoration - Salt Pond MetaG R2_C_D2_MG | ecosystem: Environmental > Aquatic > Marine > Intertidal... | reverse complement strand
CGTCCTCCACGCCGATGTTGGCCACCTGGCTCAACGGCACCTCGCTGCCGTAGTACTCCACGTGGATATGGTCGAGCAGGCTGGCGTGGGCGCGCCCGGTGCGCAGCTTCTTCAGCTCGCCGCGCAGCGAATCCACGCTCTTGCCCATGCGCTCTTCCGCGTCTTTCATGATGTCCTGCAACATGCTCGTATCCTCTCAGGCTTCCGCGGCCGAATCCGACGCCCGCGTCACCAGGGTGCCGATATCCTCGCCGTTGACTATCCGCAGCAGTTCGCCCTTGCTGTGCATGTTGAACACGCGCAGCGGCAGGTCATTGTCGCGGCACATCACCACGGCAGTGGCGTCCATGACGCCCAGGCGGGCGTCCAGCACCTCGTCGTAGCTGAGCCGCGAATAGCGCTCCGCGTCCGGGAAATGCGCCGGATCGGCCGAGTAGACGCCATTGACCTTGGTGGCCTTCAGCAACAGGTCGGCGTTCATCTCGATGGCGCGCAGGCTGGCGGCGCTGTCGGTGGTGAAGAAGGGGTTGCCGGTACCGGCCGCGAGGATCACCACGCGGCTCTTCTCCAGGTGACGGATGGCGCGCCGGCGAATGTAGTCCTCGCACACCTCGTTGATCTTGATGGCCGACATCACGCGGGCGTGCACGCCGAGCTTTTCCAGGGCGTCCTGCAGGGCCAGCGAGTTGATCACCGTGCCCAGCATGCCCATGTGGTCGCCGGTGACGCGGTCCATGCCGCCTTGCGCGAGCCCTGCGCCGCGGAAGATGTTGCCGCCGCCGATCACGACCGCCACCTGGATCCCGAGTTCCCGCACATCGCGTAACTCGCTGGCGATACGGTTCATCACCTCCGGGTCGATGCCGTAGTCCACACCGCCGAGGAGCGCCTCGCCGCTCAGCTTGAGGAGGATTCGTTTCGGAATTTTCCGGGTCATCTCGCCCCCCGCGATCTGTGTCCTGGCAGAGCCTGCCGCAAAAAAGAACCCCGCTGTCCGCGGGGCCCCAAAGCTTACCTCATCTGCGGGCGCCGTGACCCATGGCCAGCGAGATAAAGTGCCGCAAGGTCGCGCGGCTCAGCCGCCACGCACCTGCGCCATGACTTCCTCGACGAAGTTGTCGGCCTTCTTTTCGATCCCTTCGCCGACCTCGAAGCGCACGAAGCCCGCGACGGTCGCCTCGTGGCTCGACAACAGCTTGCCGACGGTCGTGTCGGGATCCTTGACGAAGGGCTGGCCGACCAGGGTGATTTCGGCAAGCTGCTTCCGCAGCCGGCCTTCCACCATGCGGGCCACGATCTCGGCGGGCTTGCCCTCGCCTTTCGCCTGCTCGACGAGGATCTCGCGTTCCTTCTCGAGGAAGTCGCCCGGAATCTCGCTCTCGTCGATGTACTGCGGGCGCGAAGCCGCCACATGCATCGCCAGGTCGCGGACCAGTGCCTCGTCGCCACCCTCGATGGCGACCAGCACGCCGATCCGCGTGCCGTGCAGGTAGCTGCCGACCGTGCCGGTGGACTCGAGGATCGCGAAGCGGCGCACGCCGATGTTCTCGCCCAGCTTCGCGATCAGGCCGCGGCGCGTTTCCTCGACGGTGGAATCACCCAGCGGCAGCGCCAGCAACGCCTCCAGGTCTGCAGGGCGATGCTCCAGCACCAGTGCGCCGACGGTGTCCGCGAACCCCTTGAAGTCGTCCCCGCCCGCCACGAAGTCGGTTTCGCAGTTGATCTCGACCACGACACCGGTGTGCTGATCGCTTGTGGTCTTGACGACCACCAGCCCCTCGGCGGCGATGCGGCCGGCTTTCTTGTCGGCCTTGGCGAGTCCCTGCTTGCGCATGTGCTCGATCGCGGCCTCGATGTCGCCTTCGGTCTCGACGAGCGCCCGCTTGCACTCCATCATGCCGGCGCCGGTGCGCTCGCGCAGTTCCTTGACCAGGCTTGCTGAAATACTCATATCCGGATACCTCGCTTACTGGTCCGCGGGCTTGGCGTCTGCGGGCTCGGCGGCGGCAGGCTTGGCCGCTTCGTCGGCGGCCGGGGCCGCAGCGTCCTCGCCTGCCTGCTGGAGCTCAGCGCCCTCGGTCTCGGCGACCTGGGGACCGGCGGTGGGCGGCGCGGGCTTCGCCGCGGGCCGGGGGGCGCCGTCCTTGCGCGCAGCCGGCGCACGGTCATCGACCTCGACGAAGTCGTCCTCGCCCTGCGGCACCTGAGGCACGGAGGCCTTGCCTTCCAGCACGGCGTCCGCGATGCCCTGGGTGTACAGGCGGATCGCGCGCATGGCGTCGTCGTTGCCGGGAATGACGTAGTCGATGCCTTCCGGCGAACAGTTGGTATCGACGATCGCCACGATCGGGATGCCCAGCTTGATGGCTTCCAGCACGGCAATCCGCTCATGCTCGATATCGACGATGAACAGCACGTCGGGCAGCGAGCCCATGTTCTTGATGCCGCCCAGGCTGCGCTCGAGCTTCTCCATCTCGCGCTTCAGGCCGAGGACCTCTTTCTTGGTCAGGCTCTCGAAAGTGCCGTCCTCGGACATCTGCTCGAGCTCGAACAGGCGCTTGATCGACTGACGCACGGTCTTGTAGTTCGTGAGCATGCCGCCGAGCCAGCGATAGCTGACGAAGGGCATGCCGCAGCGCTCGGCTTCCTTCTGGATGGATTCGCGTGCGGAGCGCTTGGTGCCGACGAACAGCACGCTGCCGCCGTCGGTGGCCAGCTTGCGGACGAAGTCCTGCGCCTTGAGATAGAGCGGCAGGGTCTTCTCTAGATTGATGATATGAATCTTGTTACGTTCGCCGAAAATGTAGGGTGACATCTTCGGGTTCCAGAAACGGGTCTGGTGGCCGAAATGAACGCCGGCCTCCAGCATCTGGCGCATGGAGATAGAAGCCATGTTGTACTCCTTCGGGTTAAGCCTCCACGCACCCCACCCGGCAACCCGCTTTCCCGAGGAAAAGAAGGCACCCAGCCGGGCGTGACGGTGCGTGTGTGGAATTTAATTGCGATTAAGGCGCGCGCTTTATACCATAGGCCGCCGCGCCGGACAATCTCTCCGGATGCGCCGGGGCCGCTTAAGTAGTTGAACCGGGATGAAGTTCTCCCCTACGGACACCGCGAAGCCAGCGCGGGTGAGTATCCAGAGGCCGCGGCTCGGGAGGCCGCAGACACCATGCCGGTAACGATCAAGAAAACGGCTGCGGAACGAGACGGCATGCGGGAAGCCGGGCGCCTTGCGGCGCAGGTCCTCGATATGATCGGCGCGCACGTCCAGCCTGGCGTGTCCACCGAGGAACTGGACTCGATCTGTCACAGCTATATCACCGGGACCCTCGACGCGATCCCCGCGCCGCTGAATTACCGCGGTTTCCCCAAGTCGATCTGCACCTCCGTCAACCACGTCGTGTGCCACGGGATACCCGGGGAGCGCAAGCTGAAGAAAGGCGACATCGTCAATATCGACATCACGGTGATCAAGGACGGCTGGCACGGGGACACCAGCCGCATGTTCTACGTGGGCGAGCCGACCGTCATCGGCCGGCGAGTCAGCGAGGTGGCGCACGAGGCCATGCGCATCGGCATTGACAAGGTCAGCCCCGGAGTCCGGCTCGGCGACATCGGCCACGCGATCCAGAACTGGGTCGAGGCGCAGAATTGTGCGGTCGTACGCGAGTACTGCGGCCACGGCATCGGCCGGGAATTCCACGAAGATCCGCAGGTGCTGCATTACGGTAAGCCGGGCACGGGCCTGGAGCTGCTGCCGGGAATGACCTTCACCATCGAGCCCATGGTCAATGCCGGCAAGCGCCAGGTCCGCCTGTTGCCCGACAACTGGACGGTCGTCACCAAGGATCATTCCTTGTCCGCCCAGTGGGAACACACCATCCTGGTCACCGAGGACGGCCACGAGGTGCTCACGCTGGGCGCTTCGGGGCAGATTTGAGCGCCTCCGTGGACGGCACCGAGCGCGTCGCCGCGGCGATCGAATCTGACCTGCCCACCGCGGAGGGTTCTCCCGGGCCGGACACCGTCCGCCAGTTCCGCAGCGTCCTCGATGGCGGGGATGCAGGGTTGCGCCAGCGCTTCACTGCCCACGAGCCGGTGGAACAACTGGTACGCGATCGAGCCCGGCTCATCGACATCGTCCTGGTGCGTGCATGGCGCCTGCACCTCGGCGAGGTCGCGAACCAGCTCGCCCTCGTCGCGGTGGGCGGCTACGGCCGCGGCGAACTGCACCCCTGTTCGGACATCGACATCATGGTGATCGTGCCGGACGGCGACACCGCGGCCTGGCGAGAGCGGGTGTCCGGTTTCCTGACCTTCCTGTGGGACATCGGCCTCGAGGTCGGCCACAGCGTGCGCTCGATCGAAGACTGCGCCCGCGAGGCCGAAGCCGACGTCACAGTCGTCACCACGCTGATGGAGTCCCGCCTGCTGGACGGAAAAGCGGCCTTGTTCGAAGCCATGCAGCAGGTCACGGCCCCAGACAAACTGTGGCCGCCACAGGACTTTTTCACGGCCAAATGCGCCGAGCAGACGGCCCGCCATCATCGCTACCACGACACGGCGCACAACCTCGAACCGAACATCAAGGGCAGCCCGGGCGGCCTGCGCGACATCCAGGTCGTCTGCTGGCTGGCGCGCCGCCATCTCGGCGTCGGCAGCCTCCACCAACTCGCGCAGCAGGGCTTTTTGACAGACTACGAGTACCGCAGACTGCTCGCGGGACAGAATTTCCTGTGGCGCATCCGCTGGGCGCTGCACACCGTGACGGGGCGGCGCGAGGACCGCCTGCTCTTCGACCACCAGGTGAAGCTCGCGCAGATGTTCGGCTACGAGGATGCCAGCTTCACCCTCGCGGTCGAACAGTTCATGCAGAAGTATTACCGCACGGTGCAGGAACTCGCGCGGCTCAACGAGATGCTGCTGCAGTTGTTCGAGGAAGCCATCCTGCTCGACCCGGAGGCGCCGCCGCGCGCCCTTAACGCGCGCTTCCAGGTGCGCAACGATTTCCTCGAAGCCACCGACGACGAGGTCTTCGAGCGCACGCCCTCGGCGCTGCTGGAAATGTTTTTGTTGCTGCAGCAGGAGCCGGGGCTCAAGGGCGTCAGCGCGGGCACCATCCGCCGCGTGCGACGCGCATTGCCGCTGATCGACGAAGAGTTCCGGCAGAACCCGCGACACCACCGGCTGTTCATCGACATCATCCGCGCGCCGGAGGGCGTCACGCACGAATTGCGGCGCATGAATCGCTACGGGGTGCTCGGCCGCTACATTCCCGCCTTCGGGCGCGTCACCGGACGCATGCAGTTCGACCTGTTCCACGCGTACACCGTCGATGCGCACACGCTGTTCGTGGTCTCGAACCTGCGCCGCTTCGCCCTGACTCGCTTCGATCACGAAATGCCGATGTGCAGCCGCATCATGCAGTCGCTGCCGAAGCAGGAACTGGCCTACCTGGCCGGGCTGTTCCACGACATCGCCAAGGGGCGCGGCGGCGACCATTCCGAGCTCGGCGCAGTGGACGCCGAAGCATTCTGTCTCGAGCATGGGCTCTCGCCCTACGACGCGAGGCTCGTCGCCTGGCTGGTGCGCAACCATCTGGTGTTCTCCATCACCGCGCAAAAGAAAGACATCCACGATCCCGCGGTGGTCGCAGAGTTCGCCCGCCGGGTCGGTGACGAGGCGCACCTGGACTACTTGTATGTGTTGACCGTCGCCGATGTCCGCGGCACCAGCCCGAAGCTGTGGAACGCATGGAAGGCCTCACTGTTCGAGGAGTTCTACGACAGCGTCAAGCGCGCCCTGCGGGCGGGGCTGGAGTCGCCGATCGACTCTGAACAGCTGGTTGAGGAAACCCAGGCCGAGGCGCTGGCCCTGCTCGCCGCCCGCGGAATCCGCGAGGCGCGTGCCCGGGAAGTCTGGGGCGGATTCGCCGGCGAGTATTTCCTGCGCCACACACCGGAGGAGATCGCCTGGCACATTCGCGTGCTGGCGGGACTCGAGGATCGCGGCGAACAATCCGCGGTATCCGTCGAGGAACAGACGGGGCGCGGCGGCACGGCGATCATGGTCTGCACGATGACCGGCCAGCACAGCTTCGCGCGTGCCACGGGGGCGCTGGACGAGCTCGGGCTGAATATTCTCGATGCGCGTGTCGTGCCGGTGGGCGACGGCCGCAATGTACACACCTACGTGGTGCTGGAGAACGACGGCTCGCCGATCGGTGACACCGAAAGACTGCAGCAGATCGAGACCGCGGTGCGCAAGGCCACGCTGGAACACGGCGGGCGGATGCCCACCGTGCAGCGCCAGCCACCCCGCCAGGTGCGCCTCTTCTCGACGCCCACCCGGATCGCCTTTTCCGAGGATCTCGACGGCCGGCGCACAGTGATGGAACTGGTCGCCGCCGACCGGCCGGGGCTGCTGTGCGAAGTCGGCAAGGCCTTCGTCGAGATCAACGCATCCCTGCGCGCAGCGAAGATCATGACCATCGGCGAGCGCGCCGAAGACGTCTTCTACATCACGACGCTGGAGGGCGACACGCTGGACGAAGGGCAGCGCGAGGCACTCGGACACCAGCTCAGGGCGCGGCTCGACCAGCCGGCCGTGGCGCGTTGAAGATTCCGCGGCAGGACAGACAGGCAGGCGCATGAATCCGCTGCTCGACCGGCTCCATCCCTACCCTTTCGAGCGACTTGCCGCGCTCACCGCCGGCCTCACGCCGCCGCCCGACCGGTCCCACATCTCACTATCGATCGGCGAACCCCGACACGCGCCACCGGAATTCGTCGGTGCGGCACTGAGCGGGGCGCTCGACCGTCTCGCCGTGTATCCCAAGGCAGCGGGGCTGCCCGAACTGCGCGCGGCCTGCGCCGCCTGGCTGGAGCGCCGCTACGCGCTGCCGGCGGCAGCTGTCGATCCCGCCACCATGGTGATCCCCGTCAACGGCACGCGTGAGGGCCTGTTTTCTTTCGTGCAGGCGGTGCTGGATCCCGTGGCGGGCGGCCTCGTGCTGATGCCGAATCCGTTCTACCAGATCTACGAGGGCGCCACGCTGCTCGCCGGGGCGACGCCGCACTACCTCGACACGACGGCGGCGAACGGCTTCCTGCCGGACCTGGATGCCGTTTCAGAGGAGACCTGGCAGCAATGCCGCATCCTGTTCATCTGCAGTCCCGGCAATCCGACCGGGGCGGTCATGGACGAGGCCTATCTGCTGCGTGTACTCGAACTCGCGGAACGATACGACTTCGTCATCGCCGCGGACGAGTGTTACGCGGACATCTATCTCGACGAAGCGGCCCCGCCTCCAGGGCTGCTCGGCGCCTGTCTGCGCGCCGGCAACACGAGTTTCACTCGCTGCGCGGTGTTCCACAGCCTGTCCAAGCGCTCCAGCGTTCCGGGGCTACGTTCCGGCTTCGTCGCCGGCGACGCGGCGATCATGGAGCGCTTTCGGCTCTATCGAACCTACCACGGCTGTGCGGTTCCGGAGATGGTCCAACTGGCCAGCGTCCCGGCCTGGGCCGACGATGCGCATGCGCGACAGAACCGGGAGCTCTACCAGCAGAAATTCGATGCCGTCGTGCCGATTCTCGCTACCGTCATGCCCGTCGAGCGGCCAGCCGCAGCCTTCTATCTCTGGCTGGCCGTCCCCGGGGACGACGAGAGCTGGACGCGCGACCTGCATGCGGCGGAGAACGTCACCGTCCTGCCCGGTCGCTACCTGTCGCGTGACCACGGCGGCGGCAATCCGGGGAACGGCCGGGTGCGCATCTCGCTGGTCGCCGAAGCGGAGACCTGCATTGAGGCGGCAAAACGCATCGCGCGCTTCGTGTCGGCACGCCGTCCTACCGCCTGAGATCACGGGGAGAAGCTCATGAGTACGCTGCAGGAAACCATAGAAGGCGCCTTCGAGGAACGGCAGCGATTCTCGCCGGAGGATACGCCCGCCGCGGTTCGCCAGGCGGTGGCCGAAGCGATCGATGCGCTCGACGACGGCCGAGAGCGCGTGGCGGAGAAAGTCGACGGCGCATGGGTCGTCAACGAATGGCTCAAGAAAGCCGTGTTGCTGTCGTTCCGCATCGAGGCCAACCGGCTGGTCGACATGGGCGCGCTGCGCGGCTGGGACAAGGTGCCCCTGAAATACTCGGGCTATGACGAGGCGGCCTTCGGCGCAGCGGGTGCCCGGATCGTGCCGCCCGCGATCGTGCGCCGCGGGGCCTACATCTCCGCTGACGCCGTGCTCATGCCAAGCTATGTGAACATCGGCGCCTGGATCGGGCCGGGTACGATGGTGGATACCTGGGCCACGGTCGGCTCCTGCGCGCAGATCGGCGCCCACGTGCACCTGTCGGGCGGCGCGGGGATCGGCGGCGTGCTCGAACCCCTGCAGTCCAACCCGACGATCATCGAGGACCACTGTTTCATCGGCGCCCGCTCGGAGGTCGTCGAAGGCGTCATCGTCGAGGCAGGCGCGGTGATCTCGATGGGCGTGTTTCTCGGCCAGAGCACCCGCATCTACGACCGGGAACGCGACGAAGTCACATATGGGCGCGTGCCGGCCGGCGCGGTCGTCGTACCGGGCTCATTGCCGTCGAGTGATGGCCGCTGCCACCTGGCCTGCGCGGTCATCGTCAAGCGCGTGGACGCCGCGACACGCGCGAAAGTCGGCATCAACGAACTGCTGCGCGCGGCGCGCTGACAAGAACTACCGGGACCCTCCGGGATCCCCGCGAGAGGAGCGTCACATGCAAGTGGACTCCCGATTATCGGCTTGTTGCCGGTCCGTTCTGCTGCTGCTCGCTGCGGTGCTCTGCTCGGGCTGCGGCGGGCTGACCGTAGTCAATGCCCTGAGCCCGTCCGACCATTACGTCGCCGAAACCGACCAGGCGTATGGCAGCGAGCCGCGCCAGAAACTGGACGTCTACCGGCCGGTCAACGCCGCACCGGACGCACCCGTCGTTATGTTTTTCTACGGCAACGGCTGGAGAGAGGCGTCACGCGGCGACTTCGAATTCGTCGCTGCGGCGCTGACCGAAACGGGTTATATCGTCGCGATCCCCGACTACCGTGGCCACCCAGACGTCATGTTCCCGAGTTTCGTGGAAGACGGCGCCGCGGCTGTCGCCTGGATCGCAGGGCAGGTAGACGGGATCCGGGACGGCCGTCGCCGGCTGTTTCTCGCCGGTCACTCTGCCGGGGCGCACATCGCCGCCATGCTCGCCTTTGATCGACGCTATCTCGATGCACTCGAGGAACCGCCGGCGGTCGCCGGTTTCATCGGGCTCTCCGGGCCCTATGACTTTCTCCCGCTCCAGGAGGGCTACCTGCAGGAAGTCTTCCCGGAACCTTTGCGCGAGCGGAGCCAGCCCATCAATTTCGTGTCCGGCGATGCACCGCCCACGCTGCTCATTCATGGCGCGGACGACAGCCGGGTCGTGCCCGGCAACAGCGTCCACCTGCTCCAGGCGTTGCGCTCCCACGATGTGCCCGCAACCCTGGAGATCTATCCCGACACCGGCCACGCCCGGGTCGTCGCGGCTCTGGCGCCACCATTGAGATTCCTGGGCAAGACTTTCGACGACATCTTCGAATTCATCGACGACACGCCGCACTGAGGAAAGCGGCAATGAGCCGCCGGCCCGCCGTCGCCGCGCGGCATCAGCCCGCGACGTCGTCCTCCTCGTCGGTCTTGCCAAGCGCTTCCGCTAGCCGCTTGCTCTTGATGTGGCGCACATCGCGTCCTGCGACCTGGTAGACCACCAGTTTCGCCATGTTCTTCGCATGATCGCCGATGCGCTCGATGGCCTTGATGATCAGCACGGACTCGGCGGCCACGGGCAGCAGGGACGGCGATGACACCAGGCCCTCGTGAATGGAGCGCAGTGCATCCTTGTATTCGATATCGAGCAGCTTGTCGCGCTCCGCCACCTGGATCGCCAGGTTCTCGTCCTGTTCGCGAATGGCCCGCAGGACCTCGACGAGCGAATGCTCGGCCGCGAGTGCCATGTGCTTCACCGAATCGCGATAGGCGTCGACGGGATCCTGTTCGTCCACGATCATCCGGCGCGCAATTTTGGCGATTTTCTTGGCCTCGTCGCCGACGCGCTCCAGTTCGGTGAAACTCTTGAGCATCACGATCACCGAACGCAGGTCCACTCCCATCGGCTGGCGCCTGGCGATTATCTGGATTGCCATTTCCTCGCCCTGGGTATCGTAGGCGTTGAGTTGCTTCTCGCGGGCCACGACCTGTTGGGCCAGTTCGTCGTCTCTCTCGAACAACGATCGCGTTCCGTCCCGCACCTGGGCCACGGCGAGTTCGCCCATGTCCAGCAACACGCCCGAGAGGCGCTTCAATTCCTCGTCGAAACTCTGCACTGTGTGTCCGAGTTGCCCGTCGCTCATGGTTGTCTTCTCCTCGTGGATCCAGGATGGCCGCCGCCTACGCGACACGGCCCGTGACATACGCTTCGGTCAAACGGTGCCGGGGCGTCGTCAGTAATTCGTCGGCCGCGTTCACCTCGATGAGGCGTCCGGCGTGTAAAAAGGCGATGCGCTGGGCAACCCGGCCCGCCATCTGCATGGACTGCACCGTCAGGATAACGCTGCAACGGGTCGCAAGACCATGAACCAGGTCTTCAATTCGCGCGGCCGCGGTGGGATCGAGACCCTGGCAGGGGTTTTCGAACAATAACACCTGCGGCTCGAGTGCCAGTGCCCGCGCAATGCACAAGCGGTGCAGTTGCTCGGGCCGCAGTCCCTCGGGTGATCCGCGCAGCCGCTCGCGGACGTCATCGAACAACCCGGCCAGTTGCAGGCTGTCGCGGACGCGGCGTTCCAGTTCGGTACGATCCGGCGCGAGGCCGTGAATGCGCGCACCGTAAGCCACGTTGTCGAACACCGACATGCGGAAGGCCGTGGGCCGGGCCGGCAACAACGCCACTCGCGCGCGCAACGCGAGCACATCGACACCCGGCGCACGCAGGTCCTCTCCGTCGAGCAGCACACGGCCCACCGTGCGATAGATCGAATCGAGATCCATCATGCGATTCAGCGAGCGCAACAGCGCCGTCTTGCCCGCCCCCAGCGCACCCACGATCGCGGTCACCTCACGGCGGCCGAAACTCAGGTCCACACCGGTCACGAGGGGTTCCTGCCCGCGGAACACGCTCAGCCCCTGGCATTCCAGAACCGGATCCGGATGGCCTGGCGAGCCCGCGGGGCGAACTCTTGCGACGCCCTCCACGGCCGCGGCACCCCCGGACTCGGGATGCGCGCTCATGTGCTGCGTCCACGCCGCTCGAGCAGCCAGCCGAGCAGGCCAAGCAGCAACACCACGGCGACCAGCGTCAACGCGGCGGCCGCCGCCTTCGCGGCGAACAGCGGGCCCGGCAGTTCGGCCCAGCGGAATACCAGCACCGGCAACGGAATGCCGGGCTCCATTGGCGATGCTGGGAGCCCGGCCGCGAACGCCGCGAAACCGACCAGCAACAGGGGAGCGGCCTCGCCGAGTGCTCGCGCAAGCACGGTGAATGCACCGCCCAGCATCGCAGGCGCCGCACGGGGCAGGACATGCCCCGCCACCACCTGCAGCGGTGCGGCACCCATCGCATAACCGGCTTCCCGGTCCGCGGCCGGCACACGTCGCAGCGTCGCCTGGCCGACCATCACGATCCTGGGCAGCATCACCAGCCCAAGCACCGCGCCGGCGAGCAACGGCGTCCCGACCGGCAGGCCGAGCACGACGACCAGGCCGCCGAAACCCAGCAAGCCGTAGATGACGGGCGGGAGCATCGCCAGGTGGTGCAGGCTGCGATTCACCAGAGCCGCGCGGCGCCCCCGCCGGGCGATCTCTTCGAGGTAGACCGCCACGCCGAGGCCAAGCGGGATCGCCACCACCAGCACGGGCAGCAAGGCCAGCCCGGAAGCGATCACAGCGCCGGCGATCCCCGCGGTTTCAGCATCGATCGAATCGGGCTGCAGGAACGTGACCGCACCGAGGCCCGGCCCCGCATGGCGCAGCATGTCGAGCAGCGGCAGCGCGAGAAGCACCACCAGCAGCCACGCCCCGGCACGCGCGAGTGTGCGCATGGCATGGTCACGGCGCTGCCGGCCGGCGGCATTCTCAGAAGATCGGTGAAGGGGCGACATCGGATCTCCGTAACAAGTGCAGCGCCCAGGCGTTGAGCGGCAGCACGATGATGACGAGAAACAGTCCCAGCACAAAGGGTAGCTGAGTTCTGACGTTGTCGAGCGCATGCGTACCGGACATGAGCGCGACCATCTGGGCGGTCAGTGTCGTTGTGGCCCCAAGCGGATCCACACTCCAGGTGGCCACCAGTCCGGCCGCCATCAGCACGATCACCGTTTCGCCGAGCGCGCGTGACACGGCGAGCAGCACGGCGGCACCGATACCGGGGCGCGCCTGTGGCAACACGATGTCCCGCAGCGTTTCCCAGCGGGTCGCACCGAGGCCGAGCGCCGCCTCCGCGGCGCCCCTGGGCACCCGGTCGAGCGCCTCCTCGAGGCGCACCGTCAGCACAGGAAGCAACATGATGCCGACCGCCACGCCGGCCGCCAGCGTGCTCTGGATCGCCGCATCGAGCCCGAGACCCGCGGCCGCCTTCGCCACCGCGGGACCGAGGGTGAGCACCGCGAACAAGCCGTAGACGACGGCCGGAACCAGGGACGCAAGTCGCATGGCCACCCGCCAGCGTGCACGCCGCCGGGCGCCCGTCCAGGCATAGCCGTGCAGGGCGGTGGCCGACGCCAGCGGCAGGGCGACCAGCAAGGCGATCAGGGCGACCATGATGCTGCCCAGCAATACGGGCAGCACGCCGAAGGCGCCCTCGCCCACTGCCTGCGCAGCGCGAATGGCGCTTTCCGGGCTCCAGTGGGTGCCGCCGAGAAATGCCAGCGGCGAAACCCGCAAGAAGAAATTCATCGTCGGCACGAGCAGGGTCACCCATACCAGTGCCAGCACGCCCGCCGCCAGACCCGCACTCCCCCACAGGGCGAAGCCGACCGAGCGCTCCAGCATGCGCTCCACGGGCGCAGCGCGACGCAGTAAAGCCAGGCCGACCACGAGGGCCAGCAGCACACCCAGCAAGGCCAGTGCCAGCACCACGGTGCCCGTCTTGGGGTGCAGCGAGAAATTCGCCGGCTGGCCCCTTGTCACGACCGCTGCGGTGGGAGCACTCGCCACCGGCACGAGACCAAGCGCCAGCAACCAGCCGCGCGGACCGATCGCCTCGGGCGAATAGAAGCCGGTGACGAATGCATCTAGCTTCGGCACGAAGTCCAGATGCGCAGTTTTGACGTAGATGTAGAGGGAGCGCGCCAACGGGTAATCGCCCGCCGCGATGCTCGGCAAATCCGGACACACGCCGTCGATGCAGACCGCGGCCACGCGTCCCGCGTTGCGCACCAGCGTGCCGAAACCGAACACGCCCACCGCCTCCGGGTCAGCCTGCAGCCGCGTCACCAGTGCGTCATCATTCTCGCCTGCATCTACCCAGGCGCCATCGCGGCGCAATTCACCGCAACGGGCCGGGTCGAACCCGGACGCCGGGTTCGATCGCAGCGCGGCGCGGCAAGCCGGTTCGATGGCGAGCCGGGCGAAGCTGTCACGCGTGCCGGAGGTTGCAGGAGGCCCGAGAACGCGAATGGGCACGGCCGGCAGCCCTGCGCCGATCTCGTTCCAGTGGGTGTAGGGATTCGCGATCCAGCGCGGGCCGCCGGCGGGATCCGGCACTCTCTGTGCCAGCGCGAGCCAGAGCTGGGTACGGGTGAGACTTTGCAAGCCGACTGCCGGCTGGGCCCCAATAACGATTCCGTCGCGCCCCACCTCGAATTCCCGCATCGGCACCGCGCCCGCCACACGGCAGGCGCTGGCCTCCTCGGGCGTCATCGCCCGCGATGCGATCGCCACGTCGGGCGTGGCCGGGCCGAGGCCCTCGCAGAACCAGGCGATGCCGGCGCCGGTGCCCATCGGTAGCACCAGCGCGCCGCCTCCGACCTGACGCTGCGCCACGGCCACCGCGAAGGGATACATCGTGGACGAACCGGCCACCAGGGGATGGTCACGGACCATGGCGGCAGCATCGCGTGGCCCTGCGGCAGACGCGGCTGCCGCAGCCGCCTGCCAGGCAAGCAGCGCCGCCAGCAGCAGGAAGATGGACGGAGCGCGGCTAACCGAAGCGTCCCGTGACGTAGTCACTGGTGCGCTTCGCTTTCGGGTTCGTGAACACGGTCTCGGTGTTGCCGTATTCGATGAGCCGGCCGAGATACATGAATGCGGTGTTGTCGGAAACACGCGCCGCCTGCTGCATGTTGTGCGTCACGATCACGATCGTGTAATGGCCCTTCAACTCGTCGATCAACTCCTCGATCTTGGCGGTAGCGATCGGGTCGAGCGCCGAGCAGGGTTCGTCCATCAGCAGGATCTCGGGATCCGAGGCGATCGCCCGGGCGATGCACAGGCGCTGCTGCTGGCCCCCGGACAGCCCCAGCGCCGACTCCGTCAGCCGATCCTTGGCCTCGTTCCACAACGCCGCGCCGCGCAATGCCCGCTCGCAGGTCTCGTCCAGCACCTTGCGGTTCCTGACGCCGTCGACGCGCAACGGGTACACGACGTTCTCGTAAATGGACATGGCGAAGGGGTTCGGCTTCTGGAAGACCATGCCCATCCGCTTGCGCAGCGCGATGACGTCGATCGCCGGCTTACAGATGTTCTCGTCATTGACGATGATCTCACCGGAGACTTTCAGGTTGTCCACCAGGTCGTTCATCCGGTTGAGCGAGCGCAGCAGCGTGGACTTGCCGCAGCCGGAGGGCCCGATCATTGCCGTCACGAGTCCCTTCTGTATTTCCATGTCGATGTCGTACAGCGCCTGCGCCTCGCCGTACCACAGGTTATAGCTGCGCACGTCGAGGGCCGGCCCGTCCGGGGACTTGCTGAAATGATAGTTCGTGGGCTCGATGGCCCCGGTGGTGTCCCCGGGCGCTTGCTGGGCAACCGAATTCATCGGCAGGCCTCCATTGGTTTGATCAGAACTGGCCGACCGCGAACTTGCGCTTCAGCCGGTTACGAATGTAGATCGCCGACGCGTTCATCGTCACGATCAGGAACAACAGCAACAAGGTGGTCACGAAGACCATCGGCTTGCCCGCCTCCGAGTTACGCGACTGGAAGCCGACGTCGAAGATGTGGAAACCGAGATGCATGAAGCTGCGCTCGAGATGCAGGTAAGGGTAGAAGGAATCCACCGGCAACATCGGCGCCAGCTTCACCACACCTACGAGCATCAGCGGCGCGACCTCGCCGGCGCCCCGCGCCATCGCGAGAATCAGCCCGGTCATGATACCGGGCATGGCGCGCGGCAGGACTACCCGCCGGATGGTCTGCCATTTCGACGCGCCGCAGGCCAGCGACCCTTCGCGCATCGAGCGCGGTACGGCTGCGAGCGCTTCCTCCGAGGCGACGATGACCACCGGGACCGTCAGCAGGGCCAGCGTCAGCGCCGCCCAGAGAATACCGCCGGTGCCGAAAGTCGGACTAGGCAATCGTTCGGCATAAAACAACTGGTCGACCGTCGTGCCGAGCGTATAGGCGAAGAAGCCGAGGCCGAACACGCCGAACACGATCGACGGCACCCCGGCCAGGTTGTTGACCGAGACACGCACGATGGACACGATCCGCCCCTGCTTGGCGTACTCGCGCAAATACAGCGCCGTGATCACGCCGAACGGCGCGACGATGACCACCATGATGAGCGTCATGGCGACCGTGCCGAAAATCGCCGGGAGGACGCCGCCCTCGGTGTTCGCCTCACGCGGCTCCGACGTCAGGAATTCCTTCCAGCGCGAGAAGTACACCCCCAGCCGCTGGACCAGGCCCATGTCGTTGGCAGGATAGAGGCGTACGATGTCCGAGAGCAGCTCCTCCTTGGTCCGCCCGCCGATCTCCTCGAGGATGATCCGGTCCTGCCGGTCCTCGACGCGGATCTCGCTGATGCGGGCCTGGTGCCGCGCGAACTCCGCTTCCAGTTCCGCGATGCGCGCCTGCGCCTCGGCCTGGCGCTCGCGATAAGCCTCGGAATCCCTGCCCGCGCGCAATTCGACCTTGCGTACCGCGAGCCGTTCGCGCTCCATGTCGTAGTTGACCCGGCCGATGTCCTTCTGCTCGATCTCACGGATGCGGTGGAAACGCTCCCGGGCGTCATGCTGAACCTCGCGAAGCTCCGCGTAGCTCACCTTCGCCATGTCACGGGGTTCACCGCCCACGACCAGACCGGCGATGCGGCCCACGAAGGGCCCCCATTCCTGCCGCTCGACAAGAAACATGTCGGCGGGACGCGTGACGGCGGCGACCTCGTACTCGGACACCCAGCGGAAGTCATCGCCGTAAAGATCGTAGTTCGCCGAGCGATACAACACCCGGCGCGCATAACCGTCATTCTCATCGAGCGTCGCCAGGACGTCGGCAGGGAGGGTTTCGCGGATATTCTCGCCGACGCGATAGATGCCCGAGCGAGTCGGCTCACCCGCGACGACGGAGCCGTCGGTAAGCGTCACCACTTCGATCGGCTTCGGCCAGAAGGTCGTCGCGCCGTTCCAGAACACCATCGTCAGGAAGCCGGCCACGAGGATGATGCCGAGCGCCAGGGCACCACCCAGCGCCCACAGCCACGGCTCGCCGACCGCCGACAAATCGGCGGAGTACTTGCGCACGCTGTAGCGCTGCAGGGGTGCCGGATCGGCGGGCAGTCTCGCGGACCCCGGGGCCTCCTTCATCGCTCAGATCCTCCGGTTCACAGCTGGAACGCCCGCTTGCGAAAGCGCTGGCGCACCAGCTCGGCAAGCGTGTTGATGACGAAGGTCATGACGAACAAGGTCAGCGCGGCGAGAAACAGCGTGCGGTACAGGGTGCTGTCCTTGACCGCCTCCGGCAACTCGACCGCGATATTAGCCGACAAGGTCCGCAGCCCCGAAAAAATGTTCCAGTCGAGGATCGGCGTGTTGCCGGCCGCCATGACCACGATCATCGTCTCCCCCACCGCGCGCCCCATGCCGATCATGACAGCCGAGAACACGCCGGACGCGGCCACCGGCAGGATCACCCACATGGCGGTCTGCCAGGGTGTGGCGCCTGCGGCCAGGGAAGCGGCGCGCAGGTGGGACGGCACCGAGTTCAGCGCGTCCTCCGCAAGGGTGTAGATGTTGGGGATGACCGCGAAACCCATGACGAAACCGACCACCAGCGCGTTGCGTTGCGAGTAGGTGTCGATGACGCCGCCCCGCGGGTCATAGCCGGCGACCGTCAGCAGCGCCGACAATCCCAGCGAGAGCCCCGACGCCGCAAGGAGGAACACGATCCAGCGCGCGAAATCTAGCCGCCCGGCCTGGTCGCGGCGCCGCTCTCTCAGCATCAGTCGCCAGCGATGGCCCCAGCCGCGACCGAATCCCCAGGTCACGAGCATGAAACTCAGCGGGAAACCGATCAGGAAAAGGAACGGCATCCCGGTGCCGACGTCTCCGTTCACCCAGGCCTTGAAGTCGCCGTAAAACAACAGTCGCTCGAACGCCGGACCGAGTCGGTAAGCGACATAGCCGAAGACGAAGATCGACAGGATCATGAAGAAGAACTTCGGCACTCCGCCGAGCCTGAGCGCCACCTTCGGCGGCAGCATCTGCCAGGAGAATGCGCCCAGCATCAGCCCCATCGGGATCGACACGAAGGCGAGCAGGACCGCCGCGATCCATTCCTCGACGATCGGCGCCAGGACCAGTGCCGCCACGAAACCGAGCACCACGGTGGGCAGCGACTCCATCATCTCCATGACCGGCTTGACGGTGGCCCGCACCTTGCGATGCAGGAACTCGGAAGTGTAGATGGCGCCGAGCAGTGCAATCGGTACGGCGAAAAGCAAAGCGTACACGGTCGCCTTAAGGGTGCCGAAAATCAGCGGGACGAGCGAGTATTTAGGCTCAAAAACGTCGGTGCCGGAGGACGACTGCCAGGTGTAGGTAGGCTCGGGATAACCCTCGTACCACAGCTTGCCGAACAGGGCGCGCAGGGTGGTCTCGGGATGCGGGAAATAGAAACGCCAGGCATCGACCGCACCCGCGTCATCCGCCAGCAGCAGGCCGTCCATGCGCGGCATGAGCATGAGGGCGGCATCCACATCGGGATCGCTGTCGCGCTGGAGCTTGAACAGCGTGCGCTCGGCAGTCGAATACCGCACCCAGGCGCTACCGTCCGCACCGAGCGTCACCATGGCCTTCTTGCGCTGCGCCACCGCAATGCCGATGACAGGCGTGCCCTGGTTCTCGTGTGCCCGGGCCCGCACCATCTGTTGACCGTCAGTGGTGCCGGCATCCGGCGCTTCGAGGCGGAAAAACACGTCCACGGCACCGTTCGAACCGCCGACCACCAGCGCATGTTCCGCGTTGAGGAAATCCATCGCGGTGATGGCCACACTCTCGTCGAAAGCACGGGTTGTTTCGGCAAGCACCGGGTTGTTGAAGTTGCGCAGGTCGTAGCGATAAAGCGTGCCCACGGCCGTGGCGATGATTACGCGATCCGCCGCGCTGTTCATCAGCACCCGGGTGACGTCGGTGCCCTCGGGCAGCGTCGGCAGGGTCGTGGAGGTCAGCCGGACGGTCTCCGCACCGGTCATGAGGTTACGCTGGACTACGGCACGCGAGACGCGCGCCACGCCCACTGCGTCTACCGTGACGAACGAACGCGTCGGCCGCTCGGTCGTGCCACCGACACGGTAGTCGATGGCGATGATCGCATGCTCGGAAACCTGTTCCGGCGGATTAACCCACCAGTTGGGGGAGATAGCACGGTAATCGCCTGTGTTCAGCAGCCGGTAGACGGTGTCCCCGAAAATACTGTCAGTCTCATTCAGCGGCTCGCGCGGGACGGGAAGGTCCTCGGCCAGACGCACTGCGACATCGAAGTCCACGCCGCCGAAACGCACACTGCCGTCCGCGAAGCCGAATGCCACCTGGTCACGGGTGAGTATTCCGCCGACGGCCGTCGCGCGCGTGGCGAAATCGAACTGGGTCGACGCCACGGCGGTTCCGGTGGGCACATGGAAAGCGCTGGACGAACCGTCCGCCGTCACGCGGATCGCCATCGTGTTGTATTCGTCCGCGTTCAGCCAGGCGACGCGCTTGGCTGTATCGAGGGTGTAGACGCGATGTTCTTCGACGTTGCCGCCTGAAGCGAGCGGCATGGCCACCGAGACGAGGAACACCATGATCGTGATGACGGCGACGATCACCAGCAATCCGCCGACGGTAATCGTCCAGTTGGCGACCCGGTCGCCGATGAGGACCGATTTCTTCGTGCTCTTTTCGCGGCGATGCACCGCGAAAGCATGGGCGTCACCGCTGTTTTCGCCTGAGCGCTTGTCCATCTTCAAGATGTCCCTGGGCCTCGACCCGGTGCAACCGCGAGGGCCCTTAAACCATGCAGCGGTGCGGGACGGGCCCGCACCGCTGCATGCCAGGGTCCTGTAGAACGCTTACTTCAAGCCGAAGATCGCGAGATCCTGGTCGGCCAGCGGCTTCAACACCGGAAAATAACCGTCGCGAACCACGGCCTCCTGGCCCTGCTTCGAATACACATAGCGAATGAACTCGCCGCGCAACGGGTCGAGCGGCTGGTTCGGGTTCTTGTTCACGTAAATGTAGAGGAAGCGCGCGATCGGGTAATTGCCGGTCACCGCATGCTCCGCCACGGCGTCGTAACACGTCCCGTCGGCATCCGTCTTCAGCGGCACCGAGCGCACATCGGCGGTCTTGTAACCCACGCCGGAATAACCGATGCCGCCGATGTCCGAGGCCACGCCCTGCACGACCGTGGAAGATCCGGGCTGTTCCTTGACCTCGTCCTTGTAGTCGCCGTTGAACAGCGCGACTTCCTTGAAGTAGCCGTAGGTGCCGGACGCCGAGTTGCGGCCATAGATCGAGATCGGCCGATCAGCCCACTCACCCGTCAGGCCCACGTCGCCCCAGGTCGTGATGTCCTCCGGGTACCCGCCATTACGGGTCTTGGAGAAGATTGCGTCCACCTGCTGCAGCGACAGGCACTGGATGGGATTGTCCTTGTGGACGTAGACCGCCAGCGCATCCACGGCGCTGCGGACGGGCGTCGGCGGATAACCGTAACGCTTCTCGAATTCCTGAATCTCGGCGGCTTTCATCGGCCGCGACATCGGCGCGAACTGCGCATTGCCGCCGATCAGCGCCGGAGGCGCCGTGCCTGAGCCCTTGCCCTCGATCTCAATCTGCACGTTCGGATACACGGAGCGGAACCCTTCCGCCCACAGCGCCATGAGGTTGTTCAGCGTATCCGAGCCGATCGACTTCATGCTGCCCGAGACGCCCGAGGTCGGCTCGTAGGTCGGCAATTCCGGATCGACAGTGAGCGCCTGGCCAAACGCCGAAGCGGAAAGGACCAGGCCAGCGCCCAGCGCGAGTAGCTTGCGGGTCATCAGTTGACTCCTTGAGAACTTCATTGGGGATGTCCTGCCGAAAACGGCATAGATAAGAGACCCGCACACACTAAGGCCCATATGTTACAGAACTATTACACGGATGACAGTGTTACAAAGGGTCACCAGACGCCATAATCGGCCGGCCTCCACGGGGTCACGATCGGACTGGGCGACATGGCTTTTGCCCCGCCGCCAACCAGACCCGAGGAGGCAATGCCGGAGCCCATGTGCCAGACCGTTCAAGACCGCCCCTGACCGTGAACAAGGATGAAGTAGTTGTCACAAGTTTCTGATTTGACGAAAGACCTGGTTTCCCGATCCTCCGTCACGCCGGATGATGCCGGTTGCCAGGAACTGATGATCGCCCGCCTGGAGGCGCTGGGTTTCAGCGTCGAAAGAATGCGTTTCGGCGACGTCGACAACTTCTGGGCGCGCCGCGGCACGACCGGGCCGCTGCTGTGTTTCGCAGGGCACACGGACGTGGTGCCGTCCGGCCCCGCGACTGCCTGGACCTCTCCGCCCTTCACGCCTACCGAGCGCGACGGCTGCCTGTGGGGCCGGGGCACCGCAGACATGAAAGCCGGCCTGGCGGCGATGGTCGTGGCCTGCGAGGAGTTCCTCGCCGCGCGCCCGGAGCCGGCGGGCTCGATCGCCTTTCTGATCACCAGCGACGAAGAAGGCCCGGCCCAGGACGGCACCCGTGCCGTGATCGAGACGCTCGAGGCGCGCGGCGAGAAGATCGACTGGTGCCTGGTCGGCGAGCCGTCCAGCAAGGAGCGGCTCGGCGACATGCTGCGGACCGGGCGCCGCGGCTCCCTGTCCGGCGACCTGGTGGTGAATGGCGTGCAAGGTCATGTCGCTTATCCCGAGACGGCAGTGAACCCGCTGCACAAACTCGCACCCGTCCTGGCCGAGCTGGTTTCCCTGGAATGGGACACCGGCAACGACGCTTTCCCTCCCACCAGTTTCCAGCTCACCAACCTCCATGCCGGAACCGGCTTTCGCAATGTCACGCCCAGCTCCGCGGAGCTGAAGTTCAATATCCGCTACTCCACCGAACAGACTTTCGAAGGCCTGCAGGCGCGGATTCACGAGGTGCTGGACCGCCACGGGCTGGACTACGCCATCCAGTGGCGTGATGCCGGGCGGCCGTTCCTGACGCAGCCGGGCGTGTTCCTCGACGGGGTGCGCTCGGTCGTTCGTGAAGTGACCGGCATCGAACCGGAACTGTCTACGGGCGGCGGCACCTCGGACGGGCGCTTCATCGCCCCCACCGGCGCCGCGGTCGTGGAACTCGGGCCGGTCAATGCGAGCATCCACAAGATCGACGAGCATGTGCGAATTGCGGACCTCGAGCCGCTGAAGGATCTTTACCTGGCGCTGCTGCGGAAGCTGCTCTAGCGCGGGTTCGCTCGGCCCCTGCCTGCTGCCTGCCGCCTGCCGGTTGGCATACCCCTGCGCTCTGGGTCGCTGATCGAGCGCGGGCGCGCGGCGCCACGGGGCGTCATGGGCGCACTGAGCGAGCTCAGAATTCGTCGAGCGAAGGGCGCCCGTGATGGCCCGGATTCGCGGTCAACCGTGATGGCCCGGATCCGCGATCGACCGTGACGGGCCGAAGCCTCGATCAGCGCCCGACCACGCGAAAGTTGTTCCAGAGGGCGACCAGCGCCAGCGGTGTGAGGATGATGAGCATCCACCCGGCCATGCTCAGGCCGAGAAAAGTCCAGTCGATCTTCGCGCAGTCGCCCGAACCCTCGAGCACCATGCCTACGGCTTCCCAGAACGGGAACACGTCCATGATGAAGTCCAGCCCGGGGCCGCACTCGGGCACCTCATCCGGCGGCAGGCCCTGCAACCAGACCTGGCGCCAGGCGAAGCCGATGCCCGCCGCTGCGGCGAGTGCCGCAAGAATGCCGTACACCCGCGCGCCGCTGCGCTCCGGGTTGTGTGCGTAGGCGGCCAGCAGCACGAAACCCAGCGCGAGCACTGCAACGCGCTGGAACACGCACAACGGACACGGTTCCAGGCCGAGTACGTGCTCGGCATACATCGCATAGCCCAGCAAGCCGCCGCAGATCAGCGCGCCCACCCCGTTCAACATGCGGCGATCGAGGCCGCGCACTCGGGTTGTCTCAACCATTCCTGATCTGTCGCTCCGCGTCTTCGAGGCTCACGTGGCGAATGTCCTTGCCACGCACCATGTACACCACATACTCACAGATGTTCTTGCCGTGGTCGCCGATGCGTTCGAGCGCCCGCGCCACCCAAAGCATGTCCAGCACACGGTGAATGCTACCCGGATTCTCGGTCATCAGCGCGATCGCCTGGCGCGACAGCTTCTCGTACTCCCGGTCCACCGCCTGGTCCTGGCGCACCACGCGCATCGCTTCCTCCGGGTCCATGCGCGCGAAGGCGTCCAGCGCGCGATGCAGCACGCTGCCAGCGAGTTCGGCCAGTTGCTGGACAGCCTCGTAGCTGTCGGTCGGCCGCTCCTGCGACGCGAGGCGCGATGCGAGGAAGCCGATCTTCTCGGCCTCGTCGCCGATTCGCTCGAGATCCGTGATGGTCTTGACGATCGCCATCACCAGGCGCAGGTCACCGGCCGTCGGCTGGCGACGCGCGATGATCCGACTGCAGTCTTCGTCGATGGCAACCTCGGCGCGATTCACCTTGTAGTCGTCCCGGGCGACGCGCTCACCGAGCGCGCTGTCACCCCGGACGAGCGCCTCCACAGCCCGGCGCAGCTGCTCTTCGACCAAGCCGCCCATGGCCATCACGCTGTTGCGCACGGCTTCGAGTTCGGCATTGAACTGGCGCGACCAGTGGTGGGTGAGATCCTGGTGTTCCATGGGGAGGCTCGAAACGTGATGAGTGGAAAAGTGTTGCATGCGAATATGACGCTTGGATGACAATCCTGTTGCGGTTACGCCGAAGACCCGAACAATACACCATCGAAGACGCTGTTTACGAAAAAACTCCCGCCAAAACAGCAGTCAACCGATGTCACTCCACTGTAACAAAGCCACGCGATCCGGCGCTTGATGAAGCGCGGGTTCATCGTCAATATTAACGGCATGCAGACTGAGATCGAGCGCAAGTTCCTGGTCGCCGGCAACGATTGGAAATCACAGGCGGACGGCCGACGTATCCGGCAGGGCTACCTGTCCGTGGATCCGGCCCGCAATGTTCGCGTGCGCCTCGCCGGCGAGCATGCCTGGCTCACGCTCAAGGGCACCACCACGGGCGTGTCGCGCGCCGAATACGAGTATCCCATTCCGCCGGGCGATGCCGAGAAGCTGCTCGAAACGATGTGCCTGCAACCGCTGATCGACAAGACGCGCTACACGCTGTGTGACGCAGGACAGCGCTGGGAAATCGACGAGTTCCATGGGGCCAATGCCGGCCTGGTGATCGCGGAGATCGAACTGGAAAATGAGGACCAGGCCTTCGATCGACCCGCCTGGCTCGGCGCCGAAGTCTCGGACGATCCGCGTTATTACAACGCGAATCTCCTGCGCCATCCGTTCAGGGACTGGTAGGCGTAGACCCTGCTTTCGATGCCGCTGCCGCTGCCGCCGTCTTCGCATCGCCCGGAGCGGCGTCGCCACTGGTCGCCGGTCCTTCCGTCGCCGCGGAACCCGCGGCAACGCGTGCCGGCGGAAAGCGGCAGGTGAAGCGGCTGCCCGCCCCTATCCTGCTTTCCACCGTCAGGCGTGCGCCGTGTCGCTGCAACACGTGCTTCACGATCGCCAGTCCGAGCCCGGTGCCGCCCGTGGTTCGATCCCGACCCTTGTGCACCCGATAGAAGCGCTCCGTCAGCCGGGGAATCGCCTCCGCCGGAATGCCGATGCCGTTGTCCTCGACCGACATCCAGGCCTCCTCGCCCTCCATGCCCCAGCGGATACTCACGCGACCATCCGTCGGGGTGTATTTCAGCGCATTGCCGATGAGATTCGCGAAGGCCGAGTAGATCTCCGACTCAACGCCGCGCAACCCGGCCGCCGTATCGAGCTGCAGCTCGACGACGCCGGGACGCTGCGGACGCGCCAGGGCCTCCTTGCGCAGCACGGTCAGCATCGCGGCGACATCGACATAGTCGCGTTCCGCGTCCGGCGCGGAGGCCTCGAGGCGCGACAGGGTCAGCAGGTCCTCGATGATGCGGCGCATGCGCTCGGACTGCCGCGCCATCTCGTCCACCGGTTCACGCCAGTAGTCCGCGAGCTCCGGATCGCCGGCGAGCGAATCGAGATAGCCGCTGATCACGGTCAAGGGCGAGCGCAGTTCGTGCGAGGCATTGGCCACGAAAGTGCGACGCACGGTCTCGAGGCGCACCTCGTGCGTGATGTCCTTGGCCAGAAGCAGCTGCTGTGTCTCGCCGTAGGGCACGACCTGCAGCGACAGCTTCACGGCTTCGTCCAGCGGCGAAGCCATGCGCAGGTTACTGCCTGGACGCGCGGCCCGCAGGAAAGCGGCGAATTCGGGTGCGCGCAGCAGGTTCTCGATGCGCTGGCCGCGATCCGCAGCGCGCAGTCCGAGGAGCCGCGTCGCCGCCTCGTTCAACCAGACGATCGCATTGTCCTTGTCGAGCACCACCCCGGCATCGGGCAGCGCCTGGGTGGACTTGCGAAACTCTTTCAGAACGCGCGCCAGACGTTTCTTGCGCGCGCGGCTCTGCAGCCGCAGGCGATGCAGCTGGGCAAACACCCCGCCCCACAGGCCGGCGGCGTCGCGCGGCGGCTCACCCAGCTTGCGTCGCAGCCACGATTCCAGCTGCCAGAGATGCCACAGGTGCCAGCCGAGATAAGCCAGGAGTGCGGCAGATAACCACGCCAGGGGGTGGCCGAAGAGATACCCGAACAGGGCCGAGGCGAACAGCAACGCGAGCAGTCGCGCGGCGACATAGCCCCAGGGGCTCTCGCTCACTCGTCGACCTGTTCGGAGAAGCGGTAGCCCGCGCCGCGGACCGTCTGGATCAGCCGATCGCAACCGGACGCTTCGAGCGCCTTGCGCAGGCGGCGGATGTGAACATCTACCGTGCGTTCCTCGACGTAGACGTTGCCGCCCCAGACCCGGTCAAGCAGCTGGCCTCGGCTGTAGACGCGATCCCGGTGCCCCATGAAGAACTTGAGCAGGCGGTATTCGGTCGGCCCGAGGGCAATGACATCCTCGCCGGCCGTGACGCGATGGCTCGCGGAGTTGAGGCGCAGCGCATTGGCGGCAAGCACTTCCTCGTCATCGCCCGGTCCGCCGCGGCGCAGGACCGCCTTGATGCGCGCCAGCAGTTCGCGCGGCGAAAAGGGCTTGGTGATGTAGTCGTCGGCACCGCCTTCCAGGCCGCGGATCTTGTCCTCTTCCTCGGCGCGGGCGGTGAGAATGATGACCGGGACTTCCCGCGTGCCCGAGTCTTTTTTCATCAGGCGGGTCAGCTCCAGGCCGCTCATGTCGGGCAGCATCCAGTCCACGAGCACCAGGTCGGGCAACTGGTCCGCCACCGCGATTCGCGCAGCGCGGCAATCCTCCGCCTCGCGCACGTCGAATCCAGACCTGCGCAGCCCGAATGCGATCATGTCGCGGATCGGCTTCTCGTCTTCGACGATCAGAATCTGCTTGGCAGCCATGGTTTCGCCCAGTTGTATGACTGCGTCATTACAGCAACCGCCGGTTACAGATTTGTTAAACCCCGGCCATCTTACTGATTCTTCAACGGCTCGGGCCACCCCGTCGCCAGGCCACCCGCTCACGCAGATAGACCGGTAATGCCTCTTCGGCCGGGACGGCCCGACCCCGTGCAAAGGCATCGGCGGCGATGTCCAGCAGGTCGCGGGCGCGCGGCGCGAGCGCGCTGTCGGCCGACACCACGCCGGCCGTCGCGACAAGGCCCGGCCAGGCCGCGAAGGCAGAGCCGGCGCCGCGCCAGTCGCTCCCTGGAGCCGCGAGATCGCCGGGCGCCAGCAGGGCTTCTTCCCCGACCAGGGTCGGCTGGCCGCCTGCATCGATCTCGTAGGCCCCCACATAGACCTCGCCCATGCGGGCATCGAACGCGACCAGCACGCGCTGCCAGCCGTGTGCATGTCGCGCCGAGACCGCGGCCGCGGCGAGGTTCGATACCGGCACCACCGGCAGGCCGGCGCCGAAAGCGATCCCCTGCGCCACGCCGGCGGCGATTCGCAGGCCGGTGAAACTCCCCGGCCCGCGACCGAAAGCGATCGCATCGAGATCTTCCAGGCCGAGGCGGGCCTCCGCGAGACAGGCCTGGGCCATGGGCAACAGCGAGGCCGCGTGCTTGCGCGGCGCGGCGTCGTCGCGCTCGATCAACGATCCGGCGGCACGCAATGCGACGGAACACCCGTCCGCCGCGGTGTCCAGCGACAGGATATTCACCCCGCGTCCTCCAGCGTGGTCAGTCCGAGGCTAAGCAGGAAATCCACCGCCTCGTCCGCTTTGCGCACGATGGGCATCGGCGGCAGGCTGGCGAGAAACACGCGCCCGTAACCCTTGCCGAGCAGGCGCGGATCGCACACGACGGCCAGGCCCGCGTCATCCACGTCCCGGATCAGGCGGCCGATGCCCTGCTTGAGCGTCAACACCGCCTGGGGCAGCTGCACGTCGCGGAACGGCTCCCGACCCGCCTCCCGCGCGGCCTCGAGCCGTGCCTTCAGGAGCGGGTCGTCCGGCGCCGCGAAGGGGAGCTTGTCGATCAGCACCACCGACAGCGCCGGCCCCTTGACGTCCACGCCTTCCCAGAAGCTTTGCGTGCCCAGCAGCACGGCATTGCCGAGGCGCCGAAAACTCGCCAGCAGGTGGGCGCGCGGCTCGTCCCCCTGCACCAGCACGGGAAAGCCAAGTTCCGCGGCTCGCGGCCGCAGCAGGCGGGCGGCGGCCTGCAGTGCCCGGTGACTGGTGAACAGCAAAAAGGCCCGCCCGCCGCTGGCTTCCAGCAACGGCGTCGCGACGTCCACCACCCGACGCGTGTAGTCCGGGTCCGACGGAGCCGGCAGGCCTTCCGGGATGTAAAGCCGGGTCCTTCCGCGGAAATCGAAAGGGCTGTCGAGGCGCAAGGTCTCGGCCTCCTCCAGGCCGAGCCGATCGAGGAAGGCGCCGAAATCGTTGCCCACCGCGAGGGTCGCCGAGGTGAACACCCAGCCGCACTCCCGTGCGTTGATCTGTGCGGCGAGTGCCCGGCCGGCGTCCACCGGCGCGGCATGAAAACTGGCGCTGCGCCGCCCCGTTTCCGCCCAGCGCAGCTCGAATCCTCCGCCGCCCTCACGCACCGTGCCGAGCCGCGTGGCGAACGCGCGGGCACGGCGTTCCACCGCATCCAGGCCGGCACTCGCACCGCCCAGCGTCTCGCAGGCATCCGCCAGCGTGGCGGCCGCGTCTTCCAGCGCGGAGAGCGCCGTGTCACTGCTCGACGGCAGCTCGGGCCAGGAGATGCGCCCCCCGGCCCCGGCCAGCAGCGCGGCGGCGTCCCGCGCGGCACGCTCCAGCGAGTCCACGTGCGCCTCCAGCGAAGCCTGCCAGGCGCCGGCCTTCAGCGCTTCGGCGCGCGTGTCCGCCACCAGCCCGAGCGCCTGGCGCGTCCCTGCCGAGACACCGAAAAAACGTGCCGCGATCTCCGGCAGCTGGTGTGCCTCGTCGACCACCACCGCGTCGGCCCCGGGCAACAACTCGCCGAACCCCTCCTCCTTGAGCGCGAGGTCAGCCAGCAGGAGATGGTGATTCACCACAACCACGTCCGCCTTGAGCGCTTCGCGCCGAGCCTTCACGACGTGGCAGCGCTGAAACTCCGGGCACTCCTGGCCGAGGCAATTGTCCGCGTTGGAGGTGACGCGCCCCCAGATGGGTGCGTCCTCGGGAATACCCGGCACCTCGGCGATCTCGCCGCGTGTCGTGATGCCGGCCCATGCCTGGATTTTCGCCAGCCGGGCCGTCTCGCGGATGACGCCGGGACCTTCGTCCAGCGCCAGCTCCAGGCGGTGGCGGCAGAGATAATTGCTGCGCCCCTTGAGCAAGGCGACGTGCACCGGGCGACCGAGGGCGCCCGACAGAGCGGGCAGGTCACGACGGAACAGCTGGTCCTGGAGCGTCTTGGTCCCGGTGGACACCACCACCTTGAGTCCCGCGGCGAGCACCGGCGCGAGATAGGCGTAAGTCTTGCCGGTGCCTGTGCCGGCCTCGACGAGCAGGATGCTGCGCGCGGCCAGCGCCTCGGCGACGGCCTCGGCCATGCGCCGCTGACCTTCGCGTGGCCGGAATCCCTCGAGCGAGCTTTGCAGGATGCCGTCGGCGTCGAAAGCCGCGCCGATGTCGATGGCGTTCACGATCCCCCGTCTGCCTGGCGCAGCAGGTAGCCGGCCTCGGCGCGCGCGGCGGGATCACGATCGGCGAGCGTGAGGGCTTTCTGCGCCATGCTGCGCGTCGCGGCGAGCTCCCCGGCGGCAAGCCGCAACTTGCCGAGCTCGATCCAGATCCACGGGTTCTGGCTGTCGATGCGCAGGGCGCGCTCCAGCGTGGCGCCGGCCGCTGCATCCCGCCCGAGGACCCGCTCACGGCGGGCCTCGTCGATCAGCGCCTGGCCGGCGGGATGATAGTCCGGCTCCAGTTCGACATCGGGTCCCGCACCGCCCGGCAGTTCGGGAAATTCCTCCGGTGGCGCCTGCGGATCACCCGGCAGCTCGCTGATCGGCGCCTCCGGGCCCCGACCATGGCGCGGCTCCTCCGCATCCGGCGCCGGGACCTGGCCGATCGGCAGTCCCGCGCAACCCGCCAGGACGACGGCCAGCGCGAGACCCATCGCGCGCAGCCAGTGCCTGGCCGGGTTCGCCGTGCGAGCCGGGGGCGTCGCCGGGTGCCTGATCGCTTGCCTGCTTTCGTCGTGCTGTTTCATGTTCCGCCCAGCGCTCGCTTCAGCCATTGCAGTCCTCGTTCGATCGGTGTCTCGTCCCAGGGGTCGCGCGGCGCGCAATCGCGCCGCGTTTCCAACACGGCGGCCTCGGGCACCGGCACGACCACCGTGTCGGCACAGTCGCCCCGCGCCAGCAGGCCGGTGGCATACTCGATCTCGGCCTCGACCAGCCCGGTCGCCGCGTTTGGCGCCAGGTCCGCCGCACCGATTCCGCTCATGATATCGGCCCAGATGGGCAGTGCGCCGCTTGCGCCGGTCAGGCCGACCGGCGCGTTGTCGTCGCGGCCCACCCAGACGACTGCCAGAGTATCGCTCCCGAAGCCCGCGAACCAGCTATCCCGAAACTCGCCTGAAGTGCCGGTTTTGCCCGCGTACTGCCGTCCGCCGAGGCGTCCCGCCGCACCGCGGGCCGTGCCGCGCTCGAATACCAGGCGCAGGCCGCGCTGCAGCTGGGCGACAGCCAGCGGGTCCGCGACCGCTTCGATCTCGAGCGGATAGCGCGACAACGGCGTCCCCGTCTCATCCAGCACCGCCTTGACGGCGCGCAACGGCGCGCGAAAACCGCCGGCCGCGATGGTGCCGTAGATCTCCGCGACGTCCAGCGGCGCATACTCCACGGAACCCAGCAGCAGCGACGGAAACGCCGGCGGCGGCGGTGTCCCGGCCAGGTGGCCGAGGCGCCGCGCGACGGTCTCCACGCCCAGCTCGAGACCCAGGTTCACAGCCGGAAGATTGAGGGACTCCGCCAGGCTGCGCGCCATCGACACCGTACCGAGGGGTTCGCCGGAGAAATTCTCCGGCTGCCACGTGCTGCCGTCATCGAGTACCACGGTCACGGCCTCGTCGCGCAATGTCGAAGCGAGGGTATGGCGCCCGGACTCGAGCGCCGCGAGGTAAGTCGCAGGCTTGACCAGCGAACCGATCGGGCGGCTCGCATCCAGCGCCCGGTTGAGTCCGTCGAAACTGCCCTGCGCGCCGCCGACCAGTGCCAGGACCTCGCCGGTCGCCGGACGCGTGACCACCGCGGCGCCTTCGACTTTCTCCAGCGCCTCGCCGCGCCGCCGCAGCTGCCCGATGCCGTCACTCACGGCGGACTGGGCGCTCTGCTGCGCCAGCGGGTCGAGCGTCGTGAGCACCACCAGCCCCGCGGAATCGAGATCCGCATCGCGATAGTCGCGCCGCAGCTGGCGACGCACCAGGCCGAGAAACGCCGGCTGGTAGGCCGGGCCCGCGGAGGCCGCGCCGCGCAATCCGAGGGGGCGGCCGGCCGCCGCGCCGGCTCGCTCCGCATCGAGCGCACCCTGTTCCGCAAGAATCTTGAGCACCAGGTCGCGCCGCTCGCGCACCCGTTCTGGATTACGCCAGGGATTGTAGTAGGACGGTCCCCGGACGATCGTCACCAGCGTGGCGATCTCGGCAGCGTCGAGCTCGGCCAGCGGCTTGCCGAAATAAAAGGCGCTCGCCAGGCCGAAGCCATGAATCGCGCGGCGCCCGTCCTGGCCCATGTAGACCTCGTTGACGTAGGCGGTGAGAATCTCGTCCTTGCCGTAGCGCTGCTCCAGCAACAGCGCCATGGCCGCCTCGGTGAACTTGCGCCGCCAGGTGCGGCGGCTGTCGAGAAAATAGCTCTTCACCAGCTGCTGGGTCAGCGTGCTGCCCCCCTGGCGTACTTCCCCGGCACGCAGGTTCACCAGCAACGCGCGCCCGATCCCCTCCGGGTCGAGACCGCGATGGCTTTCGAAACGCCGGTCCTCCACCGCGATCAGGGCGGCGGCGAGCAGCGGCGGAATCTCCTCGGGCGCGAGCACCATGCGATCCTCGCCATGGGCGGGGAAGATGCTGCCAATACGCAAGGGGTCGAGTTGCAAGAACGGCAGCTCCCGTCCTTGCGGGTCGCGTATACGCCGGATTCCAATGGCGTCGAAATCGATCTGCGCCACCTGCGCAGCGCGCGGGCCTTCGGCAAAACGGAAGGCGCGGGTCATGAGACGCACGCTGTTGCCCTGCCGCCACCAGAAGCCGGCGCGCGGGGCGCTGCCGTCGGCCTGGCGATAGCCCTGCGCCTCGAGCAGTTCCGTGAAACGTTCGATCCCGAGGGGGCGGCCCGCGTAGAGCTCGACCGGCGCGGCGAAGACCTGGGCCGGCTGGTCCCAGCGCCGTCCCTCGAACTGGCTCGTGATGCGCATGTCGAGCCAGGCGATCCAACCGGCAGCGGCGACCAGCGCCAGCAGGGTGGCGCCGATGATCCAGCGCCACAGGCCATGCTTCGGGCGCCCCGCGGCGCGGCGCGTTCGCCGGGCCGGCTTCTTGCGGCTCATGGCGCTTCCTCCGGGGGCGCCTCTACAGCGACGCTCTCGGACTCAGGGGACCCGTGCATTTCGCGGTCCGATTCATCGATCATCGGCCGTGCCCGGAACGACACGAGACCGGCCGCGCCGGGCGGGAACTCTCCCGGCAGATCCCAGCGGATGAAACCGTAGTCTTCGGGTGTGGCCGGCCGTGGGGGTGCCCTCACACCCTCCTGCAACGTTTCTCGGCGTGCCGGAATATCGAGTTGCCCGGCAGGCGCGAAAACGACCCCATCCACCGAGTAGGTCACGACCGCACCCGGCCCTGTCGCGCTCCCAGCGACGTAGTGCACACCCTCCGGCACGGAGATCTCGATCCGCAGGCCGGTGGCGGGCTCGGCACCAAGATAATCAAAGCGCCCCGTGTACAGGAGCTCGGCCGAACCGACAGGTGGCGGCTCGGGCACAAGTTGCTCGGTGCCGCTCTCCTCGTTAACGAGCAGCCAGCCGGATTCCAGCATGACGTCGGGCACCGCTGGCAGCTCAGGGGGCGTCTCGAATAACTCCGGCGCCTCGGGCGCCTCGGCCGCCTCGGCCGCCTCAGGCACGGCCGACGCCGCGGGATCCACCGATTCCGTCGCCACAGCGGGCCCCGTCGCCATGCACAGCAGGCTCAGCAGAACCAGCCAGGCCCACGCGCGGGGGGAAACGAATTTATCTTTCAGGACCTGCAAAAGCTTGACTCTCACCACCATTCAGCTATATTGTGCATTGCATCAATGCTGCATTGCATCAATTACCGAGGTTATGGACATGATGAACAAGATTGAACAACTTGCCGACACCCTGAAGACTGAGACCCG
>Ga0102941_1000106_pt1 | contig 32890 bp, 25 predicted proteins | sample SalPonR2_C_D2_MG_FD_79281 | JGI IMG/M metagenome (GOLD analysis project Ga0102941, IMG submission 79281) | Salt pond soil microbial communities from South San Francisco under conditions of wetland restoration - Salt Pond MetaG R2_C_D2_MG | ecosystem: Environmental > Aquatic > Marine > Intertidal... | reverse complement strand
TTCTTATTACTTCCTTCAAAAATAATATTAATAATCTCTTTTTTTAAATAACAATTCTACACTTTTAATATACAAGACTCCTAGGGAGGTCACATAGGACCCCGAGGGGGATCCTTCAGAAAAACTGAGTTTTTATAGAATAGGGTATTTAAAATAATATAAAATATATTTTTAACCTACCATTTTAAAATGGTTATAAATAATTCAGGTAGAAAGGAATAAAATAAGAAAGTTATTGAAGTATAAGTCTATTTTTATTAAACTACCAATGTAATAGGAAATAAAAATGAATTGAAAGAAAGCAAGAAGATGAGAAAAATTAACGATATTAAGAAAGGTAAGCTTATACTTATGTGTATGTGTAAAATTTTGGGCCCATAATATCTACATCAAATAATATATATTAAAAAGGGCCCTTCAAGGAATTTGAAGGGCCCTTTTTTTATGTGCTATTTAAAAAAAACATACAAACATGAGTAACATAAAATAGAGAGTGAATTTCGATTACAAAAATAGTTGATCAAATTAATTATCATAGAGGAGTAAAAAAATGAGTTCAAAAGAAGAGAAAGATTACAAATTCGAAACTTTACAATTGCACGCAGGTCAGAAGCCGGATCCTACTACGGGCTCAAGAGCAGTCCCAATTTATCAAACTACCTCCTATAATTTTGAAAGTTCAGAACAGGCAGCCGATTTATTTGCTTTAGAAGAATTTGGTAATATTTACAGTAGAATTCAGAATCCTACTAATAACGTTTTTGAAGAAAGGATGGCAAAACTAGAAGGGGGAGTCGGTGCTCTTGCAACTTCTTCTGGTCAATCAGCCCATTTTGTTGTTTTTAGTACGATCATGGAGCAGGGAGATAATATAGTATCTTCAAGTAATATATATGGAGGTACTTATAATCAATTAAAAGTATCTTTCCCCAGATTGGGAGTAGAAGGCAAATTTGTAGAAAAAGATGACCCGGAAGCCTACCGACAAAAAATAGACGAAAATACTAAAGCCCTATTTGTTGAAACGATTGGTAATCCCCGTCTAAATGTACTTGATTTTGAGGCTCTGGCTAAAGTTGCTCATGATAATGATATTCCCTTTATAGTAGATAATACTTTTGCTGGTGGAGGTTATATTTTCAACCCGATTGAATATGGAGCAGATATTGTGACACATTCCGCTACTAAATGGATTGGAGGACACGGCACATCCATAGGAGGAGTAATAATTGACTCCGGTAACTTTAATTGGGCCAATGGCAAATTTCCCGTCTTTACTGAACCCAGCCCTGCCTATAATGGATTGAATTTCTGGAAAAAGTTTGGAGAGGATAGTCCTCATGGGAATATTGCCTTTATTACTCGCGCTAGAGTAGAACAACTCCGTGATTATGGTCCTTGCATGAGTCCCTTTAATGCCTTTTTATTATTACAGGGTCTGGAAACCTTATCCCTAAGAGTAGAAAGACATAGCGAAAATGCTATGGAACTAGCTCAATGGTTGGAGGAGCATCCTAAAGTTGACTGGGTACTCTATCCAGGTTTAGAGGATAATCCCTACCATGAGAATGCTAAAAAGTACTTCCGTGATGGGTTATATGGTGGTATGTTAACCTTTGGAGTAGAGGGTGGAAAAGAAGCCGGAAAACAATTCGTAGAAAATACAGAATTAGCCAGTCATCTTGCCAATGTTGGTGATGCAAAGACTCTTGTAATTCATCCAGCTTCTACTACCCATCAGCAATTATCAGAAGAAGAACAACTTGCTTCAGGAGTAAAACCTGAGATGGTGAGAGTTTCCGTTGGCGTTGAAAATCTCAAGGATATTTTGCATGACTTTGAACAATCTCTGGAACAAGTATAAAGTTAAGTTAGAACAGATTATTGGTATGGTTAAACCAAAAAAAGGAATTAGGATCATATAGGTTTAGAATTGACAGTTAATGCGAAAATAGGGGTATTACCTATAATAGTGGTAGGAAATAATATAACTAGGAACTTTGATTCGAAGAGTTTAAATTAAAAAGAAATAAAAAGGAGTTAAAAATGAATACTTACGATAACCTGGCTGAATTGATAGGGGATACTCCCTTAGTGAAGCTAAGAAAACTATCAGAAGAAACAGGTGCAAATATATATGGTAAACTGGAGTATTTTAATCCCGGATTATCTGTAAAAGATCGAATCGCAAAATCAATGATTGAAGAAGCCGAAAAGATTGGTGAGATTGATGAGGATACTGTTATAATTGAACCCACCAGTGGTAATACTGGAATTGGACTTGCAATGGTTGCAGCAATTAAAGGATACAAATTAATTTTGACCATGCCCGAAAGTATGAGTGTAGAACGTAGAAAAATAATGAAAGCTCACGGCGCTGAAATTGTTTTAACACCTGCTGGGGGTGGAATGGGCGGAGCTATTGACAAAGCCGATGAACTGGCTGAAAAGTATGATAATACTTTTATACCTCAGCAGTTTAAAAATCCAGCCAATCCACTGGCACATAAAAGAAATACGGGTGTAGAAATCTGGAATGATATGGATGGTAATATTGATATATTTGTTGCAGGAGTTGGTACTGGAGGAACAATTACGGGAGTATCTCAGACTTTAAAGGAAAAAGATGAGAATATACAGAGTGTTGCAGTAGAGCCAGAGGATTCGGCCGTATTATCTGGAGAAGAGTCTGGTGGTCATAAGATTCAAGGTATCGGTGCAGGTTTTATCCCGGAAATACTTGATACCAGCTTAATTGATGAAGTAGTTAAGGTAAGCAATGAAGAATCTTTTGAAACTACACGTAGATTAGCAAAAGAAGAAGGGTTATTGATTGGAATCTCATGCGGAGCAGCAGCCAGTGCAGCTTTAAAAATAGCCCAAAAGCCAGAAAACAGGGATAAAAATATAGTAGTTATATTACCGGATACTGGTACACGTTATTTATCAAATAAAGAACTATTCTAAAATGAAGAAATAATTAAGGAGTAATATATGACTGAAAGCAAAACAGTACCTCAACAGGTGAAGGATAATAATATAATGCAGAATAAAATCCAGGAAACCGTAAAAGAGTTATCTAAACCTGAATCATATAAATCGGTTTTCCATAAAACCTATAATCACGTGGGAATGCCTTCGCTGGATCAATTATCTGAAATCATTGATCTCTTAAAAGCAACTATTTTTCCTGGTTATTTTGGTGAATCAGAGATATCTGCTGAAAATATGGAATACCATATAGGTGCCAATGTAGATCTTCTAGCTCGATTACTACGTGAACAAATAAAAAGAGGGTTCTGTTTTGCATGTTCGGAAGAAGGCGTAGAGGCTTGCGAAGAATGTACGAAAAACACTGAAGAAGTGACCCGTAAGTTTATAGGTAGACTTCCTAAATTAAGAAATATATTATCGACCGATGTAAAAGCAGCATATAAAGGTGACCCGGCAGCAAAAAGCTATGCTGAAACTATATTTTGTTATCCCAGTATCCTGGCACTATTACATCACAGAATTGCTCATGAATTACTTAATCTGGGTGTGCCAATAATACCGAGAATAATCTCCGAAATGGCTCACTCTAAAACGGGTATAGATATACATCCTGGTGCACAGATTGAGGACCACTTCTTCATCGACCACGGTACTGGCGTTGTAATAGGGGAAACCGCTGAAATTGGCAGGAATGTTCGTCTATATCAGGGGGTCACTTTGGGGGCAAAGAATTTCCCCACCGATGAAAATGGAGATCCTATTAAGGGGATACCCCGCCATCCTATTCTGGAAGATGGCGTTATTATCTATTCCGGTGCCTCGATTCTAGGAAGAGTTACTATAGGAGAGAATGCAGTGGTTGGAGGGAATGTCTGGTTAACTGAAGATGTAGATCCCGGGGAAACTGTTTTGAAAGATTAATTAAGCTTAGAAGATATGAAATATTTTAAAACTCGTTAAGAGAGGATTTTCATACAATAATAAACAAAAAATTTGAATATCAGCTTAAATTATAGGTGAGAGTTAAACATAAGTATTATTTAATTTTTTTATGATTTTATAACTTTTGATATTCATATTTTATCATAATTTTTACACATGCTTCGATTCCGTTCAGCATGAATAACGTCATATTTATTTCAGTTATCTAATTATATTATATTTTTACTACTCACCTAATGGACGAGAGAAACTGATTTGGAATCTAGTTAAGATTTAATACTCAGAAATTAGCGTTGTTAGGTACAATACAAAGAGAAACTTTAACTCTCTTAAACAATCCATAGATTATAGAGATATTTAAATTTTTAACCATGACAGATTAATTGGAAAATATGTATATTTCTGGAATATTATCTGTTGAGTAGCTGAATACTTATTCTTTAGCAGTAGTAAGCAAAAAGTAATATATTTCTGAAAGATTTTTTTTGCTAAAATAATTGATAACAGTATTTTAAATAAGAAAGGGGAGCAGTTTGTGACTGCTCCCACGGAATCGAAAACTTCTTAGTTAAACGCTTAGGTACTGCTACTTAAGGTAGTGATTAAAATATATTTTTAATTGAGCAGTTTGGTTCTAAGTTTAAGGTTGACTCCTGGATCTAAGTTATTTATGTCTGAACCAATTTTATCAGCATTGTCTCTAAGAATAACAATCCAGGCATAGGGATTATCATACTCTGTTTCTGCTATAGACCAAAGGGACTCGTTGTCTTTTACAGTATATGTATAATAATCATATTCAAGAGGCTTAGCTCTGTCTTTGGGTACATTTTTCAAAAGTAATTCATGAAAAGGGTAAATTAAATCCGGATTATCACCAATTTTTTCTTTATTCCAGGAATAAATTTTTTCCCACATGTCAATTTCACCATACTGTCTTTTCGCAATTTTTGACAGCCAATCATGAGGCTTGATCATATAATCCATTTCATCTAGAGCCTTCATAGCTTCTTCAACCTGCTTTTTCTCTTTCTGTTGAGTTTCTTTTTCTTCTTTTTCCTTCTCCTGTTTCTTCTCAACTTGTGGTTCTTGCTCAACCACTTCTTCTTCTTTTACTGCTTCTTTACCACAAGACACAAAAAGTAACAGTGCAGCAATACCTATGCTAAGTATCCCTATCTTTTTCATAATCACCTCATATCTTCTTATACTTTAAAAATCGTCTCCTCAAACATCATTTAAATTTGTAATTTAATTATTAAATAAGCAAGCATTAATTTGGTTTAATTTAATAAAATATTATTAAGTACCTTCATTATAGGCAGACTGATACCTATTTTGTTCAGAATTAAGTTCATCAATTTCAATTCCCATTGTATTCAGTTTTAGTTCAGCTACTTTTTGATCCTGTTCTTCAGAGATGTCATGAACTTTTTTACCAAGATCATTTTTAGATTCCCAGATTTTTAACATGCTTAAAAATTGGTTAGCAAAGGACATATCCATTACTTCACTGGGATGACCTTCAGCTGCTGCAAGATTTACAAGTCTACCTTCTGCTAGCAAATAAATTGTACCACCATCTTTTAACTGGTGTTGCATACAATCTTCTCGTACTTCGGTTTTCGATTCGGTTAATTCATCAAGATGATCCAGATTTAGTTCACAGTCATAATGGCCTGTGTTACTTACTATGGCTCCATCCTTCATTTTTTCGAAGTGTCTTTTGACAATGACATCCTTCATGCCAGTAGCAGTAAGGAAAATATCTCCTTTTTCTGCGGCTTTATCCATGGTCATGACCTGGTATCCATCTAGTTTGGCTTTTAAGGCAGCAGTTGGTTTAACTTCTGTTATGATCACATTAGCCCCCATACCTTCAGCACGCATGGCAGCGCCTTTTCCACAGTGTCCATACCCAGCTATGACAAAATTTTTACCTGCCATTAAAATATTAGTTGCTCGCAGTATTCCATCTATAGAGGATTGGCCGGTTCCATAAATATTATCAAAATCCCATTTAGTTTCAGCATCATTAACTGCAATTACAGGGTATAATAAAGCATTATCTTCTGACATATTCCTTAATCTATGCACACCAGTGGTTGTTTCTTCAGAACCACCATAAACCTGTCTGGCTATGTCTTCGTGATTATTATGTAATGTGAAGATTAAATCTGCTCCGTCATCAAGAGTCATAGTTGGCTCTTGTTCAATTGTTTTTTCTATTGCCCAGTAAAATTCATCTGTATCCATACCATGCCAGGCCCAGATGGGAATACCATCTTTGTAAAGTGCTGCAGCAACATCGTCTTGAGTACTAAGAGGATTGCATCCTGACCAGGCAACTTCTGCTCCGGCTGCTCTAAGTGTCTTGACAAGCACTGCTGTTTCTTTTGTGACATGTAAACAGCCACTAATTCTAGCGCCTTCTAAGGGCTTGCTGTCTTTATATTTTTCACGTAATAAACGCATCACAGGCATATGTTGTTCAGCCCATTTTATTTTTTTATTACCTTGTTCAGCTAGATCAATATTTTTTACCTTGCCTTGCATATTTATTTCTCCTTTTTTTGTTGAGGTTGAAGTTCAGGTTTAGGCTGAGATTTGTATATTTGTTCCTGTTACTTATTCTAAATTTTAATGATTTTTTTTCGACATTTATGAAGAGGAAAGCGGAAAATGGGAACCGGACAAGGGATAACAAAATAATAGTATGAAATAGCGATCAAAACTTTTCTTTTCTCGGTATAAACTTTATCATTAAAATTTTTAATTCTCAATTGACAAATGCATTGATTCTTTCCAGACTTCCAGTTGTTCAAATTTTTGTATACTCAATTTATCTTTTCCTTTCTTTTTCCGTTTTCGTTCTCCTGTTTCCCGTTTCCATGTACTATTCAAAATACTGTCTAAGTTCTTCCAGCTTGTTTAATTTTTCCCAGGTGAAATTCTTTTTTTCTCGCCCAAAGTGGCCGTATACAGCAGTCTCGCTATATATTGGCCGTCTAAGATCGAGATATTCTATCATCTCTGCCGGTTTGAGGGGAAAAATTTCTCTGATAGCATCAGTAATTTTGAGAGGATCAACTTTTTCAGTACAGCTGGTGTTTACGAATACTGAGACAGGCTCAGCAACTCCAATAGCATAACCTAACTGGACCTCACACTGGTCAGCCAGATCAGCAGCAACAATATGTTTGGCTATATGCCGGGCCATATAGGTTCCACTCCGGTCTACTTTAGAGGGGTCTTTCCCTGAAAAAGCGCCTCCCCCGTGACTACCAACTCCTCCATAGGTATCAACTATTATTTTCCGTCCTGTTACACCTGCATCTGCTACAGGGCCTCCTATTACAAATTTTCCAGTAGGATTAACATGAAATTGAGTATTTTCGTCAATCCATTTTCCGCAGACAGGTTTTATAACTTTTTCTATAATATCATGCCTTATCTGATCATATGTAACTTCAGGTTCATGATGACTGCTGACAACTACAGCATCTACTCTGAGGGGTTCATTTTCTTCGTATTCAACTGTTACCTGACTTTTTCCATCCGGTCTAAGGTATTCTAATTCATCCTTTTTTCTGACTTCCGCTAATTTTTGAGTTAATTCATGTGCTAACATAATAGGTAAAGGCATATAAACAGGAGTCTCTTTGCAGGCATAACCGGACATAATACCCTGGTCACCTGCACCCATTTCTTCCTTATCTTGAGGTTCAACTCCCCGGGAAATATCAGCACTTTGTTCAGAAATACTGGTCAAGACCCCACATGTTTCATAATCAAAACCATAATCAGGATCATCATAACCTATATCTTTGATAGTCTCACGTGCTACTTCCTGCATGTCTACATAGGTATCAGTTGTAACTTCCCCGGCGACAATCAGAAAACCTGTTTTAGTCAGACATTCAACTGCTACTTTTGAATAGGGATCCCCTGCGATCATTTCATCCAGAATAGCATCACTGACCTGATCACAAATTTTATCCGGATGACCTTCTGTAACTGATTCAGAGGTAAAAAATCTCTTGGACATTATCTGCTCCTTTCATTTTCTGTTATTACTATAGTGAGCAAATTATACTAAATTATTTATAAAGTCAATCTTACCATTTTAGAACCTCTGGTTCTGTATTGCCAAATAAGGGCTAAAAATTGTTTAAGTTTTTACTTGAAATTATATATCTCAATTAGGTAAATTTGGGGGCTTATTGAGAAAAGAAAGAACGGGGCGTAGCGCAGCCCGGTCAGCGCGCTTGCTTTGGGTGCAAGATGCCGCCAGTTCAAATCTGGCCGCCCCGACAATATTTTTATTGTGCCTCGATAGCTCAACTGGATAGAGCACCGGCCTTCTAAGCCGGTTGTTGGGGGTTCGACTCCTCCTCGGGGTACTAATTTTATTTTACTATTAATCATATACTTAACGTTTTTCATTGAATACCCCTGGGTATTTTCTTTGTCTGATACCAGACTGTAAATCTATGTAAATTTTGGTAAATATTCCCCTAAAAGGTTCCGTATAAAAATGGTTTCCGTATAAAAATTTATTATACAATGAAATCTATATAACTTTATTTATTTGATTAATGGATAATTCTTTACTAGTTATACTTGAATCAAATTTAGTTGCAATAAGGCTTATTGGTTTTATATACTGAATTAGCGTATTAAATATTTTTGCGAATAATTTTTTAGTAAATATTAAAATCTATAAACTACTTAAGCATAAAAGTTAAGTCACCAAATTCTATGATAAGTATAAAAAAAAGAAAAATTAGGTATTAGGAGAGTCTATATACAAGATTTAAGATCTTCTGGAATTTTATCCAAAACATAATCCCTAATCTCAGAGAATTGTTCATTATATGACTTTGCTGCAAGAGTGATGAGAAATCCATCTTCAAATGTACTACTTTCTGAAAATACTTTATATCGAGTCACCATACTATTATTTTTTAGTTTTTCATATTGTTCAAAAATATTATATTTCAGATCATCATTGTTAGCCAGATTTTTCATTACTTGTTTTATTTTATAGTGTCTATTTATATCCTCAGGAGATTTCTCATAATTTTCAATCAATAAAGATTTAATGTAATGTAAGCTTGAATAAAAAACTATAGTAACCATCCATTCCCAGATATGATAATCTGAGTTGCTATTTGTTAATAGCTTATAAAACTGTTCATTCCTTTTTCCTATTTTTAAATGTGTCTCTGCTCTGTCATCAAGTGAATCTGAAATTTCATAATTTTTGGGCTTTTTTGGGGACATATTCTTTTATAATGTTTTCAGAAAAAATAGTATAATTATAATTAATCATAATTTTCTTCTCTGTTTCAAAATATTTCCTTACATCTCTTAATTTATCATATAAAATTTCAATATTTAGAAACAGTTTTGAGGTAACTAAAAAATATAAATCGAATTCTTGGTTAAAATACTCTCCGTCCTCTAAATCTCTAAATTTAACGTAAGTACCTAATATGCCATCTATTTTGTCTATGTAATCTTTGACACATAAACTAAATAATTCCCGAGTACTTTTTTTACTTTCACAAGCTTCTATAATATATTTTTCATGTTCTTTAAAATTACGTTCACTAATATTTTGGCCTAATTGATCCCACCATTCAGACCAACTTGAATGTAAACCCTTTTTGTATATAGATAATTCACTAGTAAATGTACCTGAAGAACTAAAACTGTCTTCAGAATCTATACCTATAGCTATATTTTGTCTGCTAGATAAGCAGGTTTCTTTTGGGATATAATTATCTGTCTGGCTCATTACTATGACATCGTCATTAACGTTATTGCTATTAATTCGTCTATGAGTCATTAGTTTATCCATTCGGCTTCTATTTCACTTTTAGTTTCTCTTAAAATTTCATTGCTATTATTTATTATATCTTTTAAGTAATCTAAATCTGTACTACCTTCACCAAAATTATAATCATTATTTACATTGCATTTGATTCCTTTTTTTTCATCTTCTATATCTTCGCTTAATTTAATATTCATAGTAAATTCATTTTTTGCAATACTAAATTTAAATTCTGAATGTTTTAAATTATTATTGTTCAGGGGATTAATGCTATCATCTAGTTTAAAGAATTTTCTTCTCCATTCATTAATATCAAAAGATTCTGATAACCATTTACCCTTAAAATTAAGTCCAATTGCAGTTGTTTTGAAATCATCAAATGAATCTATTGCCTTTAGCCCCATTTCCTGTACTTTATTGAAGTCATCGCCTAATTCTAAAGAATTCAAAGTTATTTGTAACTTACCACCTTCAAAAGCCTGAATAAAATATTTATCCTCATATTGCAGTTTAAAAAGTGGGGGGATAACAACCTCATTCTTTTTGTCTAAGTTTAGAGATTCCCCTAAGTCTAAGGATGATAGTGCAGATGGAGAAAATCCTTTGTTTATAATTACTATTGTATAAGTAGATTCTAATAATTCCATTCTTCACCTTTTCTTATCACAAAACCAACTATTCTAATATAGTAATATTACAATTAATTTTCAACTTTAGATTAAATATTTAACCACTAAAACAAATATAAGTCCAAATTTTTAATGATTTTTTTAAATTTTTTACCATGATTAAGCATTATACATTGTTTGTTGATTCACCTGATAATATCCTGAATTGTCCTGATTGTTACTTTTACCTGATTGCTTTTTATCGCGCTTTTGATTTGTTTCCCTTTTTTGGTTATTACTGTTTTTATTGATTAAATGGAAATCACTTTCTAAGCGCGACTCATAGAATTGACTGTAAATTTTAGTGGTTGATATACTACTATGTCCTAACCTTTTCATAACCTTATAAATTGAATTGGTTTTATAGAAAGTTCTACAGGCATAAGTATGTCTCAGGGAGTGAAAAGAGCGTTTACGTCCGTCCTCTGTTCGATAAAGACAATATCAGTGAATTTTTTACTAATAGTTCCTGGTAGGTGCTCTCCATTCTTAGCAATCTTGTACTGTATGATTGTAAAAGGTATATCAAATTGTTTTCAGGGGCTGCTCTTTTCTGCATTTTTTATTAACCTGCAATTAATGTGTAGATCCCTCCTCACATTAATAGATAGCAATATTCTCTTAATTTCATAAAATCGCCACAAAATGAAGTATTTATAGCCTTCTTTGCTAGGAATTATAACAACAATTACTTTATAAAGACACACTTTTTAACCTTGGTAATATTTCCAGCTGTAAATCTATAAAAATATACTCCTGAACCAACCTCAGAGGCATTCCATGTTACTGTATGATAACCGGGCTCCTGTCTGGTATTGGTCAATGTTCTGATTTTTTTACCATTAATATTGTAGATTGATATCTTTACAGTCGACCTTTCAGGTAAACTATATTTTATAGTAGTATTTGGATTGAAGGGATTGGGATAGTTTTGATAAAGCTTATATTGTTCTGGATATAGAGAACAATTATTTCTATCTATTCCCGTAGTATCATAAGAACATATTGTGTTTTTCTTAAGTTCAATATTCTCTATAAGTATATTTTTATAGCGTTCTAGTTCGGCATTTTTTGACTGTACAAATGGTTCTATCACAGGCTGAAATTCTATTATAGCCGGTTGTTCGGAAACAAAACAATTTTGATTGCTAAAATCGAATGTCGATAGTAATAGATCAGAATTATTTCTAGTTAAAGAATATGTATCTACGCCGTTCGTAAGACCGGTGATTGTATATCTCGGCCCTTCATCTGTATTTACAGAGACTATTGAATAAGATATATCTCTCCTGTCCATTAAATCATATTGAGGTACTAACAGATTTTCAAATCTTCCTTCTTCATTTAACCTTAAACTGAATATATCAGGTAAATTTTTACTGCCACCAAAACTCTCTGTAGAACCAGTAATTATTATCTTATCATTATTTGTTAATACTGACCTTCCCTGATCGGATTTATAATCAATAGAATCGGTAACAAAATCAAAACATTTGGCCCAAACAAAATCATTGATAGAAGAATTAATTTTTAATGTTAAAACAGCTTCCCCTTTATATTTAGATAATGCTTTAGACCCTATAATTAAATATCCTGAATTGGTTTCTATTATATCCTTTCCGTGTATTTTGGTATTATCAGTCGGTTTTATAATTATAGCATTGATAAAATCTCCTGCTGAATCATATTTAGATAATACTATTCCCTTTTCACTTTCTCCTAGAATAAGATAATCATTATTTTTATCTTGAATTAGAGCAGTCCCAGCTTCTTTGACATCCTCTGCTCCTAAAGTTTTGGCTTCTATTGGGTTTCCATCCGGCTCAAAACTGGCTATGAAAATATCTCCTTCGTCGGGATCAGAAAAATAGGTCCTACCAGTTAAAACATAATTTCCATGGTCATCAATTATTAGATCAGTAGCCCCCTCAGGGATATCCCCTGAAATTGGGCCAGAGCTTATACTATAGTTATATAAAAATTCTTTTGTACCATCAGCATTTAGTTTACCAAGAAGAATATTTGCATCTCCATGGGGAGAGGGACCATTACCACAAAATACAAAATTTGGACCATTTTCTTTCACAATACCTCTTGCCTTAACTTGTTTATGTTGATCTTCTGGAAAAATTCTTTTGGACCAGAGTACTTCAGAACTATCACCAGATATTTTTGTGATAAGAGCCTCTGAAGAATCATCAGGTGGATCATAATTTAATATTTCATTGGTGAATCCGGCAACAACATAGTTTAATTTATTATTTTCTATCGATTTAATAAGCGAAGAACCACCATCTCGTGTTTCTTTACTAAAATCATTATCATATCCCCTTATAAAGGTTTGACTAATCGATGAGTTCGAAAATAAACAAAAAGTACAAAATAGGAGAGAGACCCAAAATATTTTTGTTTTTTCTTTGCTCATAGATTCCTCCTCTCCTTATTGTGCTCATTAATGACGAAAACGCTAGTAATTGTTTCGTATAAATAATTTTATACCTGCTAGAACCACCTCCCCTTTGGTCTTTAATAAAAATAAGATCAATATTTTGGAAAAATATACATATCGCCTTTTTTTCTTCTTTGGATTTATGGTATGGTACATATTTCAGAAAAGCAAGCAAAAAAATGAATCAGTAAACAAATTTGAGTATTGATGGTCTCATAAAAAGTGGCTTTTCTACTATTTTTAGAGATTTGAACAATTTTAAGAGTATATATTATTTAATTAATACTCAATTCTTCGACTCCCTCATCATAGGGTTTCTCACTAGGTTCACTGGAGCTCTCTGGTGAGAAGAGGTCGGATGACTCTAGCGAGGCGCTCAGAATATACTGGATTAAAAATAAAGACGATTATTAGACTTTTTAGAGATCATTAATCAGTTATGTTGTGACAATTTATTATGTATCGATAAAAAATAGCTTAAAAAGGTGATATATTTCACAGTAAGCAAAAAATTGATTTGTAGCTCAGTCAAAATTAAAATAAATTTTCATGTTGTAAATACACTAAAGGTGAGGAAATGAAAAAAATTATTTCAAACATTTTTGTGTTACTTCTAATCATTAATTTTAGCTGGGCTCAAGAGGGTAGTATTGTAGGCAAAATAACTGATGCTGAAACTAAGTCTCCCTTAGTAGGAGTGAATGTGGTAGTTGAGAATACAAAATATGGTTCAGCGAGTAATGAAAAGGGTAAATATAGAATCTCTGATATTCCAGCTGGGAATTATAATATCAGGTTTCAAATGATGGGCTATGAAATGATCAAAAAGTTGAATGTGCCTGTTAATCCTGGTCAGGTAGCACGTCTGGATATAGAAATGGTACCCACCTCCATCACTGGAGATGAAATAATTGTAACCGGAGGGAGTTTTTCACAACCAATCGATGCTACAGTTTCTAGTATGAACCTTGACTACACTGAATTACTTGATGATCCGGGTGGGGCAATGGATGTACAAAGAATGATGCAGGTGTTACCTTCTGTTACAGCAGGAACCGATAAAAATAATGAAGTTATTGTCAGAGGAGGGCATAGGGGAGAAAATAAAGTACTTCTTGATAATATAGAAGTACCCAATCCTAATCATTTTGGTATGCCCGGAACGGGGGGAGGGCCTATAACAATGATCAATCCTTTATTTGTGGAAGAAGTGGATTTTTATGCAGGAGCCTTTCCAGCCCGATTTGGTGGCAAGGCCTCTTCAGTGATGGATATCGATATTAGAGAAGGCAGTCGGGAGAATTTTCATGCCCGCATGGATATGGGAATGTCGGGAATTGGCTTGAATTTAGAAGGGCCTGTTAATGCCGGGCAAGGTTCTTATATGTTTGGGGCTCATAAAAGTTATATGGACCTTTTAGTCAATAGTATGGACATGACAGCAGTACCAATCTATTCCAATGGACAGGGCAAGATAGTATATGATATTAATAGTAGTAACAAAATTATTTGGAATGGAATATATGGTCGAGATAAAATTAATATAGATGAGGGAGATGAGCCAGGAGGGGATGATGAAAATGATGGAGTAGAATTAATTGATTTTGACAGTCAAACTTATGCCACAGGAATTACCCTAAGATCAGTGTTGAATGAAGAAAGTTATTCTCTGTTAACATTCTCAAGTACTGGCAAATTCTGGGATACAGATATAGATAAAAAAAGTATCGGGCAGAAAAATAAATTAATTTTTACACGTGATAATTATAACAAATCTTTGGGTCTTAAATGGGATTACTTTAAAAAATTTAATGAGAATAATCGCCTAAGATTGGGTTTTAATGTAAAGAGATTTAATTGGAAGACGGATGAATGGGGAGCAAGAGATACTACTTTTAAGTATGGTTATTACAAAAAGTCAGACACCACTCGAGTCCCATTATCTGAAATTAATAGACATAACGTCAGAAATTACAATTACAAGAGAAATTCGATTCTATATGTTTCGAATGGACGTAGTATAGATAAAACGATATCAACATATAAACCTTCTCTCTTTATACAATATAAGTATAATCCTCATCCTAAATTGGAGCTACTCGGGGGGCTAAGATATTCATATTTTAAATATTCTGATCAGGCGTATTTATCACCACGGTTGGGAATTACTTATGATGTTGATAAATCTACTTCATTTAATTTTGGTTATGGTAATCATTATCAGGAACCAGCCTATGATCTTTTTTTCCAGAACATCGAACAAAATAAAGATCTGCAAAGTTATAATTCAGAACAGTATGTATTGGGTTTAGAACATTTTTTCACGGAAGATATGAAAGGTAGTATTGAGATATATCATAAGTCTTATGATAATTATCCGGTTTCTGAAAGACTGGTTCAGGCTGATTCTATAAATCGATACAGTGGCAATATGTTGAGTGTACAGGAAGGGAGGAGTCGAGGATTTGAATTATTTTTACAGAAAAAGGAGGTCAAGAATTTTCATTTTTCACTTTCATATTCTCATTTTATATCCGAGTATAGTGATCCAAGAGAAGGCAGAGACGGTTGGTATACAGGAAAATTTGATTTTAGAAATGTGGTGACTTTTATTTCAGGTTATCAATTGAATACTCAAGATTTACAATGGTATAATAATTTGACAAGGTTGAAATGGTGGGGAGCAGTCGATTGGTTGATTGGCTTAGGCGATGAATTCGGGGCCAGTATGAGATTTAATTATAATCAGGGCCGGCCTTATACACCGCATGAATATATTCCAGCGGTAAGAGACTGGAAAAAGCCTCTTGGCCAGGAGTTAAATACAAAAAGACTCAAGGCTTACCACCGTCTGGATATTATGATAGAACGGAAATGGATAGAAAAAAATTATGCCATTACAGTTTATTTTGACTTAATGAATATTTATGATAGAAAAAATGTCTGGAGATATGTTTATTCTGATAATGGGACCAAAAAAGAAATTTATCAATACAACTTTATGCCGGTAGGAGGATTTATATTGGAATTTTAATCCAAGAATCCTACCTGGCTCTGTCTCTGGATAGTTCATTTGATAAAGGGTCAGAAAGTCTAAACTTCGATATCTCTGGTATCTCTTCAGAATTAGTCTGAGAAAGATCCAAGAAAAAGCAAATAATATTATACATTTTTTTACAGGATTCAATCTGTATAAACTGACGATGATATTGTACTCTAAATTAATCCCCTTGATTTATTCATCCCGAACTCATTTCCTCGGGGGATCCTCCTTGGGAGTCCCTGGTGACCTAAGTGACCCAAGGGAAATGGTAATGAATTTTTCAGGTTTAAAAATATCTTCTTGCAGTAACCTCATAAAGGTAATAATCACATTTTTTAATTTATTCCTATCAAGTTGCAACGTTCAATTATTCTATTCCGCAATGGATTTTAAAAAGGACCTATCAGTTATGTATGATCATTTTGATTCGAAATAATTAGTCTATTATCCCTAATAGGTATAACTGCTATTTTACTAGAGGGAGCAAATGAGAAAGAGACCGAATAAAAAATGAGACGCACCTCTATATTAGATTGCAAAAAATATAGAAAAGAATTTAAATTTTATTAACTCTGGCCGATAATAACAAAACAGCGTGTAAATATTTTTAATTAATAATCATTTTAAATTTGGCCTTGAATAAAATAGTGAAATTATATATTATTTATATGATGCCGATTATTTTTTAATAAATGGAAAAAAGTATTGTCACTTTTGGTTCTAATATAGAACGAAAATTTTGATATTTAAACAATATAGAAAGAGGGTAATAATGAAATTTTTTAGTAATCTTTCCTTAAAGTGGAAAATAACAATTATTTTTGGAAGTCTTATTTTGATTATTCTCGCAATGAGTTCCTTGTCAATTTTTGGGATAAATGAAATAATAAAACACGGTCACGAGGTGCAAGAATATGATGCATTACATGTGCAATTTATGGAAGCGGAAAAAGATCATTATCGATGGGTTAATAATTTATCAAATTACATTGAAGAGGGAAAGAGTAGTGAATTAAATATAGAACTGAATCCAGACAAGTGTACTTTTGGTAAATGGTACGATTCAGAAAAAGAGCGGCTAAGTAACAAATATCCTGAAATTCAAACAATATTACAAGGAATGGAAGGTTATCACAATACTCTCCATCAGAAAGGCAGACAAATCCAGAAATTAGTGGAGCAGGGTAACATAGAAGAGGCTGATTCTGTGTTTTATCAAGATGTTAATTCAGTTTTAGATAAAATATCTCAGGCATTAGAAGAGGTAGATGAAACCGTTGAAGAAAATAGAGTCACTGACGAAGAAATGATGCATCATGCCAGACTGGCCCGGACTGAAATTCTAGTATTATCAATTATAGGGATAGTGTTAAGTATACTTTTCACCATATTTGTATATAGAAATATTCTCAAACCAATTTTATTGGGTGCGAAAATGTCCAGGAAAATAGCTGAAGGCAATTTAACTGAAAGAATAAATATTGACCAAGAAGATGAAATTGGTCTACTAATGAATTCAATGAATGAAATGGCTAAAAATTTAAATAAAATAATTAAAGATATATTAGATTATATCGAAACTTTAACTGAATTTTCGGAAGATTTAACTGCTGTATCCTCACAAATGGATCAAAGTAGTGATGAAACCGTTCAGAAATCAAATAGTGTCAGCTCTGCTGCTGAAGAAATGAGTAATAATATGGATAATATTGCTAGTTCTCTGGAAGAATCATCTACCAATATTAATAATGTCAGTTCAGGTATAGAAGAAATGAGTACTAGTATCTCCGAGATAGCCGAAAATGCGAATAGATCCAATGAAATCACCCGTGAAGCAGTTGAAAAAGCTCAGGTGGCTTCCGATAGAGTAAATGAACTGGGAGAGGCTGCTAATGAAATCGGAGAAGTGACAGAAACAATAGCCGATATATCAAATCAAACTAATTTATTGGCCCTGAATGCTACGATCGAAGCAGCAAGAGGAGGAGAAGCAGGAGAAGGGTTTGCAGTTATTGCTAGTGAAATCAAAGAACTAGCAAATCAAACAGCAGATGAAACAGAAGATATAAATGATCAATTAGAACGGGTGCAAACTTCCTCTCAAAAAACTATTGATATAATAGAGGAAATTAGAGAAGTAATTGAAGAAATTGATGATTATACAGGTTCCATAGCAGCCTCTGTAGAACAACAGAATAGTACGAGTCAGGATAATGCTGAGAATATTTCTCAAATTTCAGCTGGTATTAACGAAGTAAATAAAAATATTCAGCAGGTCAGCTCAGTTTCAAAAGAAGTGACTGAAGATATGACCCGGGTTTATCAATCCTCCCAAGAAATCAGCTCTTCTTCTAAACAAGTAAATGAAAAAGGGCAGAAATTGCATGATATTGCAAATGCTTTAAGAGAGACAACAGGGCAATTCGAAGTTACAGAGGAGGAAGAATAAAACTGTATGAGAGATTGTTATAAATTTATTTTTATTATGTAATTTGATGGTAATTCAAGATTTATTTAAAAGGTAAAATAAAAAAAGGCCCCGCATTGGATGCAGGGCCTTTTTTAATGTTAGGGGGTAATGTTCCAGGAGATTATTTGATATCAATTTGTTTAGATTTTGTGACAGTTTCTTCTGCCTTCGGTATAGTGATTTGCAGGATACCGTTGTCAAATTCTGCTTCAATATCCTCTTGTTCTACAATGTCAGGAAGACGGAAACTTCTTTGAAATTTACCGAATACGCGTTCAGATCTGTAGCAGTTAGTATCTTTTTCCTCATACTCATTTGTTTTTTCACCTGATAAGGTCAGGACATCTTTTTCAATTTTAATATTAATATCACTCTTGTCCAGTCCGGGTAATTCGGCATTAATTTCAAAAGTTTCATCTGTTTCTTGAATATCTAGAGCAGGATCAAATCTATATACAGATTTTTCTGCTTCTTCGCCAAAAAACTCGTCAAGTAATGAATTCATTCTTTGAGAAAAATTTGATAATTCATTTTCCGCTGGTGACCAGTTTGTTAAAGCCATGGTTACCTCCTCTTCTTATTTTAATTTCACTTTTTCATCAATTCCACCTTACTACTCTTCAACTTGCGTTCCAGCTCAACAAAATTTTTAAAATGACAGAGATATCTGCAAAAATGCCTATATATTTGACAAATTGGCTATACCTGTGTAATAATATAAAGATAACTATGACAATATAGGGACTCTGTATTTAAAATAAGCAGAGTTTCAATTGATATGAAATATGAGGACCTTATATCTCATCGAATAAATGTTCAGGTATCTTAGGCTTTATATTAAGATTATATCCGATATGTTTGATAATTTCCTTAATATTTTCTGAACATCTATTCAAGGAATTGATGATTTCCTCCTCTAGTTCTTTTTTATCTTCTATTTTTCTTTGGGAAGATTTTACTAGAGGTGATAGGATATTTTCTAAATATTCTCCCCGGAGGAAGTCTTCATCTGATATAATTAGATGATATAGATCTCTTGTAAGTTTTAAAAAATAATAGTCTGAAAATAACTGATCAAAATTACTTTCCTTATCAGGTATTTCATCTGATAATTTTCCAAATAATTCAGGAGAGACAGGGGAAGTTATTTCAAAATGAGCCTTCAAAATGAAAAGGAAATTTTCTACATCTCGCAGGCCACCTGGACTTTCTTTAATATTAATATAATCTTTATTGGAGTGGTATTCGTTTCTGGAAGTAATCTCCTCCAGAATGGATGAAATGAAACTATCTTTCTGTTTAAAAATATAGGGGGAAATAATTTCTGAAATGAAATTGTTGTGGAAATGTTCACTACCTACTACAAGCCGGGCACTTAACAATTGTGATTTGTTTATGAAATCAATTTGATCGGAATGTTCAAAATAATTTTTTAACTGCTGAAAGGTAGTCACAAAACTATTAAAAATATCAGCAAACTTATAATGGGGCATGATCGACCTTTTTATAATATGCTTATTCATTTCAACAATAATATCATTTGCAAATTTTTTTTGTTTTTCGTTTTCTGAATTTAATAAAATTATCAAATCATAGTCGTCATCGAAAGCCTGTCTTCTAGCGTGACCACCAGTAACATATATAGCCAATTTATCTTTCGTGATAGGAGGTGAATCATATTCTCTTTTGATTTTTTTACGACATAGCTCAAATAAAATCTGGAGGTAATTATCTGAGAAGATTGTGAATTCGTGATTAACTTTACCAAAGACAGTCCCATTAATTGCATTGATTCCCAGTCGCATAAACTCAAAATCGTAATATGTGCCCAATTTTTGAATTTGTTCATCGATCGATTTAAAATTTTCTATATTTTTTAAGATTCCTTCACTTATTTCGCGAAATTTTCTGGGATTGTTAAAATCTATTAAATATGAATTATACGTATTAAAAACTCTATAAATAAATCTTTTAAAATAATAGCTACTGGAATAATTAAGTTCACAGAGATCTAATAACTGTTTCCTCATCTTATTAACTTCTGGATCCATGATCGGAGCTTCTAGAACCTCAATCAACTTTTCTAATAGATGTTCGGGCAGAATGGAGAGAAAATTGTACATTTTTTTTGGATAGAATTCAAGTAATTGACCTAAATTACCTACATCCTCTAAAGTGGGTTGAATCCTATTTAAAAATTCTTCCAAAAGTTGATGAATATTTCCTGACCTAAGATAGTGCTGAAAATTATTTTTAATAATAGTGATCAAATTTATAAAAGTATAAGGAGAACGCTTGACCCAGTCGATAAAACGAGTAACAATAGATTGTTCGGCCTTATTAAAATCATCAAGAAAACGCTTCAATAATTCTTTATTTTCTGATAATTGTGATAATAGATCATCCCAGTATCGAGCCGTTGAAAAGAATTCGGTTGTTGAGAGAAATTTTTCTGCCAGGTTCGGTTGGTTTTTTAGGCTAGTTGATTTTTTAGTTTGATCAAAAATTTTATCAAGTTGAAATACGGTAATATTACTTAAATGGTCGGAAATATTTTTCACCAATTCCCGAGCGCCAAATTTAGTAATATTAATGTGATCATTATAGTGAATCAGAAGTTTAGTCGATGCATCTGCGTAACTGGTATCAGAAAATCCCATTGTTTGGGCTACTTTTTCCAGATGGTTAAAAATATGGGATGTTTCTAGCGAAATTTCTTCTTCCTGGACTACGAACAATTGATATAAAAAACGAAAAGTTTCTAAAAAAGTAAGCCCTTTATAAAGCCGGTAATAATGTTCACGATTGGCTACATCATTGTTGATTAAATGTTTTAAAACACCTAAATATGTCACTTCATCTATGTTCTTCCAGGTCCTCAATATTAAAATGATTCCCTTGATTAATCTTAAGCCATCCTTCTTGGGATTGAGTAATTCTTCTTCACTCTCGCGAGTAATAAGATCCTGAATTTCACCCAACATCCCTCGTAGATATCCTTCGTGATATTTATTGTTTTTATCTTCCCTGTAATAATAGCGTCTAATTATATTCGATTCAAATTCATCAAATAAATTTTGGTTACCGATAATAGGCACTGAATTTAACATTTCATTTAGAAGTACAAAATTACCAATATTGTCGTCAAGTAGTTCATGAAATTCCTCTATTGAAGCAGAATATCCTTTTCCCCCTACATGTTCGGACATGTGAAAGTGAAGTGCAGAGGCATGTTTCATCATTTCAGAATTTAATTTAGCAAAGGTTTTGGTCAAAATTTCTCTACCCAGTTTACCCCTATCCAGTACTCCAATATCTATATCTTCCTGGTCAACTCTGGTACCAACACAAAAAATATTGAAATCAGGATGATCTTCGGGAAGGTAAACTTTTAATAGATGTTCCATATAGGATTTAGAAAGCGCGCGAAAATCATTTCCGGTCCAGGCTAGAAAATTTTTTAAAATATCATAGCTATCTGTTTTTTTTGTGGAAATCTCAAGTTTAAGAACATCAATGGCCTTCAGATTCATCAGCAAAAATTGTAGGGAATAATAACACCCTAACATCTCCAGGGTCTTTTCTTCATCGTCTATTAGAGAAGCTATTCGGTTCATATTTTGACCAGGCTCACTGGAGAAGCGTAGCAATTGAACCCGGTCTATTAATCTATGTTCATCCAGAAGTGAGACTAAAGTATCATAATGTTTTTTAATACTGACAGTGTATTTCTGGTGGTGATTCCCGAGTTTATTAACCCGGCTCATCAAATCTCTGGTAGAATAGTCTACATTGCTTTGCAAAGCGATGTCCCTTTTTAATGAGTTATATTATAAAGTTACTGCAAAAATTCCAGGTGCCGCCATATTGAGCATTTTATTGGCTTTGCTAATCCTCTCCTTTGAGAAGGGTTTTTATATGAGTCGAAAAATACATCACCAACCAAGTAAAAGAAATTAAAGTGTGATAGAGGATCTAATATATTTTTCATAAATAGGTTTTTCAATTTTCTTAATTTTATTGATCCTTTTTTGAATTAGATGTTAGCCATTTCTGAGCCATATCCATCCCTTCTTCAAAAGCTTTGATATTCAACTCCTCTGTACCTTTTGGTATACGGGCCTTAATAGCATGCCTTGCAGCCTCTTCGGAAACAACTTGAGAGATTTTTACAATAACTCCCAGTGAAACTATATTGGCGACGATAAATTTACCCAGACGTTCCGTTGCAGATTGAATGATAGGCAATTGAACAGTTGTATAATTTTCATCAGGAAGATCTTTAACCATTTTTTGATCAACGATTAAGATCCCTTCCTCTTTCAGATCTTCATGATATTTGTCACATGCTTCTTGAGTCAGGGCCAGTAAGATATCCAAATTTTCTGCCTTGGGATATTCAATATCACCATCTGAGATAATTACTTCTGATCGGCTTGCTCCACCCCGGGCCTCGGGTCCATAGGATTGACTTTGAGTGGCATTCAATCCATCGTATATTGCAGCAGCTTCGGCAAGTACTTTACCTATTAAAATTAATCCCTGCCCCCCTGCTCCACTTAACCTTATTTCCTGTCGAAATGACATTTATTATACCCCTTGGTTAATTTGCATTATCTTGATTCTGCTGATAATGTTCAAGATAACTGGGATCCTCTTTATCCACATATATGCCAGTTATAATTTTATTTTGTAATTCCGAGCGCGAGAGTTGTTTAGCCTTATCTATAGAAATACTATTTTCTTTCTGGTATTGTAACATTTCAACGCCTGTCTCTCCTGTTTCAGTATTAGCCCGACCGTAAGAAGTAGGACAGGGAGTGAGCGTCTCTACAACAGCAAACCCTTCCTTTTGAAAGGCTTTTTGAATATATCTATCCATTTTGTTAGTCATTACAGCAGGAACTCGTGCTACAAAATTGGCTCCAGCTGATTTGGCTAAATCGCTGATATCAAAGGCGAAATCAGGATTGCCATGTGGAGTAGTTGAAGTAATTTTTTGATGAGGAGTAGTAGGCGAAACCTGCCCACCTGTCATTCCATAAATATTATTATTAAGAACAATTAGGTTAAGGTCCAAATTACGTCTAGCAGCATGTATGAAATGATTTCCACCAATTGCAGTTGCATCACCATCTCCCGATAGAACAATAATTTTTAGTTCAGGATTAGATAATTTCATTCCGGTAGCAAAAGTGAGCGCTCTTCCATGAGTAGTATGCAAAGTATTAAAATCTACATAACCGGAGGTTCTACCAGAGCAACCTATGCCAGAAATTAAGACGATTTCATCTTTATCCCATTTAACTCCATCAATAGTCCGTAAAATAGATTTGAGTACAATGCCATTTCCACATCCATCACACCAAATATGTGGCATTTTATCTTTTCTTAAATATTTAAAATAATCCATTTCAACCTTCTTGTTCTATTAATTCCAATATTTCATCAGGACTGATTGGTTCACCATTGATTTTATTAATTTGCATTATTTCTTTATTGTGAGGATTGTATTTTTTGATCTCTTGTGCAATTTGTCCCCGGTTCATTTCAGGTACAATTACTTGTTTTACTTCGTTTAAAAGATTTTCTATTTTTTCTTCTGGGAAAGGCCAGATCGTTTTTAGGCGTAATAAACCCACTTTATAACCGTTATCTCGAGCAATATGCAAGGCTCTACGGGCTGAGCGGGCCGGGGCACCATAGGCAACTATGAGAGTATCCATATCCTTAGTATGGTGTTCTTCAGAATAGATAATATCGTCTTTATGGGGAGCAAATTTATTATTTAAATGTTCTAGTTGTTTTTTTGCCTCTTCAGGATCGTTTGTTGGAAAACCGGTTTCATCATGTACTAAACCCGAAATATGGTAGCGATAACCCTGTCCAAAGGGTGCTAATTTGGCCACTCCGCCGGAAATTCTTTGGTAAGGCAAATATTTTTCCGGAGACACTTCCGGAGCTTCTCTTTCAATAATCTCGGGCATTTCTTCAGAATTTAGGGTAACTTTTTCTGTTAGATGAGCAATTATTTCATCGCCTAATATTATCACTGGAGTACGGTATTTTTCTGCCAGGCTAAACGCCCTGATTGACATATAAAAACTTTCTTGCACAGAGGCAGGCGAAAGTGCTATGATGGGATAATCACCATGAGAACCGTAGCGAGCTTGCATTACATCACCCTGTGATGCTTTAGTTGGTATTCCTGTACTAGGGCCCCCTCTTTGTATGTTTATTACAACCAGCGGAATTTCAGCCATTACTGCAAATCCTAAATTTTCTTGTTTAAGAGAAAATCCTGGACCACTGGTAGCAGTCATGGCCTTGTCGCCAGCCAGGGAGGCTCCTATAGTTGCTCCTATACTTGCTATTTCATCTTCCATTTGTATGAATCTGCCCCCTACCTCAGGAAGTTCTTCTGACATGGTTTCTGCAATTTCTGATGAAGGGGTGATTGGGTAACCTGCAAAAAATTTGCATCCTGCCTGAATTGCGCCTCTGGCTATTGCAACGTTTCCCTGGATGAGACTGGTTCGTTCTGACAATATTTCCTCCGGATTAATTTTGGTTATTTTCGGATTCTATGTCCCTTTTTTCTTCTACAGTAATAGCAAAGTCAGGACATAGGCGCTCACACAGTTTGCAACCCACGCATTTTTTTTCATGGACTGGTTCAGAATAAAAGCCCTCCATCTCAAAAACATTTTGCGGGCAAAATTCAATGCAGATTTCACAGCTTTTACACCATTCTTCTTTAACTATAACTTTGAACGATTTTTTTGTGGAGTTGTTAGTTTCTTCTGGAATCATTTGGAATTTTGGTTTTAAAAAAATAAAATTCTCATATCTGGAAAATCCAGGTATAGACGACACAATTAAAAAAATAAGTAACTTTCTATTTTATTTGTTGCATAATCAAAATTGCATTAATATTTTGAAAAGATAAAGAAATTTTTATACAAAAAAGTAAGATACTTATTATGTTATTTATTAAGGATTAAACGGAGGGATGTTATGTATAAAAAAATAACCTATTTGATTTTAAGTATTATTTTTTTGATTAATGTTATATTTGCACAGAATAAACAAGAGACTAGGCAAAATCATCAAAAGGATTCAATTACTGAAATAAGAGATTCTTTGGAGATTTTTTATGAAGAAGAATTAAATCGGAAAGTAGATTCGGTTCTCAATATTTATAAAAGAAAAAGCCAAAATATTATTAATAAAATTGATTCGAGTGGTAAAATAAATCTTGATCAATTAAAACAAGACATCACAAAGTTAAAAGCAAAATTGGAGCAGAAAAATCAGGGTGAAAGCCAAAGAAAAATAAAGACTGAAGAAAAGTATTATGATTACATAGATGCACTCCTGGATTATAGAGATAAAGAAAAAAAGGAAATTTTAGGAATAACTTTTGGTGGGCGTAAGATAAATGAATTTAAAATTAAGATATTAAAAAATTACCTTGATAGATATTTTCCGGAAAAGAAATCTGCTTATGTACGTCACTATTTAACTCAAATATATAGAAATCAAAAAAATTACTCACAGACAGAGCTATCATTTTTAAAATTTGTTTATTTGTATGCTGATTCGCCTGCTTACAAAAAATTAAAGAATAACCAGCTGGAAATAATTCTGAATAATAGTTACTTTCAGGAACGTTCTTCCTTAATTGTCACAAAAGTTGACTCTATCGATAAAAATGCACCTATGGAGGAGCGATATTATCAATTTTTGAAATTATTAAGTAATTATCCAAGCAAAAGAGTAAAGAGGAATTTTGAGGAAGAAGCCTATAAATATCTGACTTCTACTTTCTCGGAATATGCTCCGAAAGTGAATTATCTACTTGCCCAATATTATGAAGATGAAAAGGAAATACAGTATACTTACTTAACGTTAAAAAAGATATTAGTTTGCTTCCCTGAAAGTCAGGTAGCAGAGAAGAGCTTATATAAAAAAGCAAAAATATTATCCGAAGAATTTGGAGAACATCAGCAGGCTATTGAAGGATTCCATGCCTATATTGAAAAGTATCCTGAGGGGAACCATTATAAGGACTCTTATTTTGCTATTGCCGAGATTTATAATAAAAGATTAAAAGAATATGAATTAGCAGTAGATGAATATAAAGAGTTTGCCAAAAAATTTCCTGATTCAGAGCAATCGAAGTTAGCACTAAAAAGAACAGCCCAAACACTGGAAGACAAAATCAAAGATAATCGTAGAGCAGTTCGCATATATTTGAAAATTGCTAATAAATATTCAAGCCAGGAGCTAGGAAAAATGGCAAGAATTAAATCGGGCGACCTTTATTATAAGGAAAAATTATATCAAAGGGCTGCTGAGCAATATGTTAAATTATATTCTCTATATCCTGAGGACAAGAGTATTGTAAAATATTTAAGCAAAGCGGCTACAATCTATGAAAAAAAACTCAGTGATATTGAAAAAGCGATAGAAATTCTAGAATTGATAATTAATAATTATCCCAGTTCCAATGAATCTCAGGAAGCACAGAAAAAATTAGAAGAATTAAGAACATACGGGGGAGAAGAGGCTAAAAATAAATAGTTATTCAGCTTTATATGGAGAGTAAAAATTGAATAAATCATAATAGAAATAATCAAATAATTTGTTATATCAAATACTAAAATCTAAGAAAATCTGGCTTGTTAGTCTTTTTCTATTTTTTTCTACCTGTTCTACACGTTATATAGAAAAAGAGAAATCACAGAATCTGGTAGTACTTCTACATGGTATTCTGGATCAGCCTTATACAATGTTAAAATTAGAAAATGGACTCTCAGATCAAGGATATTCCGTTTTGAGTATAAATTATCCTACTATTAAAACTGATATAGATTCTATAACGAATTTATTGTATGGACATATAAATCCTCTGGAAAATAAATATAAAAAGATACATTTTGTAACTCATAGTATGGGTGGATTAGTTATTCGGGCCTATTTGAACAAATTTCCGTGTAAAAGATATGGGAAGTTAGTTATGATTGCTCCACCGAATAAAGGGGCAATTTTAGCAGATAGATTTGATGAATTTATTTTGTATAAATGGATTTTAGGAAAAACGGGCCAAAAATTGGGCAAAGATAAAGATGATTATTGGAATATGTTTCCTGTCCCAGAAATTCCTTTTGGGATTATTTCGGGTGGAATGAAAAACAAAAAAGGGGTTAATCCCTTAATTCCAGGTGATGATGATGGAATAGTGGGAGTTGAGGAAACTCAAATAAAAGGAGCCCAGGATTCAATTATAATAAAAGGATTACATAGCTCTATTTTATGGAAAGATAGAACTTTAAACCAGGTCAAACAATTTATAGAACAAGGTGAATTTAATCATAAAAATTGAGGTAAGTATTACTATTCAAAAAATGCAGCCAGAACAAATATCCAAGAGAAAAAAATCTTTTCTGCGCTCTTTACATAAAAAGAAAATGCGGTACAGAAGAAATAGCTTTTTAATCGAGGGGAAAAAGAATACACTAGAGGGTCTCAAAGCAGATTGGGACATAACCCGGATATATTTTACTGATGAAGTAGGTAAAGCTTATCTTGAGCAGATATCAGATAATATTAAAAAGAAGAATATAAATATAAATAAGACCTATCCGAAGGAGCTTGAAAAAGTAAGCACCTTAGTAAACCCGGAGGGAATTTTAGCAGTAGGAAAAATAAAAAAGCAGAAAGAACTCTCGAAATTTAATGATGAAAAAATATTATTTCTTGATCGAATACGTAACCCTGGTAATCTGGGTACAGTTCTCAGGTCTGCTCTCTGGTTCGGTCTGGACCGAGTACTACTGTCCAAAGGTTCAGTTGATCCCTTTAACCCTAAAGTCGTCCGTGGCTCTATGGGAAGCCTTTTTTATCTAGATTTTAATAGAAACATCACCTTGTCTCAGATTCAGGCCTATAGCCAAAAACAGAATTTGGAAATTTTAGGTGCTGATATGTCAGGTACTCCTATAAATAAATTGGATGAACTTCCTTCTAATTTTATTTTATGTATGGGAAATGAGAGTCACGGTTTAAAGGAGGAAATTATTCAGGAAATTGACAGGTTGATTTCTATCCCCAAAAAAGGGAAAGGAGAATCTTTGAATCTAGCAGTTTCTTCAGCAATTTTAATGAAAGACCTTATGATGGAATAGGAGAGATTAATGGAAAAATCATTACCAACAGTTAAAAAAAGTATTTTTTTATTAATGGGGGGCTTTGGATTGGGGTTCTTTGTAGCTCTCCTTTATTCATTAGGTTATTTGGTTTTTACCCCTGGGCTTGATATCCAAAATGCTAATTTATATGTGGCAATGTTTCTAGGAGAAGCAGTTATACCAATTCCGATCATTATTTGGGGCATAAAAAATAAACATTATCTAAAAGATTTATTTAGACTCAATCCAGTCAATCCTGGTATGTGGTTACCAGGAATAATATCAAGTATGGGCATCTTAATAGCCCTGGATGAAATTGATAGAATTATAAGTACTTTAATTACTATGCCTGAAAGTAAAATTCAAGGGATTGAATCTATAATGCAAATCCAGGGTCCAATTTCGGCTCTATTTATCATCGGAGTGGTTGTTTTTCTTGGTCCAATAGTTGAAGAAATGGTATTCAGGGGTTTTTTGCAGCGAGTCTTAGAGAATAAGTTGAGGAAAACTATATACAGTATTTTGATTTCTGCAGCAAGTTTTGCTATTCTCCATTTTAATCCCTGGTGGTTAATTCAAATTTATATAATGGGAATATTTTTAGCTTATTTGGGATATTATTCGAGATCGATATTTTTACCTTTTATACTACATGCCTTGAATAATGGAGCATCGGTTTTAGCTTCGCAGTTTCCCGATAAAGAAGTTCAGTTTTATTCCTGGCAAGGACATGTTCATCCCCTTATTTTACTCATAGGTGTTTTAGCTATTTATTATGGACTGAAGAAAATAAAAAATAAATCTATACGAAAATCAATAAATGTATTAGGGGGCTGAAAGAAGGTTAATAATGGTGTTTAATCACGACTACCGGTATACTGTTCCTTGGTGAGAACCGAGGACCCAGGGAAAAGAGGCGAAACCAAAACTTTTCATGATAATCTGAATAATTAATTCTTTATGTTGACAATCTTTTGATTTGATTAAAATTCACAAAATCACTCCAATTATACTTTTTGCAGGAAGGCGATTTTTTACCTACAATGTTTCAATTATTTGAATAAAAATTATATGCAGGTTAATTTGATGAAAATATTATAATTAAGAATCATACAAAACAGGAAAAATTTGGGAACATTATACTATCTCGCTATTATATACTATGATCGCTTTGTATATTGACAATCAAGAAATAGAATAAGTTTGTAAAAAAGAACTTGATAAACGGTAAAATTATTTATATAATGTAGTTGCTTTTAATTTAAACTGGAAGATTAAAATAGATATACATACTGGAATATGGAGAAATATTTGACATTCTCAGTTAGATTTATTAATAATTATTAGTAGCTGATAATTTTTAATTAAAAATAAATAAAGGGAAATATGGCCAAAAAAAATAAAAGATCAGATGCCAACAGGGCCTTAGGGGCCTATTTGGATGAAATTTCCAAACATGAACCTTTAGATCCTGAAGAAGAGATAGAATTAGCACAACGGATAAAGAAAGGAGATCCTGTAGCAAAGAAGAAACTTGCTAAAGCTAATTTAAGATTTGTTGTTAGTGTCGCTAAAGAATATCAGGGTAATGGGCTGCCCTTAACAGACTTAATTAATGAGGGAAATGTTGGATTAATTAAAGCTGCCGAAAGATTTGATGAAACTCGTGGTTTTAAATTTATTTCCTATGCAGTATGGTGGATAAGGCAGTCGATCTTACAGGCTCTGGCTGAACATTCTAGAATAGTCAGATTACCACTCAATCGAGTTGGTACCATCAAAAAAATAACAAAAGAAGCAGAAAGACAGGAAAAGCAAAATGAAAGATCTCCCAGACAGGATGAGATCGCTGAGGGACTGGATATGGATGATGATGATGTTGCCAATTCAATAAAAATGTCAAGAAGACATCATTCCCTGGATATGCCTTTTCAAGAAGGTGAATCAAATTCGCTTTCGGATGTAATTAAAAATCCCAAAGCCCCTTCTCCAGATGAAAATTTGATGTCGGAATCTTTGAAACAAGATATAGAAAATGCACTTAATTCCCTTAAAGATAAAGAGAGGACAGTATTGAAAATGTATTTTGGGATAGGATGTGAATATCCGAAGACATTAAATGAAATTGGTGAAGAATTCGATCTGACCAGAGAAAGGATTAGGCAGATTAAAGACAAAGCAATTAGAAGATTGCAACATAAAACTCGAAGTGAAAAATTGAGACGGTATTTAGGCTAGAATATATCACTAAAAGTAAATTCAGTTATTTAAAAGCCTCCTGAGTAAGGAGGCTTTTTTAGTTCCTCCCTAGAACTACCAGGTTTTCATAAAAATTAGGCGATTTTATCTGTCACCCTAAAATTATGTAAAAAATATTGGTATTCAGAATCAAATATGGTTAATTTCTAGGCTCTTATTACTTCAAGATAAAATGCGGGTAACAATGTCAAAAATTGAAGTTATTTTGATCATAATATTACTTCTATTACAATGTAGCGAGAAAGATAAATATACAGCCTTCTCTTTAAATATCAATAAAAGGAATTTTGATAAACAAAAGGAATATTGGCCACGTTATAAGAGTGCACTAATAAATAAAATTAAAAATAATAAATTTGATATAGTTGGAATGCAAGGTGTTCCCAGAGAGGAATTGCAGAATTTTAATCAGCAGTTAACGAATTATAGTATGATAGTAGAAAATAAAATTGTTTCTAGAAGGAGAGGATATATACCAATTATATATAACCCTGTTAAAATAAGAAATTTAGTTCAGGGTATTTTCTGGCTCTCAAACACTCCTAACCTGTCGGCTAGTAAATCATGGAATGCTGGTCATCCAGCGCCGGTTGTGTGGGCAAAATTCGAAACTATACCGTCAAACAAGAGGTTCTATATCTTCAATACGAATCTCGATCCCTACAGTAAAAAAGCACGCGAGCAGAGCATCTATCTTTTACTCAAAAAGATAACTAATATTACTGGTGGCGATCCTTTTCTTGTTATGGGAGATTTCCATTTTATGGCAAAAAATGAGTTATTTCAAACTTTTACTCAGGAGTGGCAGAATATTGCGGAAATATCTGTACCAGAAAAAGATTTGGACAATAAGTCCAGTACTCCAATTTCTGGGATTAGAGGTTCTCAAAAAACTAATCATATATTTGTAGCCTCAAATATCAAATCAAAAAAAATAGGGAAGTTTAATTCTAGCCTCCAAATATCTGATAACAAACATTCCTCTCTGATTACTAATATAAAAATACCTAGATCGAATTATAAGTTGAGAAATAGTGGTACTAAATTACAGACTCCGGTATACCCTCCCTATATTTCAAAATCTGATTCAGTAGATTTTATTTTTACAGACCAAACTGAAGTGCAATTGGATAGCTATAATAATGTAGATATACGATATACATTAAATAATTCAACTCCCGATCAAGACGGACGGCTTTATGAGATTCCAATTGAGATCAAAGAGACCAGCAAATTAAAAGCAAGAAGTTATAGGGGGAAAAGAAGCTCCCGGGATATTTTGGAGAGAAAGTTTTATAAGGTGAATTCAGCTATCCCTCTGAAACTAGATCAATTAATGTTGAATAATCCAGTTATTCCGGAATATTTTGCGAGAGGTAAAAAAAGTTTGATTGACCATAAAAGAGGAAAATTATATCATCCTAACCAGGATTGGCTAGGCTTTCGGAGTGACTTTGATATAATAATTGCCTTCGATGAGATAGTGGAATGTAATAAATTGATGCTTGGATTTTTGAAGGATAAACCAATTGGAGGATGTTTACCAGAAGAAATAAATGTATTTCATAGTAAAAAATCAGTAAAATATAACAAATATGCTTCAAATCAGATTAATGATACTTTAAATAGGACCGCTAGATACGATTATACACTTGATCTGAAATCTCTTAAAACTCGTTACCTTAGAATTGTAGCTGACAAAAATACTAGTTCTTCGAAATCAAAGTATATTTTTATTGACGAAATTATAGTTTGGTAAAATAAGTCAATCTTAATTCTAAGAAAAATATAACTTTTTTAGGACCCTTTTTATAATCTTCACCAGGTAATTGACGGAGAAAGTTATTTAGATTGGGAAAAAGGAATGGTAAATGAATTTTTTAGGTATAGTATTCACATTTATATTCATTCTAATATTTCAGACTTATTTCTCCTCGAGGAAATTTCATCTGATTTACTATATAATACATAAGTCTTTGGCAGTAAGAGATATACAAAAAACTCCTAAACTACCTATTTTGAACAGGCGATAT
>Ga0102941_1000104_pt1 | contig 33115 bp, 38 predicted proteins | sample SalPonR2_C_D2_MG_FD_79281 | JGI IMG/M metagenome (GOLD analysis project Ga0102941, IMG submission 79281) | Salt pond soil microbial communities from South San Francisco under conditions of wetland restoration - Salt Pond MetaG R2_C_D2_MG | ecosystem: Environmental > Aquatic > Marine > Intertidal... | reverse complement strand
TGAACGTAAGGATGAAATTCGTCAGTTCATCGAAGATAACCCAGGTGTTGATTGGGTTCCGGTACAACGCGATGATGGTTCAGTCATCATGGTTTCGAACGATTATCTTCGTGATGCTGATGGTAACTATATTCGTGGATCGGTCGACAGCGCAAGATCCATTGCTGCATCTAATGGCGCACGAATTCCAACCGTGGCCGAAGTTGAAGCAATTGAGCGTAATGCAAGTGTTAACCGTCGACTTATCACTTCAGGCGAATTTGCTGGCGGGGCTGTACCAGGAACTGCGCCTCGAGATGAACTTATCAGACTTTCGAATGAGGCAATTGCTGGTCAGCGTATTGCACCTCAACGTGGTGACATTGTATCTGGTACCTTGAAAACTATCGTTTCTGATACTAGAGACGGCAGGTCTGGCGGTATTTATGGCGGTCAAAATAGAAGTGGTGGACGTATCCAACCACTCTATACTCTCCATGGATCTGATTACGTTGACTATTCTCAGGGTATTCGTCTCGTCGCTCCTAGAACTTTCTGATCAGGCTTTTGCAAGCTCGATCAGAAGGTCAGCAACTTCCGAGATCGTCATACCCGGATAAGTGTCTTCAGTGGTCTCTTTGGCCAGCTTGAAGGCTTTTGCCGGAACAGTGATGATCTTGTGAAGTTCGTCGAGTTCGGCAAGAAGGTGATCGGCGTAGACGTACATTTTGTATCCTTTCCATTGCTTATGATTCATTATAATACATCTTGAAGGAAAAGTACACGACAAAGTGTTGATCCCCGACGAATAAATAGAGACATGGTTACACGCGCGTTATCAATCGAAGATGGCAACCTAAACCGAGCAACGATTATCACTGCTCGGTCGGTTGATTATTCTGACATCGACTTGACATTCGAGGCAAAAGGAAGTGGTGATATTTTCAAGAAGACTGACGGCGCAGCAGTTCGTCAGGCAGTCAAAAATCTTCTTCTAACCAACCCAGGTGAAAAACCATTCAGACCCAACTATGGTGCTGGTCTGAACAACCTATTTTTCGAGTTGGCCGACATTGACGCAGAGATAGAAATCGCTGATGCGATTACTCTTGCGGTCGAAAACTTTGAGCCACGAGCAAAAGTTCTGAATGTTCGGGTCAACTCACAACCAGATCGCAATTCGATTGCAGTAACGGTCGAATTCCAAGTAATATCAACGAGCGAAGTCATCGTTCTTGAAACAACAATTGCACGGCTCCGGTAATGACCACATTTCAAACATCCCAGTTGGACTTTGACAACATCAAAGAAAATCTGAAGACGTATCTCAAGCGTCGGTCAGAATTCAATGATTACGATTTCGAAGCCTCAGGGCTTTCCAACATTCTTGATGTGTTGGCTTACAATACCCACCTCAATGGGTTGATTGCCAATTTTGGTCTTAACGAAGCGTATATCACTTCAGCTCAGCTTAGAAGTTCGGTCGTATCGATTGCTCAAACACTTGGATACAATATTCGTTCTCGTACAGCATCACGAGCAAACCTTAACCTTTCGTTGAATCTTTCTGATGCTGTATCGATTCCGTCTTCTATCACAATTCCATCTGGAACCAGATTCACTGCATCTGTTGATGGTGTATCATATACCTTCCGCACTCTTGAAGCATACACAGCAACAAATGATGGTTCAGACATTTTTACCTTTGTAACTGATGATGGTTCACCAGATATTCCGGTTTATGAAGGTCGACTCAAAACTAAGACATTCATTGTCAATGATGAAGATGAGCGACAGGTCTTTGTTATCCCAGACGAAACCATCGATACCGAAACCCTTACAGTTTTGGTATACGACACGTACAACAGTACCACATTTACCTCGTATGTCGATATCAACAATGCGACTCAGGTTTCATCTGATTCGACATTCTACAATGTCCTAGAAACTCCAAACGGAAATTACGAACTTTCATTTGGTGATGGACAAACAACTGGCTTGAAACCAACCGTGGGTAACAAGGTTGTAATCACCTATCTTTCAACTGTAGGACCAGAAGCAAATTCAGCGGCGTCATTCACTCCAATTTCTCAAGTTACAATTGGTGCTGAGTCTTTTGATCTCCAGGTTGCAACAGCATCTCGTTCTCATGGTGGTGCTAATCGCCAATCTATTGAATCGATTCGACAGAATGCTCCACTTGGATTTGCTGCACAGAATCGCCTTGTCACAGCTCTTGATTATGAAACCACCATCCTTTCTCGATTCCCATCAGTAACGGATGTTGTTGCTTGGGGTGGAGAGGACAACAATCCACCGACATATGGTAATGTATATGTTGGCCTTCTCTTTGATGACGGAGTTTCGACAGCATCTCAAAACGCGGTCAAAGACAATATCAGCTCAGTTCTGAATGAAAACCTCGCGGTTCTTTCAGTTGATGTTTCCTTTGTTGATCCAGAAATCACGTACCTTGAAATTGAAACTCAATTCTATTTCAACCCAAATCTTACGTCGTTGACTCAAAGTACTATTGAAAGCCAAGTGAATTCCAAGGTTTCACAATACGTTGAAGACAACCTGAAAACTTTCAAAGGGACTTTCCGTAAATCCAATCTTGCGGCAAATATTGATGAAATTTCATCGTCGATTCTTTCGACCGAGATCAATGTAAAGGTCCAACAGCGTCTTACTCCAATCACATCACTTGATCCAACCGGTACACCAGTTCAGACTTCTTACCAGTTTGATTTCCCGGTCGCAATTGCAACACCATCAGCAACTGATTACATTCTCACGTCAACATCGTTTGTTTACGACGGCTCAGTCGTAACCGTGAAGAATCAGCTTGGATCGACAAAACTTCAACTTGTGAACGCCAACAATGACGTGATCGTTGACAATATTGGTCAATACACTCCAGCAACTGGTCGTGTTCAATTGACTGGATTTGCTCCGGGTGTAATTTCTTCTGGTGATTCCTTCATCAAGTTCTCGGCAAAACCATCGAACGATAACGTCCTTAAACCACTTCGCAATTATTACTACGATATCGACAATCAGGTTTCATTCGCGGCTGCAATTGTTGATCGTCAAAACACTGCAGTTAGCCTTACAACCTGATGTCCAATAAGACCACAGAAGATTTTGGTCGCAGAGATCTAGACTTCAACACACCAAAGATTGTTGATGTTCTACCGGAGTATTTCCAGTCCGACAATCCAAAACTGATCGAGCTGCTTAATGCTTATATGGATTACATGGACTCTGATGGAGGATTTCGTTCAGACCTAAGAGATCTCTACAAAGTTCGTGACATTGGATCTGTTCCCATTGATCTTTTGAATTCGATCCTTGAAGAAACTGGTCTTGGTCTTACTGTAGATCAACTTGATGATCCACGTGTTATCGCACAGAATTTCCCGGATTACTTCCGGTACAAAGGTTCCTTGTACTCCTCCAAGTACTTCTTTCGTATGTTGTACGGAGAAGAAGCTGAGATTTCGTACCCAAAGGATCAGCTTTTCATTGTTGGTGAGTCACGAATCGGACCTGAGTCTCTTAAGCTTATTCAAAATGGCGCACTCTATCAGGTCCTCTCAATTCTGATCAAAAGTTCTCAGCCAATTTCGGTCTGGAGAGAACTTTACAAGCAATTCGTTCACCCAGCTGGTTTCTATCTTGGTGGTGAAGTTCTTGCTGAAGGTATTGTGGATCTTTCAGCATCATTGAACGTGATGCCCGATGCGATCCCAGACTCCGATGCTGGATCTATCATCGTTCCAAGTGAAACTACCGTCGAAATTACAGCATTTGCAGATCCACTTACAATTCTCTTCGATTCGGATGGCGAAACCTTGCGCGTCAACCTTGCAAAGAGCGTCGATTTCTACGACAGCATCTACACACCAGAAACCTTCGATTCGGTATACCCATCGGTATTCGCGATCGACAATGTCAACGCTATTACATGGGACGACTCAAGTACCATTACTTGGGATAATACTGTTGAGACATTTGACCAGACTTGGCATGATTCAGCTGGGGCTGTATAAATAGTACAATAATTCCAATTGGTTGAAAAATGAGCACAAGAGAAATCATTAGCCTTGGCGCTGCAGCGAACGATCGAAATGGCGATACGTTTCGTAGTGGTGGAGAGAAGATCAACAACAACTTCCTGCGCCTTTGGCTCCATTTGGGTGGTGACTCAAATGGTCTTTCACAGCTTGTAACCTTCGATTCGGACAATATCGTCTTTGAGGGTACTTCAACTGATGCGTTCGAAACTAGACTTTCAGCTGAGAATCCAACTGCTGATCGTGAAGTCATTATTCCAGATGCATCAGGAACACTAGTTCTCTTGGGTGGATCACAGACTCTTGAAGACAAGACACTTGAAGATCCAATTGTCACACGTCTTCAAATCAATGATGCCGACTCATCTCACCAATATACAATAGTTCCAGGCAATCTTTCAGCTGATCACAATCTCAATATTCCGGTTCTTACCGATTCGGATACAATTGTTCTTCTTGCTGCTTCTCAGACGTTAACCAATAAGACATTAACCACACCATCAATCAGTTCCCCAGATATTTCTGGCACGTTGAACGATGTCAATGGTGCTGGAATGATTCAGTTCTCTGCTCAAGCTTCAGCAGCGAACAACTTCTTGGTATCAAACGCTGCAGCATCTGGCTTCCCATCCTTTGGCGCAGTTGGAACCGATTCTGATATCACTATCGCCATAAACTCAAAAGGAAGCGGATCTGTTCGCCTTTCAAAAGTTGCTTATCAGGTAGATTTTGTAAACTCATCGGGTGCAATTAACCCTGATCGATCAGCTATCAATTTCAATTCTGGGTCGGCCTTGGCAATGACCCTTGCTGATGGTACTGTTGCCGGAGAATCCAAAAAGTTCATGAACGCGGGAGCGGGTGATGTGACTATCACACCAACAAATTTTGCTGCAGCAACATCACTTACTATTCAACAAGACGAAGCATGCGAACTTATTTGGAATGGTGCAACATGGTTCCTTATTGGTAACCAGTCCATCGTAAGTCTCGCGTAAGGAATAAACAATGGTCGCAATTATTACAGAGCAGTTCAAGAAGCAGATCGTCCAAGATCTCTTTGATGATGTGGCTGATTCTGCTGAAAGATACTTTATCGGCATCGGTCGATCTGAGCAGTGGGACTCATCAGATACCGCACCAACTCCTATTCAAAGCCTACGAGATGTTCGAAATGCTCGGCTTTCTCTTCAGTCAGTCAAATCAGCTGAAGATGTTTCGTTTGTTGTTCCTCGTAACAACTGGACCTCGGGTACAATTTACAATGCATGGGACGATAGCCAAGCCGGTTATCCAACTCCATCATATTATGTTTTCACCGATACCAATTCGGTATATGTGTGTCTTCAGCAAGGTAAGAATGCGGCCGGAACTGTAGTTCCTTCAACTGTTCAGCCAACCGGATCTTCCCTTCTTCCATTCACAACCGCTGATGGATACGTTTGGAAATTCCTTTTCACACTCTCAGCTCTTAATGCTTCAAAGTTCTTGACCGCAAACTTCTTCCCAGTAAGACTTGTCACATCAACTGACTCATCATCTCCAGCTATTGATGTTGAGCAGAAGAATGTTCAAGACAATGCTGTTGCTGGGCAGGTATCAAGCATTGCTATCACCGCACCAGGAACCGGATACTCGACAGCTCCAACAGTTTCTATTGTTGGAGACGGATCTGGTGCAGCAGCATCCGCCACAGTATCTGGCGGCGGCGTTGTCAAAATCGAGATGGACAATGACTCTTCAGCGCTTGGTGTTGGTTATACAAGAGCTGAAGTTGTTCTTTCAGGTGGTGGTTTCTCAACTGCAGCATCCGCCAGAGCAATCCTTTCTCCACCAAATGGATTTGGTGCTGATGCAAGAGATGATCTTCGTTCAACCTCGATCATGTTCAACTCGAAACCATCTGGTAATGAGGGCGGTGACTTCATTACCTCGAACGATTTCCGTCAAATCGTTCTCATGAAAGGGGTTCTCGATTCATCTGGTGCGGCCTTTACTGGTGGTACCGGAAATATGCTTCGTGCGCTTTCTCTTGGTGATGTCAACACAGCATTCACTGCTGACAAGACAATCGAGGGTGGTACATCCGGAGCAAGAGCAGTTGTAGACGCATATGATGCGGCCGAGACAAAAGTCTTCTATCACCAAAACGAAGAAACCGGTTTCGCAGCCTTCACTGAAGGCGAGACACTTACAGAAGTAGACGGTTCTGGTGATGGTACGCTGGATTCAGCTGGAGCTGATTCTGATTCTCTTGCATACATAGTACCAGAAGCTGATGCTTTCAGTGGAACCATTCTATACATTGACAACCGGGCGGCAGTATCTCGTTCTGATGACCAGACCGAAGATGTCAAAGCCGTTATCCGTTTCTAAGGTTAAAGCATGCCAAACGAGTACACAGAAAATACTTTCCTAAACACATACTACGACGACTTCAAGGATTCGGATGGATATGCCCGTATCCTCTTCAATACTGGTCGCGCGCTTCAGGCTCGTGAAGTAACTCAGCTTCAGACCATTATTCAGCGTCAGGTTGAACGATTTGGTCGCAACATCTTCAAGGAAGGTGCTGCGGTAAATCCTGGTGGTATGACTGTTAACAACAAGTATGAGTTCATCAAACTTGCACCGGCAACAGCCCTACCAACAGACACTTCGGTTCTCATTGGTACAGAATTTACTGGTCAAACTTCGGGTGTCAAAGTTCGAGTTATCGAAGTTGTCGAAGCGACAGGTTCTGATCCAGACACTCTATATGTGCGTTACACCGATACTTCAGCCGGTACTTCAGGATCTATTCCGATCCGTATGAGCCCAGGCGAAGAAATCGACAATGGTACATATCAGTTCAACGTACAATCAACTAACACCACGAACAATCCAGCCATTGGTCGTGGTACACGAGTCTCGATTGCTCAGGGTGATTTCTTTTCTCAGGGATTCTTTGTCTTTGCTCCAGCACAATCAAAGATCATTTCAAAATACACGGATGACCCAACCACTGACGTGGGTTTCTTGGTCACCCAAGATATCGTTACCATTCAGGATGATAACGCCCTTTATGATAACTCCAACGATTTGATTCCAAATCTTTCAGCACCAGGCGCTGATCGTTTCCGAATTCGTCTTACAGCTACAACTCGTGATGAAGTCGCATCAGATGAGACGTTTGTCTATGTTGGCCGTGTCATTGAAGGTATTCTTGCTGATGAAGTACAGGGTTCTGATGACTACAACATCATCAACGATCTTCTTGCGCTTCGTACCCGAGAAGAATCGGGTAATTACAATGTCAAGCCATTCCGTATCAAGTTTGAAGAAAATGATTCGGACAATACTAAGCTTAACCTAAACATCTCTGATGGTATCTCATATGTCAATGGTTACCGAGCGGCAGTCAATTATCCAACATCTCAGATAGTAAGCAAAGCTCAAGACACGGTTGCCGTAAACAACGAAGTTGTCGCGGCAAACTATGGTAACTATGTTGTTGGTACTGGTGGTATTGGTATTCCAAACATCAATACCTTCGAACAAATGAACCTTCGCGATGACTCTTCGTATGGTGGTTCTACAATTGGTACTGGCCGAGTTCGTGCTCTCTTTGAAGATGGTGGAGAACTTCGATATTACCTCTTTGATGTTCAGATGAATTCCGGTGAGTCCTTCCGATCTGTACGATCGATTGGTACTTCAGGAACGAATATGTTCAACATCGCTCTTGAGAATGGTCAAGCCGTTCTCCGTGAGACTGGTGACAACAATCTTCTGTTCCCACTTCCCAACAATAGACCACAATCACTTTCAGATATTTCGCTAACCGTTCAGCGTCGTTTCACAACAACGACCGATGGTTCTGGTCAGGCAACCCTCAATCTTGTTGCATCGGGTGAAACCTTTGCAAACACTACTGATTGGACCATCGCAAACGCTGACTCTGATATCGCAACCGGATTTTCTATCTCTGGTGCGGGTACAGCGACTGCAACAATTTCAGGTGGTCCAATTTCTTCTTCAAATCTTGAAGTTGTTGCATATGTCAATAAGTCGGCTGGAGCTTCTCGCTCTAAGACACTTACTGAAACAACCGTAACCGGTGCAATCGAATCAGATGGTGCTGGAACACGATTCCTTGACCTTGGTGTTGCCGACATTTTTGATGTTTCAAGAATTCGCCTTGCCGATTCTGATGGTGCAAATGTCGCAAGCCAATACACCCTTGATAACGGTCAGCGCGATAACTTCTATGACATCGGCCGATTGATCCTCAATGGTGGTAATTCAGTTCCGTCTGGAAATGTCTTTGCTCGATTCCGTTATTTCCAGCATGGTACATCGGGTGATTTCTTCTCGGTGAACTCCTACACTGGTCAAATCGACTATGCTGATATTCCGGCTCACCGTACAAATGCTGGTCAAATTGTTCAGCTGCGTAATGTTCTTGATTTCCGTGCAGTCAAAGATGGTACCTCCGATGATTTTGCTGGTACCAATGCTCGTGTCAATGAGATTCCACAAACAACTGACCTAATCACAACCGACGTTGTTTACTACCAGCCACGTTTTGCTAAGCTGGTGATTACAACTGATGGTGAGCTTCGTTACGTCGAAGGTCCATCATCTCTTACACCGGTTATCCCACCGACTCCGGCAAATTCCCTTGAGCTTTACACAATTCGTCTCAACCCGTTTACGCTTAACGATTCGGATGTAGACATTACAAAGATCGAAACTCGCCGTTACACCATGGCAGATATCGGTCGCCTTGAAGATCGACTTTCTGATCTTGAAGAAGTTACCGCACTTTCTCTTCTTGAACTTGATACTTCTTCATTCGAAGTTCTCGATTCAACCGGTACCAATCGTACCAAGTCCGGTTTCTTTGTTGATAACTTCAGAAACCACACATTTGCTGATACGACTTCCGTCGAGTATGCCGCGTCGGTCGATCCAGATGCTGGTCTCATGCGTCCAGGTTTTCGTGCTGAAAGTGCTCGTCTGATTTATGACTCAGACAAGTCAACCAACACTATCCTTAAGGGTGATAACGTCTACATCAAGTATTCTGAAACCACCCAGATCGATCAGCCACTGGCAACTGGTACAGAAAACATCAACCCATTCTCGGTCATTATGAACCTTGGTGATATGGAGCTTTCTCCATCCACCGATAACTGGTTCGAAGTAAACCGAATTCCAGCCCGTATCATTGATGGTGATGCAAACACAATCGACCGAAACCTCGGTCGAAACTGGAACAACTGGCAGTGGAATTGGGGTGGTGCTCCAATTGGTGGTGGTAACCGAGCTCAAGAAAATACGCTTGATGAGTCGGTCGTTGGGTCTTCTTCTCGTACAGCCGCAACTACAATTCGTCGTGCTGGACGTAGAACAACCCGAACTACAACAACCACAATTCGTGAAGTCGTTGCTGATCGTGTTGTCGATGTTGCACTTGTACCATGGATGCGTTCTATCAAAGTTGCATTCCGTGCAGTTGGTATGCGACCAAATACTCGTGTATTCGCGTTCTTTGATGGAGTTCCAGTTGCAGATTGGGTTCGTGCCGAAGCATTCACTCGCTTTGCTAACGATTCTACAGAATGGGGTAACACTCAGAATAATGCTACTCAGCACCCAGATACACCATCGACATTGACAACCGATAACGAGGGTGTCGTTACTGGTTCGTTCTTCATTCCAAATACCGAGAACCTTCGTTTCCGCGCGGGATCACGTGAGTTCAAGCTCCTTGATATCTCGGTCGACAATATGGATAATGCAACATCCATTGCAAGGTCGATCTTCACTGCTCAGGGTGTTATCGAAACTCGTCAGGCTGATATCGTTTCAACCCGTATCATTACAACTACTGTTACTCAAGATCCACCACGTGATGATGGTCCAGCCGATCTTTCCGGTCCACGTGACCCATTGGCCCAATCATTCTTGGTTGAAAACCGAAACGGTATGTTCATTACTTCGGTTGACGTCTTCTTTGCGACCAAAGATGATGAAATTCCGGTGCAGCTTCAGATTCGACCAATGGTAAATGGCGCTCCGTCATCAACCAACATGGTACCGGGATCTCAGGTATATTTGTCACCTGCCGCTGTTACAACATCGGCTGATGCATCTCTTCCAACAACCTTTACGTTTGAAGAGCCGCTCTTCCTATCACCACTTACAGAATATGCAATCGTTCTTCTTGCTGAAACCGTTGAATACAATGTGTATGTGGCTGAAATTGCCGAATTCCTACTTGGTTCAACTGAGCAGCGTGTAACCAAACAGCCAACAATGGGATCATTGTTCCTATCACAGAACGGTTCTACATGGTCTCCTGATCAAACCAGAGATCTTACGTTTGTACTTCGTCGTGCAGAATTCTCTCAGACTCCAGCAACAGCAATTCTCGAGAATACAGATCTGCCGAAGTTCCTGCTTCCAACTGATCCAATTAGTACCGATTCTGGTTCTTCGACTGTCACTGTTCAGCATGTCAATCATGGTTTCTCGGTTGCTGATGAAGTAACCCTTACAGTTGATTCTGGAGATACGATTGGCGGCATTTCGGGTACATCCTTACAGGGTGCTCGCTCGATCACCGCAGTCGATTGGACTGGATATCAATTCTCGGCCGACTCTTCTGCGACAGCATCTACAACTGGTGGTGGATCAAACATCCTTGCTGATCAACAAATTCTTTTCGATGTCTGTGTACCAAACATCGAAACACTGGTTCCGAACGACACAAGCATCAGCTTCCAGGGTCAATTCACTACTGGTGTATCATTTGCTGGTACTGAAACCGCTTATCAAAAGCCGGCTGGATACGAAGAGATAGATCTCTTCGAGAACAATGTGTTCAATTCACCACGACTTATTGCAACACCAGATAACGAAGTTGCTGAGATTGGTGCTGGTGAAAGATCAATGACTGTCAAGGCTGACTTGACTACAAACTCCACCAGGGTCTCACCGGTGATCGACATGCAGAGATCTGCTATGTTCCTCATCAACAATGTAATTGATAATCAGGATTCAGCTGCGACCTCCGGGTTCAATGTTCCGCTCAACTTTGTTGATGAAACTGATCCATCAGCTGGTTCGTCTGCTGCTAAGCACGTAACTATTCCGATTTCGCTTGAAGAACAGGCGGTTGGTATCAAGGTTCTTATTGGTGCAAACCGGCCATCGGTAGCGAACTTCAAATTGTATTACCGTATTGCCGGTGATGGTGATGTTTTACGTGACCAAAACTGGACACTCGTAACTCCGGAAGCAGCAATCCCATCTGATGAAAATCCACGAATCTACCGTGATTATCAGTACCTAATTGGTGGACAGGGTGGTCAGCTCCCACCATTCACCGAATTCCAATTGAAGATTGTCCTCGGCAGCACAAGTTCATCTCGTGTTCCAGTAATCAAGGATCTTCGTGTAATTGCATTGAGTGTATGATGTCCCATATTCCCGTAGAAGGCCATAGTGATCTAGTTCGTGATAAGAAAACCGGTGCGGTGCTCAATATAAATAGAACAAGCATCGAAAATGCCCGTGAAGCAAAACTTCGCCGAAAATCAATGGCGACTCGCCTTGAAATGGTTGAGAAGAATTTGGATGAGATGAAAGCCATCCTGGAAAAGGTAATAGAGAATAATGGCTAAGCAAACTGCCAACCTTTCAGAAACACTTTCTCAAATTATCACGAAGTTCAATACTCTCGTGGATCAAGTAGGTGATCTGAATGCTCTTAATCCAGCCATTCTTGATTCCAATATTGTCTCAGCTCTGAATGCATCGCTTTCTGAAGGTGGTACTGACTCAGCCGCAGTTGTAAGCATTCTCGATTCTGCCGGTTATGTCGCATTTGGTGCTGGCGAATCAGACGGAAATTTCGTTAAGACTTCTGGAGCACAGAATATCGGTGGTGAAAAGACCTTCACTTCTGATATCCAGTTGGAATTACCAACTCCTGAATTCAGAATGTATTCTACCACCCGTGATGACTCTTCTTCGGTATATGAAGTTGAGCTAAACGATTCGGGTGTCATTTATCGTTTTGTCGATTCCGTTGGTGTACAAGCAACCAAAGTTTTTGAGGTCAATACTGATCTTGGTGAAAGATCATCGGTAAGCAGCATCGACTTTTACACCGGAACTGGTACTCTTACGTATTCGATGGAATCAGATGGTGCTGATGGCGCTAATGAAACCATCATCAACCAACTTCGTGGTGATGCGAGATATATTCGTCAAACAGCTGGATCGGTTTCGTCATCTTTCCTTGCAGACAGTTCGGTAACTCAAGCCAAGCTTGCCAATAATGCTGTTGGCCAGGTAAATATTGCCAACGATGCTGTTGGCCAAGATGAGCTTGCATCGGTTGTATCTCTTGTCATTTATGACTCTACAGGATCCGCAGTAAAAACCCTGTATGGAGCCGGCGCTTAAGGAGTGATCTATGCCCGTACGGCGCCCACTATATCTTGATGGTGACAATCTTAGAGAAATGACTTCAACAGAGCTTGAGGCAGTTCGCACTGAAGCGATCCGTCAATTTGCTCTTGAGCCAACTCTTACCCTATCGGTTCTTCCAGATAGTGGTAACCTCCCAACACTGTCGGATACCCGTCTTCAGGCTGGAGCTTCTTCCTCTAGCTTTACTTCTTTTCCATCTGAAGCATTCACAGCCGAACCATCAGTTGTAACGGTAAACTATCTGCACACATTCTTGGATAGCGCACCGGGCTCAGACTCAGCAGAAGTTGGCAATGGATTTCCGGTATATGCTGACTCGTCCGGCAATATTCGCTCCATGGACTCAAACGATTTCATGGACACATTTGTCAAACCAGCTCTTAATCGAGTTGTAGGTACATCACTTGCTGAATCTGATGCTGGTGGTACATATTTCATTTCAACAAATCCAACTGATCCTGGTGGCACAAACCTTGGAACAGTGTATGTTGACACCACAGCTGACCTATCGCTTTATTCAGCAGCAGGAATTCCAGAAACGCTTGATCAACCAACTGTGGTCATGACCTATTATCTTTACCAGGTGCCGGCCGCTGATCCAGTCGATTTTCCTCGACCGCTTTTCTTAAGACCTGATGGTGATCTTCAGCAGTACGAAGAAGCTGATTTCCAGACTCGAATCCGCCAACGGGTTCAACCATATTTCAGACAGAATATCACTTACACATTTGATTCAGGTGGTGGAGATGGATTTAACCGTGGAACTGGTATGGTAGACAACCAATTGTCGGGTACCACCGGTAATTACCAAACACGTTTCGTCAATGTGAACGACTATCGAGCACAAGAATTCCCATTCGGTACGCCGGTTGTTCAAAGCACGACATTCTTAAAAATTCAAGAGGTCACATAATGCGCAAATACACTGCACCCTTTGTGGGTAAGATCCAATCGTGCCGCTTTGTTGACGAAGCGAATAAGACGATTGAGGTGTGCTATGGTACGCCAGAAGAACAGCATTCGTACTATGTCGCGGTTGATTCTGAAGACAAGGCTTTTCAGGCTATCCTTGACGAAGGATGGGATCTTGAAAAGATCTCTGAAGACACGGTTCGTTTCAACCGTGACCATTCTCGGGCATGGAACGATGTCATCTCAGCATATATCAATCAAGGGCGCGCTGATCTAAAGAAAGAATACGAGGGGCTTCTCAAGAAAAAGTTGGATGAAGACGAAGAAACCCGTCCAATTGAGAAGAATGCTTTGATGCGCACCATCCTTGAGCGTAATGAGGACGAAGAACAGCTTTTCAAACTCAAGTTGGCGATCTTCGATATGGACGAGATGAAGAAAATCAAGGATCGTTCCGGTAAGCTTAAGGTACGAAAAGCCAAGAGCATTATGGCGACAATTGCAGCTCTTCATGAATTGCTTGAAGCGAATGAATGATTATCTTTTCAACTGTTAGATCCGGATCTACGTATCTTACGGCAAAACATGGCCGGAATGGATACAAGAATTTCGACGAAATTCTTCATTTCGAAAATCTGAAGGCCTATAGAGATTATGATGGTCCAAAGGTTTGTAAGATCCAATCAAACAACTTAGCTGAATATGAGGGATCTCTTTCGGATCTTTTTTCAGATGAAGAGGTTCTTTTCTTATTTCCACGAGAAGATTACGTCCAACAATATCTCTCATTTGTTCTTGTCGCCACAGAACAATATGAATCCAGTTGGATTACTCGTCCATTCAATACAACCACAGCCGAAGAACTCTTTGAAAATCTCATTGTTCCCCATGATGAGGCACTGTACCATATCGATGTGATGTCAAAATGGATACAAGACTGGATTGAACTTGTTCCAGAAATTTTGAAATACACTGACAACTATACTATACATAGGCTTGAATCATATCTTGATAGAGAAGGTAAATTTTGGGCATCAGATGAAAACAAGTTACGACACTTCGAAAATCCTGATGCTATTATTGATGCGATACATGAGAGTCATACACAATGGAATTTGTCTGCGGGCCTGAATGGGATAAGAGAATTGTTGACATAGAGCCAGCCGATAAGGTTGGTATTCTAGTTTCTTCTGGAGTTGATTCAACAACTCTTCTCTTTCTTCTACACCTATACTTTGAATCAGAGATTCGAATCTTCAATGTACAAACATCCGAGGATCCGAAAAAACCTGTGATCGAAAAGATTTTGAGAGATTTCAATCTTGATTACGAAATTGAGGTTGTTGGAAAGGATAGATACAATTGGCCTATGAAAGCCCATTACCCGCGCCTATGCCTAGCGTTTCAAGAAATACGAGATACTACGGGCGTACAGGAACTCTATTGTGGAAACATTCTGACTCCCCACCCACAATTCTTTCCTCGGTGGGATGTATCACAATCCGGAATTCCAAAGAGACCTTGGCTTACGAACGATTCGTTTCTCAAAAATCCACTTGAACATGTAGAGAAATATCATGTGGTTGATCTTGGTCGCCGTCACGGCTTTTCAGAAGTATACAAGACAACGATATCATGCAATGTCCTTGCAGAAGATCATTGTGGTCAATGTATGGGCTGTAGAGAAATTGAATGGGCATATGACCAATTAGACAACGAAAAGGGCGTCACGCTTGACGAGATGACAAAGGAAGCAGTAATGAAATATGGAGCCATTGGATGGTAAACAAAGTAAGAGAAATTTACGACACACTAGCTGATCGTTATGATGAGAAATATGTAAATGATCGAGAATCGTCGTATATGAAGGATGAGGCTGATGCAGCTTTCATCTATGCAAAAGCCGAAAGAGCAATCCTAGGTTTTGGAAATGGTGTCATCTCTCTTGGGTGTGGTACAGGTCAGGATATTGAAATTTGTGGGCACCCCGAAACATTCATAGGATTTGACATATCACCCAATATGTTAAAAAAAGCCGAAGAGAAATTCCATAATCCACCGAATTATCGTTTCATCTATCATGATTGCAATACGATTTATCGTGGTTCTTTCCATTTGGGTAACACACTTGTTTCGATGTTTGGTACTCCGAATTACATCGGAATTGATATGCTGTACAAACATTACATCACTTTCAAATGTCGCCACGCCTTCTTTGTTTTCTACAACGAACTCTATAAGGACGGTGTTGTTGATAACTATCAAAAAACATCATTCAATGATTTGATGAATGCTTTCCCATGGGCCCGAGTCAGATCTCTTGATGTAGTTTCATCAAACTATTACGCTGTATATTGGTAATGCTTCGAGTTGTTTGTACATTATGGGGTGATGCATATGGATATGACATTGCTGAATCACTAAAAAAGCGAATCGACATCTATTGCACCACCCCCTATACATTCCATATCATTGATGAGTTCGATGAAATCTTTACTCCGTTCTCTGAGAAGCATTATCGGGGAACTGGTGCCCCATCTGAACCTCGCGACTTGATTCATAACGGTTTTCATCGCGATGATTTTGGTGGAATTCCTCACCATCGAAAGCTAGAGCTTTTCTATCGGGACGTTGAATTCGCCGATCCAGATGACACAATTCTATACCTTGACCTTGACTCACGGATATATGGTGACATCACTGATTTGGTATCATTGGATCTTTCAAAGCCATACATTGTAAAGAACTATTGGTGGGACGAAGACCCATATCCATGGAAGAGGCAATACTCTATCAATAGATGTCCGCTCTACAATAGTTCGGTATGGATGTGGAAAACCGGTCAAAACAGACCAATCATCGATTTCATCTCAGAGAATACTGACAAAGTGTTTTCCACATATCCATCTATCGACAATTTCTTGTGGCACCAATTTGGACCATACTCTCATCCAGATAGACGAGATCATTTTGAGTTTTTTCCTGAGGGATTTGTAACTACACAACGAGAACTCAAAGGAAACCCCGGTCATATTCACCTTTTTGAAGGGATTCCACATGCTGAGAAACTTCAATACCTCCGATTCCATCGACATCCCAGTCCAAATAGTTAAGAACTTCGATCGGGTTACATCAGCTCTAAACCAATCTCCGTGGATGAGAGAGGTTATCGAGTCACAGTTTTCTCCCGCTGAATTTGATATTCAACACACTTGGATCAAGCAGCTTAATCTACGGGGAAAAAGAGTCAACCTGATAAATGGTGGAATTGGATTCTTCGCTGTCCCACTTGCTCTTGGTGCTGGCGCTTCAAAAGTCACGATCTATGATATGTGTCCGTCACAACATGAGATTGCATATACGATCCATGGAGAAAGGTGGGGGCCACTCTTTGATCATGTACAATGTGATACCATATTCGATGATGATCAAATTGGATTTGCCGAAGTATGGGTAAATACGAGTTGTGAACACACACTTCCTTTGGTAAAAGAACGATGGAATATACATAGTCTTGTACTGAGCGGAAACGAGCAAGTATCAAGAGGTCACGTAAATCCAATTCGCTCTGTAGACAGCCTCGTCGCTCAGTACGCCCTTGAAGATGTGTACTTTTCTACCACCTTGAAAGTACCGTACGAACAACACATGGTTATTGGTCTATGAAACGCCTTATCTTCACAATCTATATCGACATTCCAGAAGACAAGCTCGATAATCCTGGTTCATGGAATAACGAAACCGGCGAAAAAGAAAAGTCGAACAAAAGCAAGAACACAAAAGAGAAACTTGCCCTGTACAAGGATCGTTTGATCGCTAAGCAGGAGAAATACGCCGGACTCTGTGGGGCTGATTACAAAGTATATGACGATCAAAAACAATACGAAGCATTCGCGTCATGGTTTGTGAAAAAAGCCCCACAAATTTCTTATTACGACATCATCAATTTCTACAAGCACTATCTCATGTACAAGAATTCGTTTCTGTACGACGAGATATGTTACTTTGATCTTGACGTTGTTCCAACCACAGACATAAACCTTTTTGAACACTTCGACCTGACGAAGTTCCATGTCGGCTCTTCCACGGCCGATTCGTTGTGGGGCCGAAATGTGGATCTGCGCTGGTACAATGCTTGCTTCCGATCACCATCTTCCAAATGGTACAACGCTCAAGCGATGGCATTCGAATTGGACATGGAACCAATGGAAGATGTCTTCAACACTGGAATCATGTTTGCCAATTGGCATGTCATTCAAAGACTCAATTACTTTGAAAGCTTTCCAGGAAACATCAAGTTGATGAAACGCATAAAGGATGACAAGGATTCGATGTATCCATGGCAAGTTCGTCGCTCGTTTGGATATGACAATGAGACGCTGTTTAGCCACCGAGTGAATGTTACGGGTGTGGAATATGTCAATCTACCAGATGAATGGCATTGCACCTCAATTAAACCAGATGACCTCGACAATGCTCATCTGGTCCATTGTATTTCTAAGGAGTTTCGTTGGATGATATGAAGATTTTTTGTGTCAGAATCGGTAACAAGTACGGACCCGAGTACGAAGAGTATCTCGAAGAGAAGTTGCCAAATTACGATTTCCACTGGATCCGACAAGCGTTTGAGCCGGGTGTGATGCTTCAATGGAACAAGATGATGCCGATGGGTATGGATCTTGATGAACCAATCTGTGTAATGGACATCGATGTCCTTCTCATTAACGAATACGAGGAGATCTTCGAATATCCGGTCGAGCGTGGGCAATTTCTTGCGATGCCAGATTGGTGGAACGAAAAACATCTCAGTCTAGGCTACACACTGAATGGTGGCTTCTTCAAATACTATCCAACCGACCTGAAGCCGGTCTATGACAAGTTTTTGGCTGGTAAGAGAAAGTGGCAACAACACTACATCAAGAACGGTCACACCACAGGGCCAGTCAATGGTGAGCAGTATTTTGTTGAAGATTCAGTAAAAGAGATTGGTCTAGACCTGAAGCTTATGCCGAAGTCCTGGTTTGCTCGCTGGGCAACACCAAAGGCAGTATCAACAGGTCATATGTGGAAAAACGTTGGTGATGGTGCCGATGAGTACGTGAAATGGCAGCATTTTCAGAATAAGAAGTACATCGAGGAGACTGGAAACGAATATCTGTGGATGGGAGAATTTCATCCGGATGTCAAATATGTCCATTTCACACACTCGGTAAACAAACCTCATGAATGGGATTATTTTGAGAGCTATAAATAGTGTCGTAGAATCGTAAAAATGGACCAACTATGGCGCAGTACGAAGAACTTTCCATCGACCAGGGTACTGATGTGGCTGTCGAGATCCGCTTGGCGAACCCTGACGGATCTAAGAAAAACCTCACCGATCATTCAATTGATGCCAACATCAAGCGAACGTTCAATACTTCCGACTCGGATGCGGTAAGCTTTACAGCTATCGTTGCAGATCCTGCCACAGACGGCATTATCAATCTCTCACTTACAAATGTGCAGACCGCGGCTCTTACAGATAAGCGGTATGTCTATGATGTTGACATTTCTTATGTCGATTCAGATGCGAACACGGTGGTTGAAAGAGTCCTTCGAGGTCTTGTCGTCGTCAACCCGAAAGTGTAATACATGGCGATCAGAGTAACTTCGGGCGAGACACAAGTTGTTTCGACCACAGTGAAGCCAAACACAATTGTAAAGTCGGTTACCGTTGGTGTTCCGATCGGGCCGTTCCTATCCGGAGGATCGACCCTTATTGGTCTGTTCGACACAGACATTGACTCAACGAATACCCTGCAAGATCTTGATGTACTTCAATACGATCTTGCTCGTAACAAGTGGGTGAACTTTGATCTTCGTGCTGTGATCGATTCTGACAATAATGTCCTACAAACACAGATCACAGCAAACGATTCAGACATTATTGCTCTTCAGCTTTCTGACTCAGCAACTTCTACCCTTATCACGAGTTTGCAAAATCAGATTACAGCAAACGATGCCGACATTTTGGCTCTTCTTGCTGCTGATTCTGCACAAGATATCCAAATTCAGGGTAATGCTGCAAACATCAGTACCCTTACCACGAATGTAACAACACTTCAGAATTTTGACTCGGACATTTTGAGTCGAGTCGATTCGAACGAAAACATTCTGGTCGACTATATTGTCAACAATGATTCAGCTCTCGCCGCAGAAACCTTAGCACGAATTGCTGGTGATTCTGACCTACAAGATCTAATTGATTCCGCTGATTCGAAGATCAATGCAAACTTTGTATCACTTACGAGTTTGATTGATTCAAACGCTACGGACATCAATAGTCTTCAAACCCAAATACTCTCAAACGATTCAGACATTCTTTCGATTCAGACCGCACTTGATGCCTCTGATTCGGATGACGATGCTGCTATTGCCGACCTTCAGGCGCAGATCGATTCAGATGGTGCTGATATCAACACTCTCTTCTCGGATCTTTCTACTGAAGTTGAGAACCGGGCTAATGCCGACTCTGACCTTCAGACACAGATCGATTCTGATGGTAGTGACATCAACACTCTCTTCTCGGATCTTTCTACCGAGATCACGAATCGTACAAATGCCGACTCGGATCTTCAAGCGCAAATTGACTCTGATGGGTCCGATATCAATGTCATATTTGGTAATCTAGCAACAGAGATTGCCAATCGTACAAATGCGGATTCCGACCTTCAGGCACAGATAGATTCAGATGGTGCTGCAATTGCCGCGGAAATTACCAATCGTACAAATGCAGATTCCGACCTTCAGGCGCAAATTGACTCTGATGGTGCTGACATCAACACCCTTTTCTCAGATCTTTCTACTGAGACCATAAATCGTACGAATGCAGATTCCGACCTTCAGGCGCAAATTGACTCTGATGGAATTGCTATTGCGGCTGAGATTGTTAACAGATCAAATGCTGACTCAGATCTTCAGGCACAGATCGATTCAGATGGTGCTGATATCAACACTCTCTTCTCGGATCTTTCTACCGAGATCACGAATCGTTCTAACGCTGATTCGGATCTTCAAACACAAATTGATTCTGATGGGTCCGATATTAACACACTTTTCTCGGATCTTGACACAGAAATCACGAATCGTTCTAACGCTGATTCGGATCTTCAAACACAAATTGATTCCGACACCGCAGCCCTCGTGACAGAAATCACGAATCGTTCTAACGCTGATTCGGATCTTCAAGCACAAATTGATTCAAATGGAATTGATATTGATACGCTATATGTCGCAGTAGACTCAAATGCTACAGATATCAATAGCCTTCAGACTCAAATCATTAACAACGATTCGGATATTCTTGCACTGCAATCAGCTGTAGGCATTGACTCTGCTGTAGTTTTGTCAATTGTCAATCCACTTGTTGATTCGAATGCAACTGACATTTCGTCACTGCAAACCCAAATTACCAGCAATGACTCGGATATTCTAGCTCTTCAGAATGCTCCATCTGGTACTGATTCGGCTGGTGTTTTGGCTATTGTCCAGCCTTTGGTAGATTCGAATGCAGCTGACATTTCGTCATTGCAAACCCAAATTACCAACAACGACTCGGATATTCTTGTTCTACAGAATCAAAATATCCTAGACTCGACTGGAATTTTGGCTTTCGTTAATCCACTTGTTGATTCTAATGCCGCTGATATTTCATTATTACAGACCCAGATCATCAATAATGACTCGGATATTCTTGTTCTACAGAATCAAAATATCTTAGACTCAAGTCAAATCCTTTCATTTGTCAATCCACTTGTAGATTCAAACGCCACTGATATATCATCACTACAGACCCAGATCATCAATAATGATTCGGATATTCTTGCTCTTCAGAGTTCAATTCTTGATTCTGCACAGATCCTAAATTTTGTCAATCCACTTGTAGATTCAAACGCCACTGATATATCATCACTACAGACCCAGATCATCAATAATGATTCGGATATTCTTGCTCTTCAGAATTCGGGTGGTAGTGTAACGACTAGCGACGCGGCCCCAGTATCCCCTTCTGATGGTGATCTTTGGTTCAATACAACTACTCTTGACCTATTCGTCTATTATGATGATGGTTCAAGTCAACAGTGGGTTGATGTATTTGGGACCAATGGTGATGCGTCATGGTCACTAGACAGCAATGCTCTTTACTATGATGGCGCCCTTAATGTCGGTATTGGTCTTTCAAGTCCATCTGAAAAACTGGAAGTTCAAGGCAATGCTATCATCAATGGAACACTTACCTCTGATAGCGCCACCATAACAAATGGTGGAACGATTACCCTTACCGATTCAACTACTGGTGCAGTCTTTCAGGCCGGTGATGATAATGTTGCACGATCCATTCAACTTTCTTCTACTCGTGCAATTTTTGGTTATAGCGGTCAAGATGCATTTGTAGAAGCTGGGCCAGCAAAAGGTGTTTCACTTCGAGTTGACGGTGGTACAGAAGCGTTTTCCCTAACTGATGGTTCATTGGCAACATTTGCCGGTGGAGTAGCAGTTACAGTTGACTCAGCAAACTGGACCGGAAACCAAAATTTGAGTTCGACTGGTGGTGTTCTGAAGAACATCATGCTTACGGGTAATACAACACTTGCTGATTCGGTAGGCGAGGGCGAGAGTCTGGTTTATCATATCTCTGATGGTGATTCTGCCGCGGCAGCATATACCATTACATGGCCGACCATAACATGGGTAAGCGATGATGGTGTTGCACCAACCCTTCAAGATTCAGTTGACACAGTGATCAACATTTGGAAAGCTGCGAGTGTCCTTTATGGATTTGCAGCGAACGGAGTTTAACATGTTGTTTTTGCCTGGTCCAGGACAAATGGGAGGCGTAAAGCCCGATCCAATTTTTACTGAAGTTGGATCAAACGGAATAAACAATTCAGCTCACTCATCTTTAACTATTTCATCTGTAGATATCCCAGCCGGAGATGTTTATGCTGTCGTTGCATTTAATAGTAACAGACAAGTCTCAAGCATTGTAATTGATGGTACCGATAACATGGTAGAATTGCTCGATGTCAGTAATGGATCTGCTCGAATGGGTATTTGGGGAATTTCCGGATATGGGGGTGGAACTGGAGTTGATGTTGTAATAACCCCTTATGGCGGTGTAACATTCTCTAATGCAATTTTAATGTCTGTAGAAAATCCACGGGGAAATGCTGAATCAGCGGAATTCACAAATTCATCGACTAGCACTTCTAATGTAAACAGAGTAATTGATGTAACCAATACAAATTCACGGAAATTAGCCATATTTGGTGGTATTGGTAACTCGGGTACTCCTATTTCGATGACTGGAGAAACCGGTGAATTCAATGCAAACTTCACCTTTAAGGTTGGTATTGGATATGTTTATCCAGCAGATGGGGATGATCCAGTATCGGTAACGGTCAATACTGCGCTATGTGCTGGTGGTGTTGTACTTAACGCATAAGAGAATAAATAGAACATGGCAATCAACTTTCCAAATAGCCCCAGCGTAAATGAAACGTTCGCAGTTGGATCATCCATTTATCAATGGGATGGTACTGTATGGCGGCGAAATGGCTCGCTGGTTACTGCCACAATGTCAACTTCTCAACCATCATCTCCTACTGATGGTGATCTTTGGTTCAAGACTGATACCCTTGATTTGTACATCTATTACGATGATGGATCAAGTCAGCAATGGATCCAGGTTTCCGGTGGCGGAAATGATGCATGGATAGGTGGAGATTCTGGCCTCTATTACAATGGTCCACTCGATGTTGGTATAGGAACCACCACTCCTAGGGCATCTCTAGACGTTGCAAAAACCGATGCGATTGTAATTCCGGTCGGCACCAATGCTCAACAGCCTTCTACTCCTGCCGTTGGTATGATTCGAGTGAATTCTTCCAATGGCGATATTCTCGAAGTATATGGAGCTGGAAGTTGGCAAGAGGTCATCAAAGAATTTCGCGGCCAGCGAATGAAAAACAAAACCCTTGAAGGCCCGACGAAGTTTGAAACACAAACAACAAATTGGTCTGGAAATGAAAGCCTAAACTCTGATGATGGAATCTATCTTGAAGTAACTCTTACCGGAAATGTAACACTCGCGGATAGTTTTGATGATGGTGAAAACCAGACTCTTCAAATTACTGATGCTGATTCGGCATCTGGTGCATATACCATTACCTGGCCGACCATAACATGGTTTAGTGGCGATGGTGCAGCGCCAACTCTTCAAGATTCGGATGATACTCTTGTCAGCGTTTGGAAAGCAGGAACAACCCTTTACGGATTTGCAGCGAACGGAGCATGAGTTTAGTTCTTCCATATAAGCCTTTTACATCCGTTATGGGTGGCGCTGGTGGTGTTAAGCCTGGGCAAGTTTTTGCGCCGGTGATGTCGATATCAACGACCGCAGTTTTCAATAATGTCGAACCGGGGCTATTGATCGGTATTGCTGGTCATGGTTCTTTTGGTAACCCTTCACTAAATTCGATATTGTTCAATGGTGTGGCCGGAAGCACTCCTTTTTGGTCAAATGGTACCAATACTGGAGTAGGATACTCTGTTTATGAACTGACCACCTTTCAATCATCTTTAACCTTAACCATAACTTGGAGCGCCGGAACTTCACGACGACATGCAGGATTGATGTCTATAATCGGATACGCCGATACTACCCATGATGATCGCGTAAATAACGGCGGCGGCGACACTACAAGATCTGCTACGCTTGATCTTACAGGTCAGAAAGCTGTTGTGGCTGGAATGTCACTTGGTGCTAGCGGCGCTGGTTCACTCGTTTCTGGAGCTGAAGCCGGATTTCAATCAGCTACAGCAACAGATTGGTTGGGGTATGGTCTTTCAGAACAGGAAAATAACAATTCAAGCTATACGTATTCTACGACACGTACTCGTACGATTATCGGTGTAGCATTTGAGTAACGGATAAAGAAATGTCAAATTACGTATATGTAGACGACCAAGGAAATGCATCACAAATCAGCGCTAGAGCTTTTCGCCGCAGATTTCCAAATGTGACCTTCCCTCGACGACTCGATAAAAAGTTGTCGTTGTTGGCACAATACAATGTTTTTCCGCTTACGGTTGTCGAACCTCCGACCTTTGATCCTGATACTCAGACCCTGAGTCAAGGTCCAATTGTTCAAGAAAATGGTGAGTGGAAAACATCGTGGGTTGTAGAAACTATTTCACAAACTGAACTTGAAGAACAGGTTCAAGCTGGACTCAACGAACTTACGACTGATAACGAACTTCTTTTCGTACTCGGTAGAACTATGGTCAAGCTGGTATTAGCAGCTCGTGACGGCCAACTTAATGGTCGCACAGAAGCCCAGGTTTGGGATCTCTTCAGAGATCGGGTTGTTCAGCAATTGAGAAACCGTAGAGGTCTGTAATGGCAGCCGTAAATTTCCCAAATAGCCCGAGTATCAATGATACCTTTACCGTTGGTAATGTATTGTACCAATGGGACGGTACTGTGTGGAATCGCATTGGTACAGAGGTATCTGACGTTCTTGAAGCACTTGTAAACCTTGAAAGGCCGGATCCACCATCAGCTGGTGATATTTGGTTTGATCCGTCTGATGGTACCCTAAACGTGTACTTTGTGGACTCTGATAATGGTCAGTGGGTTGCCACATCTGGTCCTGCATCTGAAAGTATTGCGGCTGGCGCTGGGGGAGATCAGATTTTCTGGGAAAACGAAAAGAATGTCACGACCGATTACACAATCACTTCTGGTAAGAATGCTGTTACCGCCGGCCCAGTCAGTATCGACTCTGGCGTGACCGTAACCATTCCGGCTGGATCAACCTGGACGATCGTATAATGGCACAACTCAATTTCCCATCAAGTCCTACACATGATCAGGTTTACGAAGCCAATAATACGACTTGGCTATATGACAGTGACAATTCAAAGTGGTATAGATCCCCAAATGAATTTCCGTCAATTCTTCCGGCTAGCCAAGCAAATATGGAGGCAGCATCTTCTACAAGTGGATTGTATGTTACTCCATCAGTAATGGAATTTGCCCCGAGTTCGTCAAAAGCTTGGGGACAATTTGATGCCGGAGTGCCGGCAATCAATGCCGATTACAATGTTACTTCGTTAACCGATAATGGCACTGGTGATTTTACGATGAATTGGACAAACTCTTTCACTGGTGCAGACAATTATGGTGGTCCAGTTTCCAACGGTGGCGCTACATCTGCTGGCTTTTCTGGTTTTATTGATGGTAGTCGGGCTACATCTTCCCTTGACATATCTCTTCGAAGCGGGGCAAATTCAGCAACCGACACCCAACAAAATGACTTTGTAGTTCATGGAGAATTGGCATGAGCGATCTTAATGTAACATCAATCTCCGATCTTACGGGATCTGGACCAGCTGAATTGGTTGGGCAGAGCGCGGCAAAAAATTGGGTTAACTTTAATCAAACTGGGACAATATCAATTAGGGAATCATTCAATACAACATCTATCACAGATAATGGTACTGGATTAACAACAATTAACTACACAAATTCGTTTTCAGTGAGTGATGAGTGTGTTTCTCTTAGTTCTTCTACAGCAATTGGTCGACCCAACCAAATGCTCAATAGTATTACTACTACAACGCATCAGATACGTATCTACCGCGGTGATACGAATGCATCTGCCGATGCTTCTATAGTATGTACTACGAGACATGGAGACCTCGCATGAGCACGCTACGCATAGACAACTTTACGCCATCTGCTGGCGGCACGAGCTTCGGGATCGAGGGGATCGCGAAGGCAGGGCTTAACTTCAACCACACCACCCCTGCCGTGCGCTCGTCTGACAACGTCGCCAGTGTCACCGACAACGCTGCGGGCGACCTGACGGTGAACTTCACCAACAACTTCGCTGACGCGAACTTCCGGTTCGTGTTCAACGCCGGGGGCGAGGCTACGGCAGGGTCAACCGGGTTCGCCTATGGTTCTTGGGTCGTCGGGACTAACGCGGCGGTCCCGACTACAAGCTCGCAGCGCCTGCAGGTGGGTTACGCGGCAAACTCCACGCTCTACGATGTGGAGTTCAACAACTCGGCAGTTTTCGGAGACCTCGCATGAAAATGCTTACCGTCACCAACATAAATGACGGTATCGACACGGTTGAAATAGGAGATATTTTGGCCTCACAACCTAATGCGTGGGGGTCATATTCCCAAACTTCACCGGGTATTTTCGAAAGTTTGGGAATCAGTTCGGTAACAGATTTTGCCGCTGGTCAAATGTATTGGAATTTCTTCAATCCATTTGATAATGAAACATATGGGGCTGATGGTACTTCTTATCGAGATCTTGGTACATCAAATAATGCGGTTAACGATGAATTGAGTTTTGTTAGATCTGCAGATAAAAGAAGAACAACTGCGGCTCGAATTGTGACAAATACTTCCGGTGCAATTTCGGGGGTTGATCAATATCGAGTTTACACGTATTTCTTTGGAACAATAGCTTGACCCTTGTAATTGAAACTCTCAGTGATGGTACAAATTCAATTGATGCCAGTCGACTTTTTCAAATGTCTTCGGCAACAGCTGTTCTTTTTGACAAAGCCAATTCAGACATAAGACCCAGAAGTATAAACGTTTCAAGCATCACTGATGTTTCTACCGGTGATTGGGAAATCAATTTTACCAACAATTTTGCTTATGATGACTATTATGGGCGAGGTACGGCTGGTTACGGGGATGATAATGCTGCCGGCAATGGGCCCCATTGTGGTGGTAATGGTTATCATCCAGGAACAACTGCACATGAAACTGGTACAGCGTATTGGGCAACGAATGTTCGAGGATCATTTACTGGATGGGAATCTGAGACTAATTGTGTCCGATTCATTGGAGAGTTGGTATGAGTACGGTCATTACGAACACAATTCATATTCCGTCCCTTGATAAAGCTTACAAGGCCAGCACACTTCGTTTAGCAAGCAATGTGGGGTGGTTGAGTTATGATCAAACTGGTACTCCAACAACAATTGAAGAAAGTATCAACGCCTCAAGTGTCACCGATTTTGCGGCTGGTCAACATAATTGGAACTTTATAAATAGTATGGCAGCTACAGCAGAATACGTTGTGAGCGGCGTTGGGGCATATGACGAATCAAGTGCCAACGCCGCCACTACTTGTTCTGTGCAACAAAGAGACGCACAACCATTGGCAACTGGAACGGCATATCTTTCGATTCACCAGCCTAATAGTGGATCGCTTGATTGCACAACTAATACTTGGTACCTCTCAGGAGAATTAGCATGAGCTATTGGAAACATACGATTGAAGGAATTGATTGGAGTGATTATAAGCTGTTTGAACGCGAGATGATTTTCAAAATCGCTTGTACAGAGAACAATGTTGATCTTGATCAACCACCAATGTGTGTTGTATGGGAAGATCCAGATGACACCGATTCTCCTATGAAGATCACAACACCATCACCAACATGGTGGGCCATGGCACTTCATGGAAACATTCTTCCTCCAGTCGAAGCATATCATGCTCTTGACGAGGATGAAGCAAAACCAGATTTCAAACGCCACACTCGAGGCCATTATCTACATGATACCCAACCAATGCCGCCTATGACTCCAGAGCAGGCGATGACGTATCTTGTTCAAAAAGATGTTCCACCCCGAGTGTGGAGAGATTACAGGGGTAATCGCACTATTCTAAAGATTGTTCCGCGTTCAGCAATTCCAAAAGATCGAACCAACCGGAACGCATGGAAACTAAAGGAATTCTAACATGGCAAAAACATACTTGCAGATTGCAGGCCAAACCCTTGATCCTCAGCAACTTACTCTTCCAGCTTCTCGTGAAAACCGTGATGCTTGGAAACTTGACCCAACCGATCCAACTGTGGTTATCGAAGATCAAGAAAAAATTGACCAGCTAAAGGTTGAAGAAGCTGAGAGAGAAGAAGCTACAGCATTTGAGGATAAGGCTATCATGAAAGCAATGGCAAATGCAACCATTGACTTGGTGATGGAGCTTATGAAACCAAATCACGGCGGCCTTAATGGTCTTACTCGAAATCAGATTGCAACCCTATATCGACGTCGAGTCCGTCGTCAACTTCGCCGAGATCGGGGTCTCTCAGAAAACGGATAAGATTCTATAAATAGCTTAAATCATGTAAGAGGAAAATATGGCACAACCGAATTCACGCCAGACTTTGATTGATTATTGTCTGCGCCGGTTGGGTGCACCAGTAATCGATATCAATGTGGATCCTGACCAGATTGAAGATTGTATCGATGATACGATTCAATTGTACCAGGAATTCCACTCAGATGCAACGGTCAGAACATACTTGAAACACACGGTCACTGCTGCCGATGTGACCAATCGGTATATCCCGATCTCGTCTGATATCCTTTACATCTCTCAACTTCTTCCTCTTCAACAGTCTACCCTTGCTTCTGGCTCGGGTATGTTCTCAGTTCGATATCAGATCGCATTGAACGATATTGCGAACATGCAGAACTTCATCGGTAACCTTCAGTACTATGAGCAGTTGGGCCAATATCTTTCAACCCTCGATATGATTCTGAATGGGTATCCACAAGTTTCGTTTTCTCGTCACGAAAATCGACTCTACATTCACGGCGAATGGTGGGACGGAGAGATCTCTGAAGGAGATATTCTCGTGGCCGAAGTTTACCAGGTCGTAGATCCAGAATCCAATACATCGGTCTACAACGATAAGTTTGTCAAGGCATATGCTACTGCATCCATCAAGCATCGTTGGGGCAATAACCTGTCGAAGTTTGAAGGTATGCAACTTCCAGGTGGTGTGACACTCAATGGTGAACGAATCCTTGGTGAAGCCCAATCAGAACTTGAACAACTCGAAGAGAAAATGAGACTCGAGTACGAGTTTCCACCAGAGTTTTTTGTTGGGTAATCAAATGGAGGCTTTTGTATATTGTCTTACTGATCATGCAAAAAATATGATCTACGTTGGTTGGCACAAGGGGTCAGTTGATGATGGTTACCTGTGCTCAAGTAAAACTGTGTTGGAAGAGCATATTAAAAGGCCAAATGATTTTACGCGACGGATTATTGCTGAAGGATCTGTGGATGATATGGTGTCTTTAGAAAGTTCAATTCTAGAGGCTGCAAACGCTAAATCAGATCCTACGTTTTATAACATGCATAACGGAATGGGAAAATATGTTCTCAAGGCTCATACAAAAGAAGCCAAAGAAAAAATTGCAAGATCCAAGATTGGAAAAAAGAGACCTGACCTCTCAGAAAGAAATAGAAGTGAGAACAACCCAGCAAAGCTAGGACTGTGTGGAAGAAATACTGGTGGTGAACTAAATCCTATGTATGGTAGGTCTCATACTGAAAAATCCATTAAACTTATGTCCGAAAACCGTAAGGGAAAAGGCCGAGCACCCAAGAGCAAAGAAACGAAGCGAAAGATGTCTGAAGCTCGGAAAAGATATTGGGAGATGAAGCGAAATGGCAACTAATCCCTACATTCGGTACAATGTAAAGTCCGAACAAGATCTATTTGAAGACTTAGTAATCGAAAGTATTTCTGTATACGGTCAAGATGTATACTATCTTCCGCGTACCATTGTAGAAGAAGACCGAATTCTTGGTGATGACATCCCGTCGAAATTCAACAATGCGTACAAGATCGAGATGTACATCGAATCAATTGATGGGTTTGGTGGTGAAGGAAATCTTTTCTCCAAATTCGGTATCGAGATTCGAGACCAAGCAACATTCATTGTTGCTCGTAGAAGATGGTCAGAAACGGTTGCATCATACAACAATAATATTTCCGGAGATCTTCCAGAAGAAGGTGACCTGATTTACCTCCCATTGTCGAAGTCTCTTTTCCAAATCATGCATGTGGAACGTGAAGTTCCGTTCTACCAACTTTCAAATCTTAACGTGGTTCGTCTTGAATGCGAACTCTTCGAATACAACGACGAAGCATTGGATACCGGAGTCGAAGAAATCGATCGTGTGGAAACCCTTGGTTACTCCCTAGTTCTTACCCTCGATTCAGATGGAGGTATCACACCACCACTTGGAGATATCGTGACCGAAACTCTTGGAGACGGATCAGAAATCACGGCAGAAGTTGTTGGTTGGAATGCCTCCACCAATGAGCTCGTTGTTGCCCATGTTGGTAAGTCGGACGGCACATATGGTATCTTCACCGGAGATTCGAATACTATCTCCTCGACTGAAACGCCTGGTGTATGGACAGTGGTTAGTGTTGAAGAGGATATTGGCAAGCTCAATCATCACAACAAGACATTTGACTCTGATGTTGATCCATTCCTTGTCTTCGACGAAAACAACCCTTTTGGAGATCCTAGCGGCTAATGTTTGGAAATCATTTTTATCATGAACGAATTCGCCGATCGATCGGTGCATTTGGTTCTTTGTTCAACAACATCAATATCCTGCGAAAGCAGGGTTCAGGCAATGTTGCGTCTCAAGTAAAGGTTCCGCTCTCATTTGCTCCAAAGCGAAAGTTTCTTGATGAAATTCGTCAGCGTAACAGCTCGAATCTTCATGATGAGCAGGTAATCGCTGTCACTCTTCCACGAATGTCGTTTGAAATGGTGGGTCTCAATTATGATCCATCTCGACAGTTGCCAAAAACAAACAACCGAATCAAAGCTGGATCGAGCCCTTCAGTTCGAAATCGCTTTTACACAAAGACACCATACAATATTCAGTTCCAATTGAACCTTTACACCAAGAATCATGACGAGGCTCTTCAGGTTCTGGAACAGATTTTCCCGTACTTCACCCCACAGTACACCCTGTCGATGAAGCCAATGGATGATTTTCCCGACATCATTGACGATATCCCATTGGTACTGAACGCGGTTACCTTTTCGGATGACTACGAAGGCCCCGCAGAGCAACGACGTACGATCATATATACCTTAGATTTCGAGATGAAGATTGACTTCTATGGACCAACCACAGAGTCGAAGGTCATCGAAAAGGCCGACATCGAATTCTTCCTCAACTCGATTCGCGACTCGAATATAGAGGTTTACACCTCGTACTCTACCCTTTCGGTTACAACCGATCCAAGACCAGTGAGTCCAGATTCGGACTTTGATTACGTAACTACTCTCAGCTTGACTCGAGATAGTGGAGCAATATAACATGTCACATGCGGGCGAAGATTATGAAACAGTTCGAAACAACCTCTACACGATGTTGGAAGAGGCTACCGAAGCTCTTGAACTGGCAAAAGAAATTCTCCGAGAATCAGAGCATCCTCGGGCAGTAGAGACGTATTCAAATCTTCTCAACAATGTTGTAAGATTGAATGCACAAATTCTCGATCTTTCAAAAACCCATAAAGAAATCACAGAGAGAAAGTCATACAAAGATGCTGGTGAAGAACAACCAGTGTTGCCTTCTCCTAGTGGGCCAACAAACGTATATATTGGCAATACAGCCGATCTTCAAAATATGCTAAGAGACGCTCGCAGACAAGAAGAGGCTGAAGCGATTGATGTGACTCCAGTAGAAGAATGATTTATCAAGAGCCTCACTCAAAATTCGACACATACCTCGGTAACCCCCATGTCAAGCGAGATGGTGTTGAACAATCATACACACAAGAACAAATTATGGAGATCGTTAAGTGTACCAACGATCCCGTTTACTTTTGTAAGAAGTACCTGAAAGTCATTCACCTTGACCGTGGATTGGTTGATTTCGAACTGTATCCATACCAAGAAAGAATGATGAGACATTTTGAACAAGAGCAATTCTCTGTTGTTCTTGCTTGTCGTCAGTCAGGTAAATCCGTTTCGTCTCTTGGTTATTTGCTTTGGAAGGCAATGTTCTACCCTGAAACCAAGATTGGTGTTCTTGCCAACCGTGGCGCAACTGCTCGTGAAATGCTTGCACGTATGACACTTATGTTGGAGAACATCCCATTCTTCCTCCAACCGGGTTGTAAGACACTCAACAAAGGTTCGATTCTTTTTTCAAACAACTCAGAAATTCGAGCTGAATCAACTTCATCGAACTCTATTCGAGGTTTTTCGATGAATCTTATCTACCTTGATGAATTTGCATTCGTCAAGGATGCTGCAACATTCTATACTTCGACCTATCCGGTTATCTCGTCTGGTAAGAATTCTCAGGTGATCATTACCTCTACGGCCAATGGTATGGGTAACATGTTCCACAAAATTTGGGAAGGCGCTCTTCAGGCAACGAATGAATACAAGCCGTTCAGAGTTGATTGGTGGGACGTTCCTGGTCGAGATGAAGCATGGAAAAAGCAGACAATTGCCAACACCTCTCAGCTACAGTTTGACCAAGAATTTGGTAACACGTTTTTCGGTACTGGTGATACCCTCATTGATGGTAACACTCTGATGAACCTAAAATCTCGTGACCCAATGTACGTAAAGGATTCGTGTTACGTTTACGAGGAAGCAAAGGAAGGCCACGAGTATATGATCTGTGCTGATGTGGCCAAAGGTGTTGGTAAAGATTACTCAACATTTTCTGTAATCGATATCACCGAAAAGCCATTCAAGCAAGTGGCGGTGTTCCGCAACAACATGATTTC
>Ga0102941_1000099_pt1 | contig 33791 bp, 26 predicted proteins | sample SalPonR2_C_D2_MG_FD_79281 | JGI IMG/M metagenome (GOLD analysis project Ga0102941, IMG submission 79281) | Salt pond soil microbial communities from South San Francisco under conditions of wetland restoration - Salt Pond MetaG R2_C_D2_MG | ecosystem: Environmental > Aquatic > Marine > Intertidal... | reverse complement strand
AATTTAATGTCAAAATAAAATTAATACAATATGCCAATTCTCAAATGATAAAAATGTTTATCTGCCAGACACCAATAATTCTCAGGATTATTTTGCATATTTGTACTAATTACTTAAATTTATGATGAGATAAATCAAGCCACCCTAGCTCAGCTGGTAGAGCAGCTCTCTCGTAAAGAGCAGGTCATCGATTCGAGTTCGATGGGTGGCTCTTTAATATTTTCAAGGGTTTAGGTTGTCTTGGCTTTTACCTTTTAAGATTCAATTTCACCTGTTTAGGGTTGCAAATAGGTGAAATATCATGCAAATATTTCCTCGAGGTGGTTTGCGTATCCCGTTGGGGTATCCCCGTGTTATTCTTATATAAAATATTTTCTTAATTATTATAAATTACCTATAATAAAATATTTTAAATTCTAATATATTTTATTACATTTACAGTTATAGCATAAATTACATAGACAATTGAGGAGAGTACCTTTTTTACTACTCTCGTAATATAGATAAGTAAGGAGAGTATAATGAAACTAGGTCTAAATTTTCGTTTAAATAACAATTATCTTCCCCTGGAATACCGCAGAAAATTCATGTCCTTTATCAAAAATGCCTTCCAAAAAGGAGATGAAGAGATATACAATAAATTATATACTAATGAAGAAGAAAATAATACTGTCAAACCTTTTACCTTCTCCGTTTATTTACCCAATGCTGATTTCACATCTGAAAAAGGCAAAGTTATTCTGGATAATAACTCAATCTATCTCAATTTCTCCACCTATTTTTATAATTTAGGTGTACCTTTTTATAATGGTGCTTTAAATCATCTTCATAAAGCCTATGACATCTCGAATAATCTCAACATGACTCTTGAAAAGATCAACTTACAACGCAGTGATAAATTTGATACAAATACTGTGAATTTTACTACCCACTCCCCTATTGTTGTCCGCGAGCATAATGAAACCGCTAACAAGGAAAAATACTACACTGCTCAGGAGGATAAATTCATACCACAATTGAAACACAATCTTACTGAAAGCTGCGAACATTTCTTATTCAATGGACAGGAAAAAGAAAGAATCTACAATATGATTGACAATATGAAAATAGAAGGTTTAGATATGGAAACAATAACTATTATGCATTACAATCATCCGGTCAAAGGTAATTCTGGACGGATAAAAATCAAAGCCCATCCTAAATTACTTGAATATCTCTATAAATCCGGGATTGGTTCACGTCGAAGTCAAGGGTTTGGTAAACTGGAGGTGGTGGGATGAAAATATATAGAACTGGAGAAATTGTATCAGATATAGGTTTAGTACATTTTAAAAATATATTAAACAGAATGGATTTAGATAATATAGAGTTGACTGCTAACTATTTATTTACACCTAAAATTAAAGTAAAAGAATTATTGGAATTACTATGGGAAGATATATTAGAAAGAGATTACGTACCATATTTAAGAAATAGCTCAAAATTTGGTGGTAATTCCGAAGGAAGCAGAGAACCATACGTAAACTTCAGAAAAAACCTTGAAGAACAACTTAAAATTATTTTTGACATGTTAAATTCCCAAGATAAGCCAAAATCTCTTAATAAATATAATCCAACAAAAAAATGTAGTATTTGCAATAGATTTTATAGCACCGAATATGACATAAATAACAAGAAGCATTATCAAGATAAAAATAAAGAAAGAAAAGTTTCTAAGTATATATATTCTTTTCTTGGAAGTGAAAATAATACTTTTTCTAATTATACAAATCGCAATATAGAAATATGTTTTGTATGCGAATTTTTAGTAGTTCTATTTCTTTTGTATATCTACAGAAACGAAAATAGATATATTATATACTCAAATAATCTGCAATTATTAGATTTTATTAATTATAGGTCAACCATATTAACAGAACTTAATGATATTGGGATACTACGTAAATTATCAGATTTCAATGATTATAATATGAAAATTTATAAAACAAATATTGACAGAAATAAAGGTGTTATTCTTGATTTTGTAAAGAATTTAGACGTCAAAAAAATTAAGAGCACCATTAAGAATATAGCTTTAATTAATGAATATAATACCAACTGGAGTAATAGGGAAAATCTAAAAAAAGCAATTTTTTCAGAAAACTACAATCAAGTAAAAAGTTTTTTCCTTAATAATATAAACGATGAAAACATATTTAAAATGGTTCAAAATTTATCTGTCTATCTGAAATATATAGGAGGAAATGAGATGAGTGAAGAATATCAAGGATGGTATAAGAAAGGTGTAGAACTAGGCAATAAAGTTATTTCCGGGAATAAAGATGAAAAATCAACTCAAAAAATAGCATTTAAGTTGATTAAACTTCTCCAATCAATGGACCGCTCCACATTATTAGATGAAATTATGCATTTGTTTGTGGTAAATAAGATAGACTTACCATATAAAATTTCTAATATCATAATGGAAAAGGATAAAGACGAACTCCATTATGCGGTAGGCAAATTGATTGAAGGACTATTAAATATTAATCAAGGAGGTAGTGATGAGTGAAAAACAACGTGTTAAAAATTTAACTTTAACAATTTTAACTGAAAGTCCAGTCGCTCTAAGTAATGATCAAGGTACAGGTGGTAATTTTACTCCTATTAAGAAATATTTTTATAAAAATGGATTACACGCTATGACTTCCGTAGCTACTGTAACATATGAGCTAAGAAAAATATTATATGAAGATTATGACTGGGATCTAAATGATATCGTAATCAAAAGTAAAAACTTGTATTTTAAAGAAAATGATGGTAAGGAACCAGATGTATTTGGATTCTTAACACCTGGTGAACAAATCAGTAAAACATCTCCTCTAAGAATAATTCCTTTTATCTCCGTACATTCTTTTAAGAACAATACTCAATTGATAACAAATAAAGGTTTCTTAGAAAAAGATCAGCAAAGAAACTATTTCGATAAAGATAATGACAAAATTGAAAGCACTGACGTTCCTCAAACACTATCTATGGCCACAGAAGAGATTTTTGGAGATTATTATTTTTATACTATTACGATTGAACTTGATAGGATAGGTAGAAAGGAAATTAACGAGGATGAGGAGTATTTACCTCCTGGAGAAAGAGAATACTTTGATGATAATGAAAGAAAAGAAATAGTAAAAGATATTATCTCAGCATTAACAGAATTTAGAAGATCAATAAAGCATCAAACAGTACATCTTAAACCTTTAGCAGTTTTTGGTGGACTATTTAAAAAAGTGTTACCCTACTTCTGGAATTCAATCAGTTTTAATAAGGATAAACTAAATCTTAAACCTGTAAATAATACAATTAAAGATTATAAACTTGATCAAAATGGTCGTTTGCTTTATGGTATTGACCAAGATATGGTTAATTATCAGGGTGATGAAGATTATATAAAAAGCAGACCGATACAACAAATGAATCAAATCGAAGAATTTATTAATAAAAATATTTTAGATATAGATAATAATAAATGGTTTTTAAATGAGGAAAAATTAAACAATTAACAAAGTAATTAAATTTAATGTTCATCAACCTTTTGCTCATTATCGTGAACCAAAAGTAATGCAGGATGACTATATACCAACTCTACCTCTACCTCCTTCTACTACTATAGCCGGTATGATTTCATATCTTTCTGATAAAAGATTTGAAGTTCCATTTGATATTGCGGTAATTGGCAGTTATGAATATAAAGATAGAAAATTTATAAGAGGTGAGAAAAAAGACCATTGGCCAGAGTATGAAAAATTTGTTAAAAATGTTTTAAAAGAAAAATATGGCAAAATCAATATCGGTGGCACCAAAAGCGAATTAGTAAACAGAATAAAAAATATAAATATTTCTACACTTTCAATTGAAGAGCTAAAACAGAAAAAAAATAAAAATCTTAAACAAATGATTCGAGATTTTAAAAATGAAAAGAAAAGAGAAATAGCGAAAAACGGTAAATACTATCTTCATTATAAAACTAAAGAAGCTGAAAATAGAATAATGAACTTTGAAGTACTCCACAATGTAGAACTAACTATTTATTTGAAAGTCACAACTAAAAAGGACTTTTCACATATTTTTAATGCACTTAAAGAAATACCTTATTATCCCTGTTTGGGCAGAAAGGAAGATTTTGCAATGATAAAAAATCTAGAACGAATAGAAGTTGAACAAAAAAAGATTGATATTGAGAAAGCAATAGAGAATAATTATTTACTTCAAAATACCTATATACCCGTATCTTTAAATAATGAAAAAGATGATTATTTAATGACTGAAGGAACTCTATATTCATTACCCAAAATTTACGAAAGCTTAAAGGATCCAAAGAAGGACAGAAGTATTGTACATGACCATTATTTATATATAGATGAAAGTGGTATTTTCCCTAAAAACAGAAAAATATGCATAGACAATAAAAATAATAATATTTTCAATTGGCTGATAGGCATATAATAGTAGGTAAACCATTATGAAAAAGATACTAGCAAAATCTGAAAAAGATAGATTTGTGAAGAAAACTATCTCTGAACATTCAGAGGGATTATTAAATATTCTTAAGAAATTATCCCAAAATATAGATTTCAATGATATAGCACCTGACTTTTACTTTAAGTTAAAAATTTTAGCACTCACTCATGATTTAGGAAAAATGAACATAAAATTCCAGAATAAAGTACGAAATCAGGATAGTAAAGATATTAGACACAATTTGCTTTCTGGAACCTTTCTAAAATACATTTTCAATAACCTGAATTTTGGAAATACTCGTCATATTCTCTACAAATCTATATTACTGCATCATGATAATTACTTAGATTTATTAGATATTTCCAAATCGGATATACAAAGAGCAATTTTAAAAGATATAAAACATGGAGTATTGCGGAGTAATGAATACGATACTGAGGAAGTATCTAAATTCTATAAAAATAATTTATTCGATTCATTTTCTTTAGAAAATGAGAATATACTTGATTATGATTATTTTGAATATTTTAACAAATCATTTCAGGAGATTTCAGAAAAGAAAATATATATTCTATATAAAGGTTTCTTGCATATATTAGATCATATCTCGTCTTCCCAATTATCAGATTATAATTACTTTCAACCTTTTTCTAATCAAAAAATTGATAATAATTTAATTAGTTTTATTTCTAATACTAACAATATCGATAAAGAGACAGTGAATTTTTATGGTATTCAAAATTTTACAGAAAAAAACCAAAATAAAAATATAATAACAAAAGCATTTACTGGAGGAGGTAAAACAATAGCTGATCACAGATGGAAGGGTGAGAAGAAATTTTATCTTGTGCCAACACGAGTTAGTGCTGAAGCGTTTTATAAAGATAGTTTAAAGATATACGAAAAAGAAAAAAATGTAGGGATACTGCATGGAGATATTGGATTATATACCAATAATAGGGAAGAACAGGAAAATGAAATGGAGCTATCTATCTCAAAAGAAGATAATATCCTCACACGGAATTTTGCGAAACCATACATAATTTCTACAATAGATCAATTACTTTTATCAATGTTCAAATACCCAAGATATGAAAAAATTTTTGCTACATTATATAATGCAAAAGTAACAGTTGACGAAGTCCACTTGCTTTCTCCAAGAATGTTTCTAATCCTTACTTATTTTATAGATTTCTGCAATAAAAATCTATCTACTAAGTTTCATCTAATGACTGCTACTATGCCAAAATTATATGAAAAAAAGTTAAATCAATTAAAAAATGTAAATTTTGAAGAAAATATAAGCCCCACTGATAAAGAGACCAGTAAAATTAAAACACACCTCATAGATGAAAATAACATACTTAACAAGATTAAAGAATCCTTAAATAATGATAACCAAATACTAGTTATTAAAAACACTGTTGATGGAGTAAGAGAGGTTTATAGAGATATTTCTAAAAATATTTCTGAACAATATGAAATTAATTGTTTACATAGCCGATTTAAATTTAAAGATAAGAGAAAAAAATATGAGAACATTCTAAGCCAGAAAGGTGATATTTGGATAGCTACACAATCTATAGAGGTAGCTCTGGATATTGATTTTCCCGTTGTTATAAGTGATCTTGCACCGATGGAAAGTCTAATACAAAGAATGGGCAGGTGTAATCGAGAAAATAAAATAGATTTTGGTGGGGTCAATATCATAAATAAAAACTATAATGATGTATATAAAAAGGATTTAAAAAATATAACAAAAGAAATTTTAGAAAATGAAGGTATTTTATCAATGAAAGATCGTGAGATCCTATTAAAGAAATATTTCTCTAAAGAAGAAATTGAAGAAGAATATATAAATGAATTTGATGAAGCAGAAAGAAGTATAAAATATATATACGGTTTGAACGAAGAGACAGAAATTAATGGAGAAAAATTAATTCTAAATTATGATCCTCACTTAAATATAGTTGATAATAAACAAGAGGCAGAAAAATTATTCCGTAATGAATCTATGCCTATTAACATATTATTAAAAAAGGACTATAATCAAATTTCTGGGTATACAAATTATAGAAAATTCTCAATTCCGATCACTAAATACCAATTTAAAAATCTATATAATAATGGTATGATCTTTAGAAAAGATTCATATTTTATCCTAAAACCGGAAGCTCTAAAAAATTATGATGAACAGCTTGGTCTAGAAACTGTATCAATTAATAAAAATTCCTATAATAATATAATTTAGTCAAATGGATAACAAAATCACTGGCCTAATGTTCTACTATTACTTCGTCTGCCATCGTAAATTATGGTATTTCGACAGGTACATCCAGATGGAAGATGAACATGATATAGTCAAACTAGGTAAACTGATAGATAATGAATCCTATAGCCGAAAAAAGAAACATATCAATATCGACAATACAATCTCAGCAGATTTTATGGATAACTGGAAAGTAATTCACGAAGTAAAAAAATCCAGGAAGATAGAAGAAGCCAGTATCTGGCAGTTGAAATATTACCTCTATTACCTGGAAGAAAGAGGAGTTGAAAATCTTAAGGGGATGCTGGACTATCCAAAATTGAAACAGAGAAAAGAAATTCAACTAAAAAATGGTGACAGAGAAAAAATTGAAGATATTTTAGAAGAAATCCACGAGATATTGGAGTCAGATATTCCAGATCGAATTAATTCCGGTATTTGTAGTAAATGTGCTTATTATGAATTGTGTTATATTTAGGCTGCATTTTTACTATATTGGGTTCTTTGAAATATAAATTATGAGTTTGGGGCGTCATGGTTCGACTCCGCTCACCATGACTTTGGTCGACTCCGCTCACCATGACTTTGGTCGACTTCCGCTAAGACCTTAAAGAAAAGAAATAAATAAAAGTCACCCTGGGCGTTTCATCAGAGACTTTCTCCTCTGAGAGGTTTGGTAACACTATCGAGACGAATATCATGGCCTTGCTATACTCAGATTATCAATAATTTATTCGATTTTATTCGATACAATTCTGGTTTAATCCTTACTTCACTTCGATTAACTACTTCAATTATAACTTACATTAGACTTTTTACTTTTAGATCAATAATAATTTTATAGACAGGTGAACCAACAAAGGTCGTCCTGAGCGGAGTCGAAGGATGACCGTCAGATATCGATTCATTATGAATTAACAGACATAAAGAAATAAATTATCAACTATAAGTAAAGGAGGTGATTATTGAAAACTGGTCGCGTCTATATTTTAAAATGCTCTGATGATTCCTATTATACCGGAGTAACTAACAATATTAAGAGAAGATTACAGAAACATAAAGAAGGAGAAGCCAGTATATATACGAAGTCCCGGCTACCTGTTATATTGGTATGGTCCTCCGAAAAAATGCAAATTGATAAAGCCATTGAAAACGAAAAAAGAATTAAAGGATGGACCAGAGCCAAGAAAGAAGCCTTGATCGATGGTGATTTTGATCTGCTACAGGAACTTGCTGAATGTCAGAATGAGACTCATTATGAGAATTATCAAAAGGGGGATTGAGATTGTATGTAGGGGCGTCATGGTTCGACTACGCTCACCATGACTCTATCGACTACGCTCACCAGAGATCTCCGCCTCCCATGACTCTGATCAGTTCTATTTATCCCGAGTTTGCTCTACTCCGCTTATAAGGATTTTTTTCGACTTCACTCTGTACTGGAAATAAAACATAGACCATAAATAAAAATATACAGTAGACAGTCATGGTGAGCGGAGTCGAACCCATGGCTGTCGGTCGAATAAATATAAATTGAACAAAAAGAGAAATAAAAATGAGCAGAGACTATTACATATTCCAAAATGGTACTCTAAAGCGTAAAGAAAACAGTTTAATATTTAAAATGAAATCTGATCAAAAGGATAAAAAGTACATACCAGTTGAAGACGTGGACAATGTGTTCTGTTTTGGCTCAGTAGATCTGAATAAAAAATTACTTACTTTTCTTTCACAAAATAAAATCAGTGTTCATTTCTTTAACTATTACGGATTTTATACAGGCAGTTTTTATCCCAGAGAAGTTAATAATAGTGGTATGTTATATGTTGAGCAGGTTAAACATTATACAGATAATAAGAAAAGGACAGAAATTGCCAAAAAAATAATTGATGGAGCTTCTTTTAATACTTACCGAAATGTCCGGTACTACAATTCCAGAGGGAAAGACCTGGATGAATATAAAGAGCAAATATCAGAATTAAGAGATAAACTTGACGAGCAAGAGTCACCAGGTCAGCTTATGGGAATTGAAGGAAATATAAAAGAAAGGTATTACCGCTCTTTCAATACAATCATTGATCAAGAAATAAACTTTGAAAAGAGAGTAAAACGTCCACCCGACAATATGATAAATACATTAATTTCATACTGTAATACACTCGTATATACCACTGTGCTTGGAGAAATATATAAAACCCAATTGTCGCCGGTAGTAAGTTATCTGCATGAACCATCACAAAGTCGTTTTTCATTAAGCCTGGATCTAGCAGAGATATTTAAACCCCTGCTCGCTGATAGAATAATCTTTGCTATGTTCAATCGGAATCAGATAACAGAAGATGATTTTGAAGAAGAATTAAATTTTCTACATCTAAAAGAGAAAGCCCAGAAAAAGATAGTTAGTGAGTATGATTCAACCCTGGAAAGAACAGTTAAGCATAAAAATCTAAATCGTCATGTATCCTACAAACATCTTATTAGGCTCGAGTTATATAAACTTGTCAAACATTTAATGGGAGAAAAAGAATATAAACCATTTAAAATGTGGTGGTAATTATGTATGTTTTACTTGTCTATGATATACCGACAAAATCAAAAGAAGGTGAAAAAGTACTTAGAAACACATTTAAAATATCCAAAAAGTATTTACACCATATTCAAAACTCAGTTTTTGAAGGACAGTTGAGTAAAGCCAAGATAAAAGCATTGCAAAATGATTTAAATCAGTATATTAGACAGGATACCGATTCTGTCATCCTCTTCAAAAGTCGTAATAAAAAGTGGCTTGATAAAGAATTTTGGGGTAAAGAAGATGATAAAACTTCAAATATTTTATGAACTTATACCTTTTTGTCAACCCCCTGGGGAAATTACGTTATTGCAGGTTGACAGAAAAAATGTTCAAATCAAAGGTAAAAATATAATGAGAAATGATTTAAATATAATCATTTACAAACTTTTAAAATTTCAAAATAAGGTCAGTTTTTAATCCACCATACTGGAATGTAAATATCAAAAACGGCAGAGAGACGGAGAAACAGAAGGACGTTTTTAATCCACCATACTGGAATGTAAATAGGAAAGGAGCTGAATATTGGGCTTATGAAGTATCGTTTTTAATCCACCATACTGGAATGTAAATGCTGACAGCGATATAATAGCTAATAACGTTAAATCGTTTTTAATCCACCATACTGGAATGTAAATTTGAGAATTATAGCAAAGAGATAGAACTGGTCAAAGTTTTTAATCCACCATACTGGAATGTAAATATATATTCCTGAACAGGGATACGAAGATATGGATATAGTTTTTAATCCACCATACTGGAATGTAAATTAATTTAGAAACTTATATACAGAAAGATGGAAATAGTTTTTAATCCACCATACTGGAATGTAAATACCAAAGCTTCTTACAAAAATTTAGTTCTAGTCTAGTTTTTAATCCACCATACTGGAATGTAAATATGTTTCTCAAGGGTACGGCAGGTATGCAACAATTCGTTTTTAATCCACCATACTGGAATGTAAATATATATTAGAAGAGCCAAAAACAAGATTTGGTAATGTTTTTAATCCACCATACTGGAATGTAAATAGAACAGCTTATGATAATATCAGAAATTATATTTGTGTTTTTAATCCACCATACTGGAATGTAAATATTAATTGAGTGTCTTACGTTAGGCTTTTCATCAAATGTTTTTAATCCACCATACTGGAATGTAAATATGTTTCTCAAGGGTACGGCAGGTATGCAACAATTCGTTTTTAATCCACCATACTGGAATGTAAATAAATCTTAATAATGCAGGCCCCCCAGTTTATAACGTTTTTAATCCACCATACTGGAATGTAAATACTCTTAGGGATACCACATTTCCATCATCATCGGTATGTTTTTAATCCACCATACTGGAATGTAAATTGGTCAATACAAACTATTTTTTCCAAACTAAAATTAGTTTTTAATCCACCATACTGGAATGTAAATGCATTTGACTCAATTGTTTCTCAAATTACTGATTAGTTTTTAATCCACCATACTGGAATGTAAATTATATTATTTATTCATTTATTTAATAACATTATTCCGTTTTTAATCCACCATACTGGAATGTAAATGTTTACTTGGTTCTTCTAGACCTAAAATTTTGAAAAAGTTTTTAATCCACCATACTGGAATGTAAATATATTATTTTCAAACTTTTCTCTGTCAGCTATTCCTGTTTTTAATCCACCATACTGGAATGTAAATGTGGATCCACATTTCTTTGATTGTATCGGGTCTGTTGTTTTTAATCCACCATACTGGAATGTAAATCCATATATTTAAATATATATTTCCCCATTACCTTTGTTTTTAATCCACCATACTGGAATGTAAATAGGAAAGGAGCTGAATATTGGGCTTATGAAGTATCGTTTTTAATCCACCATACTGGAATGTAAATACTTTCAATGTCTCAATTATTTTATTCGTATTTGGTGTTTTTAATCCACCATACTGGAATGTAAATTCTGTTATCTTTATAACATCAGTATCAGTATTAGTTAGTTTTTAATCCACCATACTGGAATGTAAATACTTTCAATGTCTCAATTATTTTATTCGTATTTGGTGTTTTTAATCCACCATACTGGAATGTAAATACACCCGATGTACATGGTGAAATAGGTAGTAATAGTTTTTAATCCACCATACTGGAATGTAAATTCAATTCCTGTATAGTCTCCTGCTGACTTTCATCTTGTTTTTAATCCACCATACTGGAATGTAAATTTGCTTATTGTTTTGTGTATGAGAGAGCCTTGCAGTTTTTAATCCACCATACTGGAATGTAAATGCCTGTATTATTATTGATTGACTACTGTTTCAAGAGTTTTTAATCCACCATACTGGAATATGAATTTGATTCTGAAAGTTAATATTCTTTTAAGAAGTATATTTTATTCACTCCAAAGAAGGAATACTCCCATATTTTTCCTTCAAATTCAAAATAAATTCTAAATAATTCAAATCAGATTTAAGAGCTAGTATTCCAACCCTTTCGACCCAATTCCGGTTTATATCTCTATTTTCCCTTTTTTCAATTTGATTCTTATTCATGCGATAATTTCTCTCAATTACTTCAATGGGAACATTATTGACATGATTTTGATTCTATTGTACTGATTCTTTAGATTTTTAAAACTGTTTATGTGATTCCAGATCCTTTTTTGAAATAGGCGAACATATTATAAATATCTTCAGTATTTTCAGAAGTTGGGGCAGCCAATCTTTGTATTATATTTGAATACCTCCCGTCTTCCATCATGAGGAAATTTTTTACTATTTCAACTTCTGATTTATCCAATAATTCTTGAAGGTCCTTTCCAAGAATATACGCTCCGGTGTATTCATAATTAATATTATTTTTATATGATATTTCAAATCTTCTCTCTGACTCAGGGGGCTTCTCATAATGTGTAAGCACATAATATATATCTTCCAGGTCTTTTGTGGCCTGTCTATCCTGATAGGCTAGAATTTTAGTGAAAACTAACAGAGGGAGTGGGATGATATTAATAGATAAATTCTCGTTTATTTTTTCTTGTTGAAAATATTTAAATAATTTATCAAAGCCTCTTACATTTATCCTTCGCTCTGTTCCTGGAAAAACTATGATTCCTTCTTTCTGCAAATTTTTACCATAGGGTAAGATATCAACTAAAACATCATCACGACCAAATCGATGTTCAATCCCATTAACATTTTGCTCAAAACCCAGATTATTTAGATCTTTTTTGATCTTTTCGAAATCCTGCCAATCTTCGACCTCTATCGAATAATCCACATCTTCCGTTCCCCGAAAGTCCGTCCTACCTTGTTTAAGATCAATTAATAAAGAGGCCACAGTCGCCCCTATCATTACATATTTAAAATTATTATGCTTAAAATACTCATCTAATTTTTTGATGATCGTCCGTTGTTCTTCTGTTATCATTAATTCAAGATGTTTTTAAGATATTTATCATATATTAATTCTGCTGTCTCTTTACTCCTATCATTATTTGCTGATAGTAATTCTGCATAGATAAAAATAGGATGGATTATATTATACTTTGTGTCATTTTCTTCAAATTGTATTTTATCGGAAAATTGATTAAACAAACGAATGTTATATTCTTTGGTAGCAGGAACTAAATTTAATACCTCTATATATTCTCGACTTTTCTCAGGTTTAATAAAGAGGTCAATTACTTTAGGTTTATAATATTGAATAAGTTTATCAGCTGCATATTCGCCCCCGTAAGAATATTTATGACATTTAATGTTACTATCTAAAATATTATCAATATTGTTAAAGTTCTCCGGAGATAACCGATAAGTGTCTAACAATAGAGAGGGACGTAGTTTATCTTGATAATTAATAAGCCATTTTTTGAATAGTTCTTCTTTTCGGATCAGTGTATGAGTGTTCTTCCCTTTTTGGTGAAGATAACCTTTTTCTTTTAATTCATTCTTTAATTGCGATGTCCTGCCAATTGAGATGTCTGAGAGCGAGGATAACTCTCGAATAGTCAAATTGATATAATTTTCATTGATCAGTATACAACTCAATAATTGGAGGCCTTTGGGCTGTGTTAATTTAGATTGATTCTTTTCTGGTTGCTTTTCTGTGCTTTTACCTGTTTTATGAATATAGATAATATCCGGAACGTATAAATACATATTTCCAGCAGTATCAATATAATTAATATTCTGGTTTTTGAGGTCCTTGCCTATTGAGGGGTTAACATATTCAGCCATTATCAAAAGAGGAGGATTAATATTACTTTTTTCTAAGGATAAATGCTGAGGTATAGGCCTTTTTAGAATATTTTTTATTTCGGCATTATATGTCACCTCTCCATTTTTTGTTTTTATCTTAACTTCATCTTGAAGAGTATTAGAATTATTGTAGTTCATTTCAGCATTATATTCAATATCCTTAATAATAGGTATTTGTTTTAGCTTTGCAATGCATTTTTCTTTAATATACGTTTCTTCCATTTTTGTTCACCTTTCTACTATGTTCACTCTGACTGAACATTCAAATATACTGAACATTGGTAAATATATCAATAGTTACTTTTTATTTGTTACTTATCTTATTGAGTGATGCCCGTTTATAGTCTATCTTTAATGGAGGCCTGAAGATTTTTTATTTCATTCATTGATTAAGCATCGCCTTTATATAGGGATTTATAATAGTCTTTACCCGACACTTTTTCCCAAATTCTCTGAGTTCATTAATATCTGCAGAAGGCTTTTGAAGATAATTACCAAGTACTTCCAATGCTATATCTTCACCAAGTTTATTTCGATATCTAAAAATATCCGCAATACTTTTTTCAGGAGAATATATCTTAAATTTATCATTCTTTTTTTGGATTTCTTGAATTCCGGCACTATACATTTTATTTGAAAAATAGTATACCTCAATGGGGGGATAATTTAGATTAAATTTGTCAGTATTATTAGGTACTGCTACAGTTATTTTTGAAGGATTAAAAGTAGTCAGATCATAATATTCTAGTGCTGAGAGTAAACATATCACTGCATCATTTTTTGCTCTATAAATGTCAATAAAGCTACTATACTCCTCTCTAGAAAAATCAACTAATTTATACAATCCTGGTTTGATTTTCTCAATAATATTTTTTTCTACTGCCTTAGATATAGTTCTAGTATGAATTCCATTATTTTTGAGCTCCTTCATTCGACCATATCCATTATTATTTTTCAGATAATTAATTAGTTCTTCCAAAATATTCCCTTTTTGGTTCATTTACAAGGTAAATAAAATCTAACTACCTTGCATTCGAACCGCAAGACTTTTTCTAAAATAATCTTAAAATTATCTGTCCCAATTATTTTAACCAGACCTCACCCCAAAGAAGGAATACTCCCATAGTTTTCTTTCAAACTCAAAATAAGTTCCAAATAATTCAAATCAGATTTAAGAGCAAGCATTTCAACCCTTTCAACCCAATTTCGTTTTATACTTCTATTTTTTCTTTTTTCAAATTGATTCTTTAGATTATTTAAATCTGTTTATATAACTCCAACTCCTTTTTTGAAATAGGCGAATATATTATAAATGTCTTCAGTATTTTCAGAAGTTGGGGTAGTCAATCTTTGTATTATATTTGAATACCTCCCATCTTCCATCATGAGGGAATTCTTTACTATTTCAACTTCTGATTTATCCAATAATTCTTGAAGGTACTTTCCAAGAAGATAAGCACCGATGTATTCATAATTAATATTATTGCTACATGATATTTCAAATCTTCTTTCAGACTCTGGGGGCATAATATGTAAGCACATAATATATATCTTCCAGGTCTTTTCTGGCCTGTCTATCTTGATAGGCCAGAATTTTAGTGAAAACTAACAGAGGGAGTGGATGATATTAATTAATAAATTCTCGTCTATTTTTTCTTGTTGAAAATATTTAAATAAAAAGACTACACCTCCGAGGCAGAGCATCAGGAAATTCTTTGATTTTTCAATTACTTATAATAGAAATCTTGTTATTTGATTTTTCCACATCTATTTGTATTATATAATGATCATCTTTGCCATTGATACCCGGACTAATATTTTCCCCTTTTATATCCGGTTTTGAGAGAGAGTCAGGCCATTTAATCCTGATGGTTCCTGCGTCTCCTGTAACAATCTGTAATTTTTTATTTTCAAGTTTTATGTTATCTAACCAGCAGGAACTGCTAATGACTGAAATCCCTGTACCTTGATTGGACAATATGAATGCTTCACGGCTAGTGAGCGAAGCCGGAAACTGAAACGGAATTTCTAAATAGTTCCCTGATAACTGGTATGCATTATTGATCACACCGAGGAGGCTATCAGGGTTAATTTTTACCCGATGTTTGTAGTTCAAGGCGCTTCCGCTGAAGGCTATTACTTTTCCCGAGGCCTTTTCTTGATTTACGGTTGTATATATTTCCGGGGAGTCCCCTACTTCTCCAATATGCTGAGTTTGTGTATACCGAATATCATCCATTATTCTTTTGGCTTTACCAATGGTTTTTCCTACGCGTTGCCGCTGATCAGAACTCATGATCTCAAGATTGCCCCAAAAGCCATAACCGCCTGCAATCGAGGAATTGACATTATAACGCTGTGCAAAATACGGGTGTTGATTGTGGGGATAGTTGGCATAAGTAAAAAGCTGCAGCGGAAGAATGCCATTGTATTCATTTGAGATAGTCCGCATTGATTTCGCCCGGTAATGGGTGTAATCATTATAGGAAGAGGCTCCGTTATTCATCCAAAACAGTTTTCCTGCACTCATCATGGCCAGGCCAGGTAACGACCTGCGATTCTCAGTCAGATCTATTTCAATGTTTACATTGGGGTTATATTCCATCAGTTCGACCATAGCCTTCTTTACATAAATCGGCAATAAATATCCATAGCGAGCGATGACTTCCTTTTTATCAGCGTTCTTGTTACCATGATGCAGTCCGGATAAATCCGGATAAAAGGTATTAATAGCATCCCACTTGAAAAAACGTACACCCTGATCAATGAGACGTTTACAATCTTCTATAAAGACCTCAGAGTAATCACTCACAAAATCAAAAACAGGATGTCCCCATTGGGAAGCTACTGGAGTGCCATCTTTATTTCGTATTACCCACTCGGGATGCTCTTTGTAACGTTTACTATTTTTTGCAATGCCAACAGGATTTAACCATATGCCCATTTTCATATTGTATTTCCGGAGTGTATCTCGAATGGGTGTCAGTCCTTTATCCAACCTTTTAGGATGAGGCTTCCATACACCGTGTTTGGTTCCCCATCCACAATCAATTACAAATAATTCTACTCCAAGTTCTGCAGCATTTCGTATTTCTTTATAGATACGGTCATACGTAAGGGTACTTTTAGGATCCCCCGACATATTACGTTGCATTCCCCAGGTATTGTAGTAAAATTCTTGTTCCCTAGTATGCGGCCATTCGGTGATCCATTTCAACATATAATTATGCAACAGAGCCTTGGGTTGATTGTCTTCGGTATTAAAATAATGAGCGGTTGCTGTCCATACTGAAGAATATGGTTTATCCGGGGCAATCTTTTCGCCCTCTATATACCCGCCTCTTTCAATAGTAACTCCTTGTTGCATACTATTTGGCTTCGATTTCTGAAAAACACTTAAAAAATGGGCTTTTTCATTGATTAGTTCCTCAACTTTATCCTTACTTTTTTTGAGATCAGAAGATGTAAGTAATTTTTGCTCTATTTTTTTAACCATACTTCCTTGGACAAGATTATCCTGAGAGGCATGCTCGTAAGCAGTCATCACGGTAAACTCTCTGTTGGAAACGAGTCCGAACGGCCCTTTGAATGCAGTGGAATGTCCCTCAATAAGACTTTTTTCAGTAATACCGGGGTGATACATATGTGCCTGAGCAAGATTGCTATCACCATAACGCCGATCCTCTGCAGAACAATTTATATTGTCAAGTACTTCAGCATTCCATCTAGCAATATTGATTTCTGTACTCGTAACTTTATCTTCATTTTTCACAAAATTGTATTGTGGAAAAATAAAGTGGAGGTCGCCTTCAAGCGTATTGAGCTCAAATGTTTTATTCCTTGATTTTAGTTTTATTTTCTCTCGCAGGAGTGTGGAATTCGGAAAAAATTGCTGGTAAATATGTACAGAAAGCCCAGCTACCGGTTCTGTCGTGCCTTGAAATTTCAATACATATTCTGTACCGCCATTTCTCAATTCTCTCTCTTCCATGTCCCGGAATTCCCATAGAGGATCTGTGCTTTTTATCACCTGGTTATCAATGACAAATTCAAACCAGGCGGTTTCCTGTGAGGGAGATATCAGTTCTCTGTTCTTTTTCAGATCAAATAAAGAAGTGATACGAATCGGTGCTGGTCGATTATCACTATAGGATATCTTTTTTTCTATTACCTTGTTATGAACTTGGATATGATTATTTTCTACTTTTACATGTTGAGCATACGTTGAGGCGGAAAAAAATAAAATTATTACTATAAAAAGCTTTTGATAGTAGTTTTTTTGAATAGTCATAATGAGATTACTTTTTTAATTTAATTTTTATCGAAATTAATATTCCATATAATCATCCTCAGAGGTCTTGATGGGCTTCAAAAAAATACTTTCTATTTATTTGTTATTTTCGAATTTAAAACAACTTATTCTTGGATAGATAACACTTAATGACAATACAATTTTCTAATTTCTAGGCAGCCAAAAACCACAAAAACTTTCTTCCTATATGCTCGTACAAATTGATGTTAGTGGTTATTATTTATGGTTGCTACCATTTTCTAATAATCCTTGTCGAGGAGGTCTTACTTTTAATATTTACATTTCCCTTTATTTTTCTATATCAACATTAATGTACTCCATTTTGTACAATATATCAATCAATCTATTTACACTACTAACAGCCAGGTTTCACAGACACTTTAAACTTTAGGAATTGACATTTGAAAACTGTAAAAGCACCTACTCACGACACTCAAAAAACGCAAAAACCGCCCAGCCTTGATCTTCGATTCAAACTGATGTTATACTTTTATTCTTCCTCTTTTTTCAGTTTTTAGTTCAAATAACTGTAATAAAATTTCTGCTTTCCAAAATAATTCTCCAAATGTTACTATTCTAGATCATTCAAACTTCTGCAAAACTGCTCAAAACTGTTTTCACCAATTTTATTTTCAACTTGTTCCTCATAATTACCTATTATTAAATTATTTAAAAATTAAAATATGGTAATAATTTATCATAATTAGATTTAAGATTTTTTAGAGTTTTCAATAAACTTTGCTTATAATCTTTAGATTCTAATATTGTACCAGTTAATTCGGATGATACATTTCTAACTCCTCTACATCCCCCTAAAAGTTTAGATGCCGGTGTTGTTATTTCGAGAACTGCTGCCTCGCCCAAAATTACATTTTGTAGCAAATAGTCTGTAAATTTATGATTTACCCCCTGAAGGCTCCTTCCAACAGTATAATCGGTTTCTTCTATTATTTATTGCAATTGGAGTATCAAATCATTGTAAAATTATAAAAGCATATTTTGACAATGTAGTTTGCCCAAATTTTCTTGATTATTATTTTTAAACTTTTTTACAATATCCGAGCAGACACCCGTAAGATATGCCAACAAATTGTATCATATCTATTCTTTTCAAGCAAAAAAATTGCTTTTTCTGCCTCTCCTTCATTCTCTAGATCCAGACCTGCTCACCCCCATCTTTTTAACTTGATTCCGAACTTTCTTTGTAACTTGATAATATTCTGTCAGTATTTTTACTATCTTTATGAAGTCCTTCAAAAAATATTTTTCCAGCAAAACAAGTAAGCCTTTTCTTAGTAAAAATTCCTTCCATCTTTTTTGGGTTAAGGCTCATTTTTATTCAACATTTGGGAGGAACAACTTTATCCCCTTGCTGTGTTTTTGTACCTTTTCCATCATTCCCAGGTTCTGTGAAATGAAATTCACAATCACAATTTTACAGTCCCCATTTATATATTCTTTTTGTCAAAGTTCATACTATCTTGAGATATATTTATTTTTGGCTTTTAATCAATTATTGTTTTCTATTTTTACTCAATATCCAGATCTTTTTCAATTTGTTCTAAAGACCGTCCTTTTGTTTCTGGAAAATACTTCCAAACTACAATTAATTGGATAACCATCATTATACAGAAAAATAAAAATGCATATTTCCCCCCAATATCAGGATTTTCTGCTATAATTGGAAAAGTCCATGACACCAAAGCAGAAAAGCTCCAATGTGTAAAGCTACCTAAAGCCTGGCCTTCACCTCGAACTTTATTTGGAAATATCTCTGAAATAAATACCCATATTACAGAACCCTGAGAGAAAGCAAAAAATGCTATAAAAATAACAAGATATACTAATACTCCATAACCTGAAAAATCCTGCAGAAAATATATTTTTGACAACATTCCCAGTGAAAATACCAATCCAAAAGAACCTATTATTAACATTTTCTTTCTTCCCAATTTATCTATAACTGTCATAGCTAGTATGGTAAAAATAAAATTTGTAGCTCCAATTGCAACAGAACGCAAAAGTGCTGTTTCAGTCGCTATTCCTGCCATTTCAAAAATTCGCGGAGCAAAATACATAATAGCATTAATTCCTGACAATTGATTAAACATTGCTATTAATACTGCTAGTATTATGGGATAACTATATTTTTTAGAAAATAATTTAGCTTCCTGCTCAGATTCATCTGAACTAAGTGAATCCATAATCTCTTTCAATTTCTGTTGGACTTTTTGTTCACCTAGTTTAATTAAATTTTGCCGAGCTTCTTCTTTTTTTCCGATTTTAGCTAACCAGCGAGGACTTCGAGGTATAAGGAAAAGCAGTATAAAAAATATAGCAGCAGGGAAAAATTCAACTCCAAACATCCATCTCCAGGCCTGATTTGCAAAAGCACTTGCTACTAAATAATTTGAAAAATAAGCTGCTAGAATACCGAAAGTTACATTAAGTTGAAATAATGCTACTAATCTACCCCTTAAATGTGAAGGAGAAATTTCAGAAATATAGGCTGGACCTACTACAGAGGAAGCACCGACACCAAGTCCTCCAATGAGTCTGGCAACTAAAAATAGATACCAATTTTTTGCTAAAGCACTCCCTATTGCAGATAAAGAGTATAAAGCAGCAATCAATATTAATACTCTTTTTCTACCATATTTATCAGCAGGTTCTCCTGCAACCATTGCACCTATTACAGTACCTATTAGAGCTATTGCAACTGTAAACCCATGCCAAAATCCACTCAATTCAAAAACCTTTTGTACAGATTGTTCTGCACCTGAAATAACTGCGGTATCAAAGCCAAATAACAACCCACCTAAAGCTGCTACTATCGAGGCAAATATTGCTACTTTTCTTCCTTTCATGTTTTTTCCTATATTTTATTGGATTTCTATTATTACCAGATTGACTTTAAATCCAAAATTTTTATAGAAGAAACTTTTATTTGTTTAGAATTCTTAGAATATAGGCTAATTTTTTCCTTGAAGAGATAGAAAGATACAGTCATTTATGAGCCTTTTGACATTATTGGCAAAAATTCTAATTATGGCTCCAACTATAGCCTTATTCTGCTGTATTGAATCAATTTCTGCTAGGATTTTCTTATAATAATTATATCCAGTTTTCCCTAACATTTTCAGTTTCTCAAGAGATTGCTAGACTAATCTATAAGTATTATTGATTCTTTAAAAATTCCGGTTCCCCCTTGTAAAAAAGACCAGACATAATAAACTACATTGTTAATAAATTAACTCATCACCTAAAGATATTTTATAATCTAATTCAATTTATTCTGGATTACCATTCTTTATCACCAAAAACAGGTAGCATTTTTGAGCACCATTTTTGGCTTATTTCCTCCAAAACTTTGGCTTCATTTCCACCTGAATATAAGAATTTTTAGGTCAAAATAGATATAAATAACAATCATATCAGTATATTAAGTATTTTTTGATACCTTATTTATCAGTAGTAAAAATAAGCCCAATATGAATGATTTTAATTTGATTGCCCCACCTTTTCTAATTTTTGTGATAGTATTTTTTCAAAAATATCAATACCTATTATATCTAGAAAAACGAATACCTATAGATAGAAAGGTAAAAAATAATCCTAAAAAATAAAAATATACTTTGTCTTTTGAGAAATTTATACTTTTTACTTAAAACTAAATATCTAATTTAAATAATTGGATAAAAATATAAAGAATGAGCCAACTGAAAAAAGGGGTGATCGATAAAATTGTCATGGTGAGCGCCTCTTGGAGATCCCCAAGGGAGAGTCGAACCATGGACGAGAACAGGTGGTAATCATTATTCGACTCCCCCGGAGGGATCCCTTTGGGGCGCTCATAATGACAGTTTTTATTACTTTTTTCAGTTGACTCAAGAATATTTTTTATTTTGAAATTCTGATAGAGTAATCTAGACTTTATAGCTCTATTTAAATTCATAACAGAAAAATTAAGTATTTTAAATAATGGTTTTTGAAATAAATTGGCGTACTTTTTAACCTTTCGACTGGTATAATAATTGAGTCTCACTATTGCTTCCAATTTTTCCGCAATTTCGGACTCAGTAGAATAAGCTTTAACAATTGGTTCAGGAAGTTTTAGAAAAGTTGAAGAATCCATAGTATCAGCAGGTGGAATTATTTCATCACCAAATCCTATATCTATTTGTATTTTCCCTTTTTGCCGGACCTAAATATCCTGTTACTGCCACTCTACATCCATTATATTTTAATTCTTGAGTTATTTGTTCAATTGTTATAGAATCAGAATCAAACTCAATTCCAATTTTGTAGTAAATATATTATTCTTTAGTGTCTCCGAGGGATTAAAAAAGATAAATGAGGAGCAAGGCTATAATAAACTACATAATTGAAAATCAATTCTGAATTTTAAAAATATAATTTATATATTATGGAATGACAGTAAATAAAACAAGAGTAGTTAAACTACGATAATTGATATTCTTAAAAAAATATTTATCGGGTCATACTATTATATTATCTTCTGAATTATCCAATGAAATCATTTCAAAAAATGATGTATATATTAATTTGTAATTTTTAATAAAATGGAATGCATTTTATGAAAAAATTTATTATCACTTTATTATTAATGATTGGAATACCAATGACATTAACTGCTCAGGAGTATGAGCAAAGACTCGCTATGGCTTGTAATGAAAAAACCACAATCTCATCTGGAAATCGAGAGAATGCAGAACAAGTATTCATGTTTTCTTATTTTACTGGAAATGGTGAAGATGGTCTACATCTGGCCTATAGTTATGATGGTTATAATTGGAAAAACTTAAATAAGGGAGCATCTTTAGTTAAACCAAAGGTAGGAAATGATAAGTTGATGCGGGATCCCTGTATTATCAAAGGTCCGGAAGGTACTTTTCACATGGTATGGACAGTTAGCTGGTCAGAAAAAGGCATTGGTTACGCCCACTCAAAGGATCTTATTAATTGGTCCGAACAAAAATATATTCCAGTTATGAAACATGAGTCCAAAGCTAAAAACTGCTGGGCGCCGGAGATATTTTATGATCAACAAACTAAGCGGTTTATGATTGTCTGGGCGACAACAATACCAGGTCGTTTCCCGGAGACTGATAACCCTGAAACTGGCTATAATCATAGACTCTATTATACCACTACCAAAAATTTTGATGAATTTTCAGAGACACAGATATTTTACAATCAAGGGTTCAATGTTATAGATGGTACAATTGACAAAATTGGATCAAAATATTATATGTTTTTGAAGGATGAGAGAAATCAACCTTTTACAGTACAGAAGAATATTCGATATGCTGTTAGTGATAGTGCTTTGGGGTCATATAGTGAACCTTCTAAACCAATAACGGGAGATTACTGGGCAGAAGGTCCTACTGCTATAAAAGTCGATACTAGTTGGATTGTTTATTTTGATAAATATACAGAAGATAAAATGGGAGCAGTCAAATCTTCAGATTTAAAAAATTGGCAAGACATCTCTGATAAAGTACATTTCCCGGAAGGAACACAGCATGGGACTGTCTTTCGAGTCTCTTCCGAAATACTAAATAATCTAAAAGAATTAAGTAAATAATATCTATGGACTTATGATACGAAAAGAAAAATGCGTCCGTAACAGTAAATCCTCTATATTTTTAATGGGTATGTAAGATAATATGTATAAAAATCATTAATAATTTTTCCCTTACCCCCTTTATATTTCTCCGCGCCCTGATTACTTTTTATCTAGATGAGGAAGCGATTATCTCTGTACATAATAAAAATTTAAACTATAAAAAATGAAGCGTTTAATAACAATAATAGTATTATTAGCCTTATTTATTAATAATAATTGTAACAATTCTAAAACAGAAATCAAGCCCAAAGTTGGACGGCCTCGTGTTAAAAAAGATCTCCAGAAGATAAAAGAAGAAGGAGTATTAAAAGCAATTGTTGTATATAGTGGTACCAGTTACTTCCTCTATCGCGGACAAGTGGTGGGATTTGAATATGATTTATTACAGAGACTAGCAGAGTATCTTGATCTAAAATTACAAATAATAGTAGCTCACAATATTAATGAATTAATCACAATGCTAAATAAAGGAAAAGGCGATATTATTGCCCACGGTCTTACAATCACTCAGGATCGCAAGGAATATGTTAATTTTACTGATCGCTTGTACTTCACCAGACAGGTTTTGGTTCAGCGAAAACCTGCTCAATGGCGTAAAATGACTAAAGATGAAATACAAAAAACCCTTATTTCCAATCCAGTTGAACTTATAAATGATACAGTTTCAGTCAGGAAAAATTCCTCCTATTATAGACGTCTACTGAATCTTGAGGAAGAAATCGGAGGAAATATATATATAAATACAGTAACTGGAACTACTTCAACAGGGGAGATAATCGAACAAGTCGCAAAAGGAGATCTAGAATATACAGTGGCAGATAAGAATATTGCCGATATAATTGGCTCTTACTATCCTATTCTGAATTCAGAAACTGATATAAGTCTCTCTCAGAGAATTGCCTGGGCTGTACGCAAAAATTCCCCCAAACTACTCTCAGCTGTGAATAATTGGCTAAATGAGATGAAGCAAAATAAAGATTATTATGTTTTATACAATAAATACTTCAAAAACAAGCATAATTACAAGGACCTGTTTCAAAGTGATTTTTACAGTAGAAGTAGGAATAAGATAAGCAAATATGATTCTTTAATAAAAAAACATTCCCAGAAATTCGGCTGGGACTGGCGTTTAGTAAGTTCGGTCATTTACCAGGAATCACAATTCAACCCTCAAGCCCGTTCCTGGGCCCGTGCAAGAGGATTAATGCAGATAATGCCCAGAACTGCAGGGGAATTAAATATTTCTAATGTTCATAATCCAGACCAGAATATTCGGGGTGGTATACAATATCTTGAAAAATTAAGTGAACGTTGGACAGATATTCCTGATTCTATTCAGCAATTAAAATTTACTCTGGCTTCTTATAATTCAGGATATAAGCACATTCGTGATGGACAAAATTTGACCAAGAAATATGGTGAAAATCCCCAAAAATGGGATGATAATGTGGAAAAATATGTATTAAAATTATCTTTTCCCAAATACTACAAGGACGAAGTTGTTAATTATGGTTATGCCCGGGGCATTGAAACAGTGACTTATGTCAAACAAATCTTCAAAAGGTATGAACATTATACTAAATTCATTCAAGAATAACTCCTTGCTTAGCAAATTATCAGGATATACCCATGCATAACAATAAAGCTAAAATCTCCTAGCCAATAATTACTCAAAAAGTTTGTATCCATTTCATCTCTATGGATAATGTTAGTTTTAGGGTAAGGAGAGAGATATTTGGGAGTAATAAAATTATCAGGATATTTTTCCTTAAATTCTTTAATTAATATTTCTTTGTTTTTGATTCTACCTTTCTTGAATGGAGTATAAAATATTCCTCCTCCTTTTACTAACTAATTATGGGAAGGGGTAAATATTCTTTCAGTGATAAGGAATAAAATTCCTGGTGTGATAATTATTAAGAAAACTTTAATATCAAAGATGGCTACTCCGGCTATAGCACCAATTAATCCTCCCCAGATTTTAATTAAATCTATGTGTTTCCCTGTGGCACTCAGGACCATCCCTTCCAGCTCATTTGTATTAAATTTTCTGACTTTATCTTCTACCAGGGCTGAAATATTCAATTCCTTGAGGATTCTAGGAATTATATCTTCTAAAATTTGTTCAATCTTATCACTGTAAACAAGCTTCTGTAACTCAATCTCTATAAAATCCAGGATCTTAGTAATATAATATTCTATTTTATTCCGTGTGGTTTCTTGTTGTAATGATTTTCTTATCTTATCAATTAAAGCAGGAATCACCTCTTCCCTTGATATCCTATTAATTTCAGTGATTAAATGCTTATAATATTTGTCAATTGTCTTCTGACCTTCTTCTGACTCAATATAATGAGTAAAGTCTACCAATCCATTTTCAATGAATAAATAGATTTTTGCTCTAAATTCATCAGATGAAATTATTGCATACAAAATTTCTTCCACTTTTTCTTTGTCCAGATTCATAATCCATTTAAATGTTTTATACACATTTTTTTTAGCGAAATTCTCTTCATCAATATAATCTTCAATTTGATTATATATTATTTCAGCAATTTCAGGAATTTTTCCATAGATATAATCGTTTACCTTTTTCGTGATTTCTTGAAGGTCAATCCTTCCATTATCAATATTTCTTTCTATATAATCCTGGAAATATTTGGTCAAGGAATTTAAATCTATATTATCTGTAATAAACTGAGTTAAGTTTTGTTCAGAAAGTTTAACGAAAAATCTATTAATTTCACCAGAATGTTTTTCAAATTGATCCTGTAACCAATCAACAATTCTCTGTTGTACCTCCCTGTCTTCAATTTTATCAATTATTATATTTTTTATCTTACTTATCCAGTTTGAGATCGCTTCTCGCTCTCTTAAATACTTAATAATGAATTTAGGATCAAAAAAATAATTTGATATTCCTGAACCCAGATCTTCAGCAATATTCTGTTTATTTTTAGGAATCAGTCCCTGTCGGTTGAATACAGTTTTTCTTCTAGGATGAAACAACATTCTGATAGCGATATAATTAGTAAAAAAACCGATATTTGAGGATAAAAAGATTACATAAATCCAATCCAGATATACCTTATCTGGTAAAAAATGAAATTTTAAAGTCCCAACTAATACCAAGATTAAAGGACTAATATATTTCAAAAATATTCTTAAGAATACTATCATATTTCCTAGACCTTGTTTATCAATTCATTTAAAATTATATCTATATGAATCTAATTTCAATACTCCTGGTAGGGAGATTGTAAGATAAATTATGTAAACAAGTATAGTAATTTACTATTTAATATTTCATTTTTTCGTCTTCAATATTCTTTTCTGTTAAATCGCTTTTAATATTTCAGTTTTAAGTGGTTTAATATGTGCGTTATTATTACGGGTGATTATAACCCATCTATTTGCATTTATATGCTTCTATATTTACATTAGTAGATGGTTAAAGTAGAGTAGCATTTTATAAGAGGAATTATGAAAGAAAAATTTCACGAGAAAGTATGCAGAAGAGCTCCCTTTGGATATGGTTACCATAAAATTATTCTGGATAGTTCCGATAATCCTATAGACTTTAAAGTTCAGGAGATTAATAAGGAATTTGGAAACCTGACAGGGTTAAATAAAGAACAAATTGTAGATAAAAAAATTACAGAGGTGTTACCTGATATAAGAAAAGGATTTGACTGGGTCTCGGTATTTGGTGAAATAGCTCTTAATGGTGGTGAAAAAGAATTTGAGCAATACTCAGAATCTCTGGATAAATATTTTAGGATTAAGGTATTTTCTCCTAAGAAATATTATTTCGTAACCATTTTTACAGATATAACTCCTGAAATAGAGTTGGCCAAGTCTTCACGGCAATTATTAGAACATAGAGAAGGTTCTATTGATTATCATTCTATAACTGATAAGTTAATTGATATTACTGGAGCAAAATATATTGCTTTTAATAAATTTGATGAAGATGGTAAAAGTTTCAGAACTATGGCTATATCTGGAGTTAATAAGAACATAAAAAAAGCAATAGATATTTTAGGTTTCAATCCGGAAGGCAAACACTGGGACCCGGATCCACTCCGGGCTGAAAAAATAGAAGGCCAAATGACTACTTATTTTGATAAGTTGAGAGATCTAACCACAGAAGTTCTCCCTGAGAGAGCTGTAATAGCTATTGAGAAAGTTTTTAATATAGGACAGGTTGCTATAGTAAAAATAACCAAAAATGATGTTATGCTGGGGGATTTTACTATTATGATGCCTGCGGGTCAACAACTCAAACATGAAAAGTTAGTGGAAGTATATGCTCAACAGGTAGGACTATATTTAGACAGAAAGAAGGCTGAAGATGTACTTAAAAAGAGTAAAAAGAAATACCAGACAGTCTTTGAGAATACTGGGACAGGAACCGTGATAATTGAGGAGGATACCACAATTGCATTGGTAAACAAGAAGTTTGAAAAATTAACAGGTTATTCCAGAGATGAAATTGAAGGCCAAAAAAGCTGGACTGAATTTGTGGCCGACAAAGATCTTGAGAGAATGAAAAAATATCATTATGAAAGAAGAAAGGGAGGTAAAAATCCTCCCCGTAAATATATATTTCAACTTATTGATAGTAAAGATAAAATTCATGATGTGATGGTAGTTGTAGATACAATTCCAGATACAGATCAGAGTGTTGCTTCCTTTCTGGATATAACGGACAGAAAAAAGATGGAGAAAAAACTAAAAGAAAGTGAACAAAAGTATAGGAAACTTGTTGAAACTACAGGAGATATAATTTTAATTCATGATAAAGATGGATTTATAAAATACGCAAATAAAACATCTCTTGATTTCATCAACCATACATTAGAAGAGCTAAAAAATAAGCATATTACACAATTCTTACCAGAAAAAGAGGTTGATACAGTATTAGATAAAAAGGAAAAAAGACTTCAAAAAGGGTATGAAGGCAGATTTCATTATGAAACTGTTATAATAAATGATAATAATAAAAAAATAGATGTAGATGTAAAATCTTCACCTTTATTCCAGGAAGGAGAATATGTTGGAGAGTTAATAATAGCAAGAGATATAACGGAACGGAAAAAAGCAGAAAAAGAAAGAGAAGAATTACGGAAACAGGTATATCAGAAACAGAGGCTGGAATCAATAGGTACTTTAGCAGGTGGAATAGCTCACGATTTTAATAACATATTAACAGTGATTCAAGGCCATGCCCAGATGTTACTTAGGAGTATGGATCAATCAAATAAAATATATGATCGTATTGACAAGATCTATGATTCTGGAAAGAAAGCAGCCGACCTTATCCAGCAATTACTACTCTTTAGTCGTGAAGAAGAGACTGAATATAAAGTGGTAAATATTAATAAAGTAATAAAAAAGGCAGAAACAATATTAAACAGATTAATTGGTGAAAATATTGTAATACATAAGAACTTAAGCCCAAATATTTCTACCATAAAAGCTGATAAAGGTCAAATTGAGCAAATTATTATAAATCTGGCAATTAATTCTAGAGATGCAATGCCTGAAGGTGGCGATTTTTATATAAATACTAAAAATATTGAAATTGATACAGAAATTGCCAAAAATAAAAAAGATTTTTCCCGGGGTAAATATGTATGTCTACAAGTTGAAGATACAGGTCATGGTATGGATGAAAAGACTCAAGAAAAAATATTTGATCCCTTTTTTACTACTAAAGGTAGAGCTGAAGGAACTGGAATGGGACTTTCGGTTGTTCATGGAATAGTCAAAGAACATGATGGATCTATAAATGTGGAGAGTGAGCCTGGTGAAGGCACTATATTTAAAATATATTTTCCTATTTCTGATCAGGAAGAAGAAAAAAAAGACACTTCAGATCAGAATAGTATTAGAAAATATGAAGGTAAAGGTGAAACTGTTTTAGTAGTAGAAGATGAAGAGGACGTTCTTGAGTATTTATGCGATATTTTTAGAAATAATAATTACAATTGTTTATGTGCCAAAAGTTATAATGAAGCCTTAAAAATGTTTATTCAGAATAAAGATGAGATAGACTTAGTATTAAGTGACATTGTGATGCCAGATAAAGATGGTGTCCAGCTTGCTGAATTACTAAGGCAAAAGAAAAATGACCTAAGTATTATTCTGAATAGTGGCTATTCAAATCAAAAAATCAATCGCAGAGAAATTCAAGAAAAAGGTTATGAGTTTATAAAGAAGCCTTTTGAGAATAATGAGTTACTGAAATTAGTAAGAAAAAAACTAGATAGTAATAGTGTAAAATAAAGTTTATCAACAACAATACCAGTTTACAGATAATTTTCTATTCTAAAATAGTAGGATCGTTCTTTGAATTTTTTATTTTTTGGAATCAATTTTTGATTTTATTGGATAATTCATTCAGTTTTTTGAATTTGTTGTGCTTGGCAAAGCTTCATATTTGTTTTCAGGATATTTTTAATTCTGAAATCTAACTACTCAATTTGAAATTGTAGCTTGCTCCTAATTGGAAATCATTAAATTTGTTGTTAGAATTCTATATATTAACAAAAACGTAGTAAAAATTTTTCAGATTCACTCTGCAGCGATCTCAACTACAACTACTGAATAAGGATTTAATCCTATAGTTAAATCCTTCTGGTATGGTACCGTGCTTTTCTGCGGTTCGATTTTATCAGGATTCTCCAGAGAAGGTTTGTCTTTGAGTCCAGCTTTCATTCTATAAACTGTAACGTTTGCTTCTTCAGGAACTTTTGCCCCCTGTAGTCTGGCCAGTAATATATTCTTTTGATCCTGATAATTGACTGCCTTTATAATTATCTTTTCTCCATCTGAACTACCTGTAGCAATTGCCTCTACTGTTCCTGGCGTCCAATCTCTGGGCTTCATCTGTGAAATTTTATCAAAAAATCTGGATCTATCTTCAATATCACTAAATGTTCCACTTGTTGAAGCATACAGTTTTTCAGCATAGTGATCCCGGAATAAATTTTCAACTACATATCCTGAACCTGGAAACCAGGAAGTATGATCATGATAAATAAAAGCTCTCCATCTAGGATTATCGGAAACATTGCGCATCAATAAAGCTGGACAGGTCATTTTAAGTTTCGGGCTCAAACTTTCATAAGATATTAAGCTGCCAGCTGTATGTAGCCCTGCTCGCCAATCATAACTTCGACATAGACTCCATTCAAGAACTGCAAGTTTAGTATCAGGATGTTCTGAATACTGAATATATTCTCTTAATTTAACTAGATAATTTTCAATTCTACGTATACCTGTTTGAAAGTTCTCCTCTTCATACTCATAGTTATGACAACCCAATATATCAAAGTTTTTTCCAGACATATCAATAATTTTTTTACTCCAGATCATATCATTGGATCTTTTTTGACCACACGCAATTATTTCGGCTTCAGGAGCAATCTTCCTCAATCTACTTCCATAGACATTAACTATTTTTGCATAATGTTCAGGAGAAAAGCCATGATTCATGGGTTCATTGTCTATCTGAAAATATTGCACATTATATGGTTCGGGATGACCATTTTCTGCTCTTTTTTGCCCCCACTTAGTGGTGGAAGGGTCATTTAAATAATGTACCCAATCCATAGCATATTGAACATCTGTCGAATCTGTGCTTGTAGCCGGAAGTACCACCATTGGTTCTGTATCCAATTTCTTACAGAGAGTCATAAATTCGTCAGTGCCAAAGCCATAATAGTCAGAATAGCCACCCCAGATTTTATTAGGATGATAGGTGCGGGACACATGGGGACCTATTCCATCCTTCCATTTGTAAATCGAAGCAAAAGCACCCCCAGGCCATCGAATAAAAGGAGGTTCTAAATCTTTTAAAGCATTAACCAGGTCTGGTCTTAACATACCATTATTCCGTACATCTGCCCGCATCATTGAGATATAATCCACAAGGATTGATCCCTGACCTTCGGCCTGAATTTCTATTGCTGCCTGTTCATCTGTTTTAGGACTAGAAAAAGAATAATTTACCTCCTGCCAATCCTTACCAGAGGTTTCAAGAGAGATTTCTTTAAGCAGTTTACCTTGAGAATCTTTTAAAAGGAGTTTAACATCAACATTTCCATTTTTAGGCTTGAGCCATACAGATCCGTTGTAATCATATCCCTGTTCAATATAAATTCGACCTTGCCGAATCCCGGCTTCCCCTTGATTTACCTTTAATAATAAACTTTTTTGGCCATTTTCAAATTCTACATTTACAATTTGGACCTCTCCATTTTCAGAATAATTTTCCCAATAAGTTTCAAAATCATCTCCTTCAAAACCCCGGCCACGAATTTGTTCAGCAAATAAGCCATCTACCACAGAATGATTAATATGTTCAAGGAAATGTCCATAAATATCTTTATCAACTTTCCCTCTGGCATGGTCTGTATCTACAAGTAAAACAGACACTCCCGGTTCACCTGGAGTGATTTTAGTTTCTTGGTCACAAGAATAAATCCCCAGGAATGTAATTCCTAAAAGTAACAGTGCTATTCGGTAAAAAGTTGAGGTCTTCATTTTCCACTGTGTTTTTATAAGCGATAACATAATTCCCCCTTTTACTTATGTGAAAAAGAGATAAATCAACTTATTATTTTTTTTAATCAAAACTTTAATTGGAGGTATTATTGTTAACTTCTTTAAGACCTATTTTTGATGATTTACTCCAAGTGTTTTATCTCATCTATCCCTATATAATGATTTCTAAATAAAGCTATTTCCTATCAGGTTGTTTAACCGAACAAAGAACAATAACCATGAAATTCCTAATATCTAATTCTGTATTCGCAGATAGTTAAACTTGATCTGGAATATTAGTTGAGACCAATATAATCAGTTATTTATTAACTCGTTTAAACCTTTTAGATCAGTTCTATCAAGAAACTTTTGAGCTAACTGCTCACTATCTGCCCCTAAAATACGGACAATAATTCCATCCTGAAAGGCAGTTTTTTTAAATTCCTGAGAGTCTTCTTGTTCATGGAAAACATACCATCCATTTTTTTGTTCTATTTCTATATTATGCTTTTCTTTTAGGGACTTCTTTACCATTCTTTTCATATCAGATTTTTCCACCATCTCAGCTATCTCCATATAGGGCTTACTTAATTTCGGACTATTTCCTATTAATACTTCTACTGATTTATTATTAGATTTACTAATAAATTCTTGTGTGATTTCCACATAACGAACATTCTCATAAGAATTTGAGGAGGATAATGATTGAGTTTGAACTTCCTGGCCAATTCACCCTGTAGGGGCTTCAGATAAATATGATTTGAAAGATACACTAATTTTATTTTAAATCTCACTTACTCCCTGTTGTAATAGATCAAGAGCTCAATTATAATTATCTTTTTTATAAGCTTTTTTTCCTTTGTCAATTAAATCCAGAACATTATTTCCAGCCCGGGCAAATTGGGAAAAAAGCAAAGTAAAAAGGTTTCCTATTGATAATATTTTATTTTTGAATTTTATCATACAGAACTCGATGTTTTATTTTCTTACATGAATTTCATTCGGCTCTGATAATATTAAAGTACTTCATATAATTAATCCTTAATACTCATTCAGATTCTATAGATAATATGAAATCTATAATATTTGGCCAATTTAAATTTAAATACCATAAATATATTATTTTTCCGAACTATTCACCTCAAAAAGATCCTCTGATAGACCTGTATTTACTTTTGCCTCTTCAACCTTAATTTCAGTTTCAATAGAGCCCCCACTAAATTGTTGCATTTTTTCCAACCGTTTTTTTAGCATCTTTTTCTGCTGCGGTGGCATATTTTCCATTTGATCTTTCAACTCTTCCACTTTTTTTTGCATTCTTTCTCGTTTTTGTTTTTCTTCTGCGCTCAATGATCCTGACGACATACCTGCTTTACTTATTGTATGAAAAGGAATTAAAGCTCCTTTAATATTATTATATTTTTTGATTTGCATAGTCATTGTTGTATTTCTTTCCTGATTGTTCTTATCCATACCTTTTATATCCATCTTAATTTTCCGCAATACCCAATCTTCAGCTCCTATCCAGATCTTAGCATTTCCTCCGGTTATATCCCAGCCTTCCATATGAGCAGGCCAATAGGTTGAATTTTTGAGTTTAGTTACATCTTCTACTTCAATAATATGCACTTCATGACCATCTAGTTGTGAACTACCCAGATATTTAATATTCTCCGACTCATCTTGTAAATCTT
>Ga0102941_1000098_pt1 | contig 34293 bp, 35 predicted proteins | sample SalPonR2_C_D2_MG_FD_79281 | JGI IMG/M metagenome (GOLD analysis project Ga0102941, IMG submission 79281) | Salt pond soil microbial communities from South San Francisco under conditions of wetland restoration - Salt Pond MetaG R2_C_D2_MG | ecosystem: Environmental > Aquatic > Marine > Intertidal... | reverse complement strand
CTTTGGCCGGATTTCCGGCAAACGATCCTCAAGGGCGCGCTTGCGGGCTACATCATCGGCTGTGGAGCGGCGTTCCTGACGGCGCTGGCCGTCGACCGTTCCGGTTTTCTGCAACGCGGCCTGCTGCCGGTCGGCAATTTCATCGCGGCTCTGCCTATCGTGGGGACGGCTCCCATTCTGGTGATGTGGTTCGGGTTCGACTGGCAATCCAAGGCCGCCGTGGTCGTCGCCATGGTGTTTTTCCCGATGCTGGTCAATTCCGTTCAGGGCCTCAAGGCCAGCGACCAGATGCAGCGCGACCTGATGCACACCTATGCCGCGAGCTATTGGCAAAGCCTGCTGAAACTGCGCCTGCCCACTGCGTTGCCGTTCATTTTCAACGGGCTCAAGATCTGCACAACCCTTGCGCTGATCGGGGCGATTGTGGCTGAATTTTTCGGCTCGCCGATCGTCGGGATGGGATTCCGTATAAAGATCTCAATGGGGCGGCTGGCCATGGATATGGTCTGGGCCCAGATTGCGGTGGCGGCCTTGGCCGGCTCGGGCTTTTACGGGTTGGTCGCCTTGATCGAACGGTGGTTAACCTTTTGGCATCCGTCACAGCGGCGCTAGAGTGGACTTCAACAAACAATCACGATCCAACCAGGAGGGAATACAATGAAAAAAGTAATCACAAGTGCAATGGCGCTTGGCATGGTCGGTGGGGCCGCATGGGCCGACGCCCATGCCGCGGACGAGGTGACGCTGCAGCTGCAATGGGTCACCCAGGCGCAATTCGCGGGCTATTACGTGGCGCTCGAGAATGGCTATTACGACGAGGAAGGTCTCGATGTGACCATCCAGCCCGGCGGCCCCGATATCGCACCGCCGTTGGTCCTGGCCGGTGGCGCGGCGGATGCCATGCTGAACTGGATGCCATCCGCGCTTGCAGCCCGCGAAGGCGGCACGCCCGTGGTCAATATCGCGCAACCGTTCGTGCGCTCGGGCCTGCAGATCAGCTGCTGGGCCGACACCGGCATCGAAGAGCCGGCGGATATTGCGGGCCACACGGTGGGTCACTGGTTCTTCGGCAACGAATATACCTTTCTGGCGTGGATGGATTCCCTTGGTATTCCGGTCGACGGATCCGAGGGTGGCGTGACCCTGGTTCAGGCAGGCTTCAACGTCGATCCGCTGCTTCAGCGTCAGGTCGATTGCATCTCGAACATGACCTACAATGAATACTGGCAGATCATCGATGCCGGCATCACGCCCGACGAGATCGTGACCTTCCGCTATTCCGACTATGATGCCGATACGCTCGAGGATGGCATCTGGGTGCTGGAAGATGACCTGGCCGACCCGGAATTCTTCGACAAGATGGTGCGTTTCGTGCGTGCATCCATGCGGGGCTGGGTCTGGGCGGCTGAAAATCCCAACGAGGCTGCCATGATCGTGCTCGACTATGACGAGACCGGCGCGCAGACCGAAGAACACCAGCTGCGGATGATGAGTGAGATTGCGCTCTTGGTGGATGAGAACGGCGGCGCGCTTGACGAGGAATCCTACGCGCGCACGGTGCGCACGCTCCTTGCGGGTGGCACGGCCGTGATCAGCCAAGAGCCCGAGGGCGCATTCACCCACGCCGTCACCGATGCCGCGCTGGGCAACTGAGCCATATCTTCAGGAATGACGCGAAAGGGCGGCGCGAAAGTGCCGCCCTTTTTCCTTGATCGCATGCCCTTGGCGTCTATCCACCGGCAGGCGCACTCAGGCCGCGGGCGCGCCTGACACCGCGCCCATGCCACGGGCCGACCCGGATGGCCCCCGGCCCCGCGAAACTCAACGCAGTACGTCCATCCGCGACCGTTCGGCCGTTTCGAGATCCGCCAGCAGGCGTTCAAAGCTTTCCTGCGGGCCGGGAGGAACGGGCAGGCGCGGGGGCTGGGCCTTGTCCGCATCGCCGACACGGGCCTTGTGCAGGCCCGGCACGCCAAGCCCCTTCAGGGCCGGGCGGTCAGGTGGAATGTCCGCCGCACGCTCTCGCACCCGATCTTCGGTTCGGGTGGGCGTCTGCCTGGCGGCCTGGATCTGCGTCACCGCGTCGGCCCCGAGGGCAGGCGCGGATGCGGCGGATGCCTCAGCCCCTGCCGGTTTGACCCCCGGCGCGACGGCAAGCGGCATTGAGGGTAGCGGTGTGTGCATCGGCGTTGTCATGTCTGGGCTCCAATCCATCCAAGTTTCACCCGTCCGGTGAGCGTGCCAGAAAATGACTGAAATCATAAGGGTATGGCTAAAAAGCCCTGTAAATTCATGTCAGCCTTCTTTGGCCTTTGGGGTTTTTGTTAAGATGATTGGCGCGCGGGGGGCAGATGGTCGAACGGTATGGGGCGGTTGTCCGGTGCCGCACGCTCCATGCGCAATCGTCAGGATTTGCAGCTTTCTGCGTGCGGTTTTGTAAAGCTGTGCATAACCATTTCATTTCAGGCATCATTCCTGATAATTCTGATGCAAATCGAAAGGCCCTAGTCGTGACGAACCCGACGCCATCGCCCCGCCGTGCGCAACTGACCGGCAACCGGATCCGTGAACGGCGGCTGGTTCTGGGCTTGAAACAGGCGGAACTGGCGGGGCTGGTCGGGATCTCGCCGTCCTATCTCAACCTGATCGAGCACAACCGCAGGCGCATCGGTGGCAAGCTGCTGATCGGGATCGCCCGCGTGCTTCAGGTGGACCCCGCGCAACTGACCGAAGGTGCCGATGCGACGCTGTACGATGCGTTGCAACTGGCAGCCCAGAGGGCGTCGACAGCGTTCGGAGCGGCCCCCGAAACCGATCGCATCGACGAACTGGCAGGCCGCTTTCCGGGCTGGACCGGCCTGCTGGCCGCGCAGCAAAAACGCATCGCCTCGCTCGAGATCCTGATCGAGGGCCTGCGCGACCGGATCAGCCACGATCCCGTATTGGCGGAATCCATGCATGAGGTTCTTTCGACAGTGGCCGCGATACGATCGACAGCCGACATTCTGGTGCGCGAACCTGACCTGGACGATGTCTGGCGCGGGCGGTTTCACCGCAACCTGCACGAAGAGGCCGAACGCCTGTCGAACCGGGCCACGGCGCTGATCCGTCATTTCGAACCGGAGGCCGACGACAGCGCGCGCGTGGCCTCGACCCCGATCGAAACCGTGGAGGCCATGTTCGACGCGGCCGGTCATCATTTTCCATCGATCGAAGCCGACGGCGCGGCCGCGATTGCGTCGGTTCTCGATCAGGCGCCGGGGATGGAGGACGTGGCCACGCGCAATCTGGGCGAACGCCTGTTGCGATCCTATGCCGAGGATGCCGCGCGCCTGCCGCTGGACGTGATGGCGCCCGCGGCGCGGTCGACCGGATATGATCCGGCGCAATTGCTGGGCATCGGCGGGGGCGATGTGGCGCTGGTCTTGCGCCGACTTGCGACCTTGCCCCGTGGCGCGGTGGGTGAGGACGGCGCGCCGCCCTTTGGTCTGGCGGTCTGCGATGGGTCGGGTGCCTTGATCTTTCGCCGCCGCATCCCGGCCTTTTCCGTCCCGCGCTTCGGGGCGGGCTGCCCGCTCTGGCCGCTCTACCGGGCGCTGGCCCGCCCCGGTCAGCCCGAGGTCGCGCAACTCGAGATGCCGCAAGGCGCGATGTTCAAGGTCTGGGCCGTCAGCCAGCCCGTGGGCCATGCCGGGTTCGGCCAGGCCCCGGTGATGCAGGCGGTCATGCTGATAACGCCATCGACCGCGCAGGGAGATGCGACCAGCGCACCGCCGATCGCTGCCGGTCCGGGGTGCCATTTTTGCCCGCGAAAGGAGTGTACGGCCCGGCGATAGGGGCGGCGTCGGACTGTTCGGGCACACTGGCATGCAACCGCGACAGTGGTCGCACTTGGCCATTGCTTAAAAGCCGGGCGTTTTGCAAACTGCCCTGACCCAAGGCCAAGGGAGGACGGCCGTGCCGGGACGCATTTTACTGATCGAGGATGAAGCCAATATCCTGGAGGCCATCGGCTTCATCCTGACACGTGCAGGATGGGAGGTGCGCGGCCATGGCAATGGCGGCACGGCGGTCGAGGCCGTTGCGCGCGTGCGGCCCGACGTCGTGGTGCTCGACGTGATGCTGCCGGGGCGTTCGGGTCTTGATATCCTGCGCGACCTGCGCGCGGCCCCTGAAACCGCGTCGCTGCCGGTGCTGATGCTGACGGCCAAGGGGCAGGCGAAGGACCGCGAAAACGCCATGGTGCTTGGGGCGGATGCGTTCTTGACGAAACCCTTTTCCAATGCCGAATTGCTGGAAACGGTGACGGGTCTGGGCCAGACCGCGAACCCGGCGGATTGAGCGGGGGCAGGGTATGGCGCAACGCCTGTTTCTCGAACGCAGGACCTATCGGCGGAACCGGCTGCAAGATGCCGCCCGGCTGTTGCCGATCCTTGGATTTGTTCTGATCTTCGCCCCGATCTTCATTCGCGGCACCGAAGCCATGCCCGGCGCCGAGGGTGCGCCGGGGCTTGGCGATTGGCTGGTGTACTATTTTGTCGTCTGGGTGGTGCTGATCATTCTGACCGCACTGGTCAGTCATGCCCTGATCCGCGTCAGCCCCGACAGCGCACCCGTCAGCGATCCGACCGAGGACGGCGGTTGAGATGTTGAGCTTCAACGGCCTTGTCGCCGTCTGCGTGATCTATGTGATGGGCCTGTTCGGTGTCGCCTTTCTGGCCGAGCGTCGCGCGATGGAAGGCAAGGCCCGCTGGCTGAATTCGCCCTTCACCTACACGCTCAGCCTGTCGATCTATGCCACTGCCTGGACATTCTACGGGGCCGTCGGAAACGCGGCGCGATCCGGTCTTGAATTCCTTACCATCTATCTGGGTCCCACCCTCGTGTTCATGGGCTGGTTCTGGTTGTTGCGAAAGATGGTGCGCATCGGGCGGGCTCAGCGGATCACGTCCATCGCCGACATGATCTCAAGCCGCTATGGCAAATCCGGGGCGCTGGCGGCGCTGGTGACGGTGCTGGCCGTGCTGGGCACCACGCCCTACATCGCCTTGCAACTGCAATCGGTTACCCTGTCTTTCGCGGTCTTTGCACAACCCGGCACGCCCGGCGCGCCGGATGCGGAACAGACGGCGATCTGGGTGGCTGCCGGGCTGGCGTTGTTCACCATCGTGTTCGGCACCCGCTCGCTGGACCTGAACGAGCGCCATCCGGGGCTGGTTTCGGCCATCGCGCTTGAGGCGATCGTGAAGCTTGCAGCACTGCTGGCGGTTGGCGTCTTCGTCGTATGGGGCGTGGCCGATGGCCCGTCGGACATGCTGTCCCGGATCGAGGCGAGCCCGGTGGCGGATGCCCCGTGGAACGGCGCGCGCTGGGTCGGGCTGACCGCTTTGGCGGCGGCGGCGATCCTGTGTCTGCCGCGCATGTTCCAGGTGCTGGTCGTGGAAAACTCGGATGAACGGCACCTGGTGACGGCGGGTTGGGCGTTTCCCGCCTACATGATGCTCATCAGCCTGTTCGTGGTGCCCATCGCGGTCATCGGACTGGAACTCTCCCCCCCCGACGCCAACCCAGATCTTTTCGTGCTGACCGTGCCGTTGGGGCTGGGCCAGGATGGTCTTGCGCTCCTGGTGTTCCTGGGCGGGTTTTCGGCGGCCACGTCGATGGTCATCGTTGCGGCACTGGCCCTGTCCACGATGGTGTCGAACCATATCATCATGCCGGTCTGGCTGCGTCTGACGCGCCATGACGATCCGATGTCGGGCGATATGCGGCGCGTGGCGTTGACCGCGCGGCGAATGTCGATCGTGGCGGTGCTTTTCCTGGGGTTGCTGTATTACCGGCTGTCGGGCGGCGCCGACGCGCTGGCGGCGATCGGTCTGATCGCCTTTCTGGGTGTCGCACAGATCCTGCCGGCGCTTCTGGGTGGCATCTTGTGGCGTGGGGCCACGCGCGTGGGGGCAGCACTTGGTATCGGGATCGGCTTTGCGATCTGGGCGTGGTTGTTGCTGATCCCCAACGTGGCGGAAACCGGCGGTGTGATGCCGGCGATGATCCAGGCCGGTCCCTTCGGCGTCGGCTGGCTCAGCCCTCAGACACCGCTCGGCCTGCAGGCGACTGACCCGCTGTTGACCGCGATGATCCTGTCGCTGGGTCTGAATACGCTGCTTTTCATCCTGGGATCGCTGTTTTCCTTCCCCAGTCCCCTGGAACGGTTGCAAGGCGCGCAATTCGTCAATGTCTATGATCACTCCCGGCCGCTTTATGGCTGGCAGGGGGCGGCGGGCACGGCGGATGACCTGTTGATCATGGCGCAACGGATCCTGGGAGCCGGCCGGGCCGGGCGGCTGTTTCAGGCCGCTGCGCTGGTGCAGGGGCGGACAGCGGATCTGCCCGAACCGACCCCCGATTTTCTGGAACGGCTCGAACGCGAACTGGCCGGGTCCGTGGGGGCCGCGACCGCGCATGCCATGGTCGCGCAGATCACCGGAGGGGCCAGCGTTTCGGTGCGCGACCTGTTGGCGGTTGCGGATGAGACTGCACAGATCATGGAATATTCCACCCAGCTGGAGGCGAAATCGAGCGAGCTGGTCCAGACGGCCGCCCGCCTGCGCGAGGCCAATGCCAAACTGACGGAATTGTCCGTGCAAAAGGACGCGTTCCTCAGCCAGATCAGCCATGAATTGCGCACGCCGATGACCTCGATCCGGGCGTTCTCGGAAATCCTCATGCAATCCGATCCGCTCGACGATGCAGCCCGCGCACGGTTTTCGCGGATCATCCATGACGAAAGCATGCGCCTGACGCGGTTGCTTGATGACCTGCTGGATCTGTCGGTCCTGGAAAACGGCCACGTGACATTGCACGAAGGCGACGTGCGGCTGCGCGATGTCCTTGACCGTGCCATTCACGCGGCCGGCGCCCAGGCCGATGACGGCCCGATGCGGATCGTGCGTGACAGGGCGGCCGAGGACGTTGCGCTGTGGACCGATCCCGACCGCCTGACCCAGGTTTTCATCAACCTGATTTCCAATGCCCAGAAGTATTGCGATGCAGACCAACCCGAACTTGCCATCGTGGTTCACGCGCCGCCCGGTCGGGTCGAGATTGAATTCGCGGACAACGGCAGCGGTATCCCGGTGCGCCAGCAGACCCTGATATTCGAGAAATTTGCCCGCGCCGACACGGCGCGCGGTGCACCTGGCGCGGGACTTGGACTGGCCATCAGCCTTGAAATCATGTCGCGGCTTGGCGGGGGTCTGACTTATGTGCCGGGCGTGCAGGGCACCCGGTTCCGCGTGCGTTTGCCGGCCCGCGCGCTGCGCGTGGCCTGAAGCTGCGAACAAGACTTCCTTAACCTCTTTCGTGGCACCATGCCCCCGTCCAGCCCCGTCGGAGGTTCGTTCGCATCATGGTCGATCCCAAGGCGCAGTCCGCGCTTGCCCGCAAGATCGCGGCGCATGCCCGCATGGTCCAACCCGCGCCCGATCTTGGGGCATTGGCCAGCCGCGGATTTGGCCGTGCGCTGCGCCGCGCGGCCCAACCCTTCGATGGCCTGGGCCTGAGGTTGGACCATGCGCAATGCGATGTCGGGGAAGATCTTGACGCCGCTATTGCAGCCTTGCCTGCGCATGGTCTGATCAGCGCGATCGAGGGCGATGAGGGCGCGCGCGGCTTGATGGGAATTGGCGCTGGGCTGCTGGACGCACTTATCGAGGTTCAGACCACGGGACGGCTCGAAAAGGACCAGCTGCCGCCCCGCTCCGTCACCCGAATTGACGAGGCCCTGGCCCGCGATTTCGTGGACCTGGTGCTGGCGTCCTTTGCGCAGGAACTGACCGATCTCGAAAGGCGCGATTGGCCGGTGCGCATGGCCCACGGCAGCCGTATCCCGGACCGCAACCGGATCAACCTGCTGCTGGCCGAAGGGGCCTATCGCGTGTTTCGGGCAGACATCGGGTTCGAGGGGGTCGACAGAAGCTCGACACTGATGCTGGCGCTTCCGGTTGACCCCGCGCTGGCCAGATCCGGTGGCGCGTCACATGTGTCGGCCGGGCCCGCCGATGCAGACTGGATCGCTGCGCGCGCCCGCATGGTCCATGGTCTGCCCCTGGCTCTCGACGCGGTCTTGTTGCGGGTCACGCGCCCGCTGGCCGAAGTTGATCGACTTGCCCTGGGCGATCTGTTTCCGTTCACCGCGTCCGACCTGCAGGCGATAACCCTGGAGACGGCGACAGGCCATCCGGTCCTGCGTGCCCGCCTGGGCCAGATCGGCGGAAGACGGGCGGTCCGGATGCCCGCGGCCGATCCGGCAGGGCAACCGCCCGCCACACCCGAAACCGCCGTGGCCGCCGCCGCGGACCCGCCGCCGCCTGCCACCGCTCGGACGGTGCCCGCGGCGGCCTTGCGTGCCGCCTCGACAGCGGCGGAGCCCAAAGCAGCGACCGGATAGCATCGCGGCCCATTGCATTCCGCAACACCCCCCGGCAGTCTCTGCCTCGCAATGGGGAGGACAGGGCCATGGGTGCAGCGGAATTTCGCGGGCAGGTAACCTCGGGCGAGACGCTCGTTGGAACATTCATGAAAACGCCGGCCGTCGACATCCTTGAGGTCTTGATCCTGGCCGGGCTGGATTTCGTCTGCCTGGATGCCGAACACGCGCCCTTCGACCGCGCGGCGCTGAACGCCTGCGCCGCCGTGGCGCGCGGCCATGACTTTCCGTTTTTCGTGCGCGTCCCGTCCGGCACCGCGCAAGAGATCGGGATGGCGCTGGATGCCGGGGCAACTGGTATCATCGTTCCCCATGTGATGGATGCTGTCGCCGCCGCGCGCGTCGCGCGTGCTGCGCGTTTCGGCCATGGCGGGCGCGGCTATGCCGGGTCGACCCGGTGGGCGGGGTTCGGCACCTGCGATATGACGACCTTGCTGCAGCGCAGCCGCGACCAGACCGTCGTGATCGCGCAGATCGAAGACCCGGAGGCGGTGGATCTGTGTGATGAAATCGCCGCCACCGATGGCATCGACGGCCTGTTTCTGGGCCCGGCGGATCTGTCCGTCGCCTATGGCAAGACCGACACGAGCAGCCCCGAACTGCACGCGGCGCTGGACCGGGTGGGGCAGGCGGCCAAGGCCCATGGCAAAGCCTACATGACTTTTGTGCCCAACGCGGCAGCCGGCAAGGAATGGGCGAAATATGGGTTCACCGCATGGTTCGTGGCCTCGGAACATGCCTGGATGCTGCAGGGCGCAAAGGCGGCCGTGTCCGGTCTGAAAGGCGATGCGGAGTAAAGGCCCCCGGTCCGGTCCGGCGCCGCCGCTCGGGGATGTCCGGCGTGCCATCTTGACCGCCCGGACCGCCAGATAGCCGTTCCACCCGGACGCATCTTGCCATTTGCCCCCCAGGACCAAGGGAAAGACCGCGCCCCGGGGCCGACAGACAGACCTGATCGTCCCGGGCCTGAATCGTCCCGTGCCTGACGGCTCGCAGGTTGCCGCCGATGCAAGGGTCCTGAACGGGGCCTGAGCCGCATTTTCACTTCATTTGCCCAAAATTTGACGCAAATGGGACCGGAAAACGCCTCCGGAAAACCGTCGAAAAGTTACAGCATGAACGTGCTCCTGCCTTGCTGTGTCGTCAAATTGGAAACAATCCGCCGGGTCACGCATGGCGGCAAAGTCGATTTGAATCGCCGATGAACCACGTGGTCGGAACCGCGCAGACGGCAAGGAGGCAAGGAATGCTCAAGATCTTGAAAACACCCGCTCTGATCGTCGCGGCGGCGCTTGGCCTGTCGGCCTGTGCCACGCCCTTCGACGTGTCGCGGGATGCGCCGTTCGATGTCACCCCCGTGATCGAAGCGCAAACCCAGGACTGGTCGATCACCGGTGTGGACATCGATGTGCCCCGCTCCCTCACGGTGTCCGAGGCGAACTCGATCAAGCCGCGCTCGGATATCGTATGGCGCGGTGAACCCCTTGGTGACCGTTACCAGCAGGTCGATGACCTGATGACCGCGGCCCTGCTGCCGGTTCTGACGCCCCGTGAAAGCGGTGCGACACCGGTCATCGTCTCGCTGGACGTGACGCGTTTCCACGCGGTGACCGAGCGTGCCCGCTACACCATCGGAGGCGAGCACGAGATCGAATTCAACGTCACCGTGCGCCATGCGGAAACCGGCCAGATCCTTTCGGGCCCGCGCAGTGTCGACCTGACCTTCCGCGCCCTTGGGGGCCGCCAGGCGATCGAAAGCGAAGCCCAGGGCCTCACGCAGCGCGTGCGGATCACGCAGCGCTTGCAGGAATGGGCGCGCGCCGAATTTCCAGCGCCCTACGGCGACTTCGTCACCGTGGCCGAGTTCGCCAACTGATCCCTCACGATCCGCCCTTTCGCAGGGCCTCACGGACAGGTAGGAGGGGCGCATGACAGCGCCCCTTTCGCCATATCCCGTCCTGCGACTGAAACCCAAGGCCGATGCCCGCGCCATCCGGCATGGCCATCCATGGGCCTGGGCCGATGACCTCGTGCTGGACCGGCGCGCGCGCACGGTCCCGACCGGCGCAATGGCGGTCCTGGAAGATGCCAACCGTCAGCCGCTTGGCATGGGGGTCGCCAGCGTCGAGGCGCGCATCGGGTTCCGGATCCTCGATACCAACCCCGATACGGTGATCGACACCGGCTGGCTCCGCGCGCGGATCGGCGCGGCCCTTCGCTTGCGCGAACGTCTGTACGACGCCCCGTTCTACCGCATGGTTCATGCCGAGGGTGATGGCCTTCCGGGCCTGATCGTGGACCGTTTCGGCGACACGCTGGTGATGCAACCCAATGCGCAGTGGCTGGAAGACCGAGAGGCCATGCTGGCCGAAGTTCTTTTGTCGCTCACGGGGTGCACGACGCTGATCAAGAACGGCACAGGACGCGCGCGCCTTGCCGAAGGTCTGCCCGACATGCTGGAGGTTTTGGCGGGTCCTGCGCCCCGCGAACCGATCCGCGTGCCGATGAATGGCGCCACCTACTTGGCCGATGTGATGGGCGGCCAGAAAACCGGCCTGTTCTACGATCAGCGTGACACGCATCAGTTCGCTGCCCGCCTTGCGCGGGGTGCGCAGGTGCTCGACGTGTTTTCCCATGTGGGCGGCTTTGCCCTGGCGTGCCTGGCACATGGCGCGGCCCGGGCCGTTGCCGTCGATGCCTCTGCTCCGGCACTGGCGCTTGCCACTGACGGTGCCGCGGCCATGGGGGCTGCCGACCGCTTCGAAATCCGGCAGGGTGATGCGTTCGCACAGATGGAGGCGCTGGCCGACGAGGGGGCGACCTTCGATCTGGTCATCGCCGATCCACCGGCCTTTGCCCCGTCGAAACAGGCGCTGCAACAGGGGTTGCGCGCCTATGAGCGAGTGGCGCGACTGGCCGCGCCCCTGGTGGCCGAGGGCGGCATGCTGATGCTGTGTTCGTGTTCGCACGCGGTCGATCTGGGCAAGTTCCGCGCCGCGTGCCTGCGTGGCATCGGCAGGGCAGGGCGCACACCGCGCCTGATCCATACCGGGTTCGCCGGGCCGGATCACCCCCAGCACCCGTCGCTGACGGAAACCGGCTATCTCAAGGCGCTGGCCTTTCACCTCGCGCCATGACGGCGGTGATCGACGCCTGCGTGTTGTATCCCACGGTCCTGCGCGAGATCGTGATCGGCACCGCGCGCGCCGACCTGATCCGACCGAAATGGTCCGACCGGCTGCTCGAGGAATGGTTCAGGACGGCCGCCCGCCATGGCGGCCAGGCCGATGAGGCCATCGCCCGCGGCGAGGCTGCGCGCCTGAACGCCGAATTCCCCGGCGCCATGACCCGGGCCGATCCCCTGCGCGAGGCGCAGCTGTGGCTGCCCGATCCCGGCGATATCCATGTGCTGACCACCGCCGTAACCGCGCGGGCGCAGATGATCGTCACCCTGAACCTGCGCGATTTCCCGCGCTCCGAACTGATCGCCCATGACCTTGGCGCCATTCATCCCGATGCGATGCTCTACGGTTTGTGGCTCGACCATCCCGATCCCGTGACCCGGATCGTGAACCAGGTTCACACCAGGGCCGCTGCCCTGTCCGGCCAGCCACTGGCGCTCAAACCGCTTCTGAAACGCGCGCGTCTGCCCCGGCTCGCCAAGGCCCTGGCAGCCTGAAGGCCCATGCCATCTTTATCCTGAAAATATGGCGGGGGAGTCCGAAGGACGGGGGCAGAGCCCCCATGAAGACGGGCCGTCACCGCGATCAGTCCCGAGGAAGCTCCCGCGCCCACCGCGCCTCCAGCGCCTCGATCGCCGCAACGCGCTCGGCCGTCTTGGGATGGCTCATCAGCCAGGCCGGCATTCCGCGCCCGCCCATCCCGGTCAGACCTTCCAGCTTGTGGAACAGCGATTTCTGGGGCGCGGTGCCGATGCCGGCCTTCACCAGCAAGGCCGAGGCATAGGCATCGGCCTCATATTCGTCCTGCCGGCTCAGCCGCGCAGCCAGAAGAGAGGCCAAGGTGTTCGCGATCCACACGCCCACGCCCGGAATAAGCCGCCCCAGAACCGTGGCGAGTGCGACGCGCACGGCGTTCTGGCCCGAGAAATCGATCATCCGCCGGCGGCTGTGGCCAAGGGCGACATGCCCCAGTTCATGGGCGATCACGCTGGCCAATTCCTCGGCGCTGACCTCCCCCGCGCGGTACTTGTTGTAGAATCCGCGGGTCAGGAAAATGCGCCCATCAGGGGCAGCGAGCCCGTTCACCACGTCCATTTCGTACAGGTTCACGCGGATACGCTCCAACCCCAGGGCGGCCGCCATGCGGTCGGTCAGCGCCTTGATCTGCCCATCCGCAAGTTCCGAGGACCGCGCGTTCAACTCGCGCGCGGTCCGCCACGCCGAGAATTGGTACATGACAAGCGCGTAGCCGATGGCCAGCAGGATCGGGGTCAGTTTCAACATGCATCTGATATGGGGCGGATGGGGGCCGGTGGCAACGCCCCCGTGGTCACGTATCCCATTCCACGGGAACCGAGAGTGGCCCGCGAAAGGCCCATCCGCCGAATGTTGCCTGTCCGCTCAGCCTGAGCCCGGGCAACCGTTCAAACAGCATCGGCAGGGCAACCTGCGCGATCAATGCCCGTGAGGCCGCTGCCCCGGCGCAGAAATGGGGGCCGGCGCCGAAGGGAATCGCGCGCGACGTGTCGCGCCACGGGTCGAAACGATCCGCATGGTCGAACACCGCCGCGTCGCGATTGGCCGAGCCGAACATCAGGAAGACCCGCTGGCCGACCCGCAGATCGACCCCCGCCACGCGGTCGTCGCGGGCCACTTCGCGCGGTGACATGCCGATCGGGCTGATCCACCTGGCATATTCGGAAAAGACCGCGGTCCAGTCCAGGCTCCCGCCGGACAGGGCAGCCAGCACCTCGGGATGCGTCAGCACCGCCCAGGCTGCGCCCGCAATGGCGTCGCGCGGTTCATTCTGACCGCCCGAGATCACGAGTTTGACATTGGCGCTGATCCGGTCGGGGCCCAGCCCCGCCTGATGCATCACGCTCAAGGCCGACAGGTCGGGGTCTGCGATCAGCGCCGGCATGACCTCGGCGACATGCCGGTCGATGGACGCCGTGCAATCGTGGCAATGGGCCTCGATGGCGGGATCGCCCGCGTAATTCGCGCAACCATCGATCATGCCCTGGCTCACGCGGTCCATCTCGGCGGCGTCCATGGTCGTCAGCCCGGTGATCGCCTTGAGCGCCTCGCCCGATACCGGCATGGCGAAATCGCGCACCAGGTCGGCGCGGCCCGCCGGGGCAAGCCGGTTCACGATCTCGGCCGTGCGCGCGCGAAACCGGGGCACCCAGACCTCGCGCACGGTGCGCGGGCTCAGCGCGGGGAACAGCGCGCGGCGCTCGGACAGATGCGCCTCGCCGTCGCGGCGCATCATGTTTTCGCCCATCAGCCGCGACATCAGCCCGCCCGGCTGGCGCGAGGACAGAACGTCGATGCGTTTTTCCTCGCGGTGGATGTCCGCGCGTCTCGTCATCAATACGGCATCGAATTGCGGCACGTAGCAGATCGGCGCCTCGTCCCGCATCCGGGCAAGGTCGGGATAGGGGTCGGCCCAGAATGCCGTGCGGTCGATCTCGAAGACAGGCGGGGTCATCCGGGCATTGGGCCGTCACCCGCCCCCGTGTGTCAATGATGCGCGCCGTGGGTCCTGCGTTGACGCAATGCCGCGCGCAGCCACAGGGCCAGCGCACCGGCCAGGGTCAGCGCCGCCAACAGGCCGGATGCGTTCCCCAGAAGGTCGGCCAGCGCGAGGATATCATCGGCGAACGCCGCCCCCAGGCCGATATAGACCGTGACCCAGACGATCTCTCCGGCGATGCCGGCGCGGGTGAAACGGCCCCAGTCGAGCGCTGCCGCGCCGCCGGCGAAATTCACGTAAGGTCCCAGCGGCGACACCAGCCAGCGGCTGAGAAACACGCCCATCTCGCCGCGGTCCTTCACCAGGGCGGCAGCCTTGGCGACCAAGGCCGCGCGTCTGGGCGGCAGGGTGCGACCCGACCAGAGCCGCCCGCCGAACCGCCCGATCTGATAGCCCAGTTGATCGCCCAGGACCGCACCTGCAAGCGCCGCGGTGGCGGTCTGCCACAAGACCAGATCCCCGGCCGCCGCGAACCCGCCGGCCGAAAGCATGATCAGCGAGCTTGGGACAGGCAGGGCAAGGCAGGACAGGAAGGTGCCAAGCGCCACCAGCGCCAAACCGTAGACCGGGACCAGCGCCAGGATGGTTTCCGTCATTCCAGGCGCGCTTGCGTAATGGCCGCGTCGATCTGCGCGACGAGCTCGCCAAGCGTCATGTCCGCATCTGCCGCGATCTGGCTCAGCGTCGCGCCCGGTCGCAGCGCGTCATCCGCCGAAACGGGCAGGGCCGCGCGAAGGAGATCGGGCTCCATGTCATAGGATCTCGCGATGTAGCGCGGTGTCATCCAGCCTTCGATGACCTGGTCGCGATGGGCGGGATCGGACCAGTAGATCGTGAACACCGTCAGCCGCACGGCAAAGAAACCTGCAATCATCAGGGCCAGGCCAAAGCCGATCAGGGCCGGGCGGTTGTGGCGCCAAAGATATCGCAGCGCCGACGGCCGCGCGGCGCTCATCGCCCCAGGTCCCGCATGCCCCGGTCGATGCCATCCAGCGTCATGGGCACCATGCGCCCCTCGAAAATCTCCGAGATCATCGCGATCGACTGGGTGTAGCGCCAATGGGTCTCGGGCACGGGATTGATCCACAGGTGGTTGGGCCATTGCGCGCGTGCACGCTGCAGCCAGACCTGGCCCGCTTCTTCGTTCCAATGCTCGTTGGCGCCGCCTGCAAAGGCGATCTCGTAAGGCGACATCGACGCATCGCCCACGAAAATGCATTTGTAGTCGGGGCCGTAGGTGTTCATCACCTCGTGGGTCGGGATCGTCGCGGTCCAGCGCCTGCGATTGTCGCGCCAGACGCCTTCATACAGGCAATTGTGGAAATAGTAGTATTCCAGATGCTTGAATTCGGATTTGGCGGCGGAAAACAGTTCCTCGACCACCTTGATGTGATCGTCCATTGAGCCGCCCACATCGAGGAACAAGATCACCTTGACCGCGTTGCGGCGTTCGGGCCGGGTCTTCACGTCAAGGTAGCCATGCTCGGCCGTGGCGCGGATGGTTCCGTCAAGATCCAGCTCTTCCAGCGCGCCGTCTCGGGCCCATTGGCGCAGGCGCTTGAGCGCCACCTTGATGTTGCGCGTGCCCAGTTCCACATCGCCGTCGAGGTTCTTGAAATCCCGCTTGTCCCAGACCTTGACCGCGCGCCGGTGGCGGCTCTTGTCTTGTCCGATCCGGACGCCTTCGGGATTGTAGCCATAGGCCCCGAAGGGGGAGGTCCCGGCAGTACCGATCCACTTGCTGCCCCCCTGGTGGCGGCCCTGTTGTTCCTTGAGCCGTTCGCGCAGGGTGTCCATCAGCTTGTCGAACCCGCCCAGGGCCTCGATTTCGGCGCGTTCCTCGGGGGTCAGGTGCTTTTCGGCCAGCTTTTCCAGCCATTCGCGCGGGATCTCGGCGGCTTCCAGCACCTGGTCCGCGGTGATCTGTTCCAGCCCACCAAAGGTATGGGCAAAGGCCTGATCGAACCGGTCCAGATGGCGTTCGTCCTTCACCATGGCCGTACGGGCGAGGTAATAGAACCCGTCCACATCATAGGTGACCAGCCCTTTGGACACGCCCTCGAGAAAGGCGAGGTATTCTCGCAGGCTGACAGGGATGCGGGCCATGCGCAGGGTCTCGAAGAACGGCAGGAACACGCAGCGGGCCTCCTTATGCGGGGGCGGGGATCACCAGCATTGCAAAGGCCCCGATCAAGAACCCGATGATCGCGAAGATCGTGGCGTAATGCAAAAGGTCAAGCCGGTTGCCGCCGCGCCGTCGCGCCACCCATAGCCCAAGGATCACACCGATCCCGCCGCCGATCAAGTTCAGCATGTCCCACCTTTGCCTCAGGGGGTCAGCGCCGCCACCTCAACAAGGCGCGCGCCAACCGCCGCGTTTCCGCCGAACCCATATCGACCCCAGGCCAGACTGTCGAGGCGCACCTGACGCGCTTCGGACGGGCGGCCCGATGCATCCAGTGCTTCGGCGCGGATCATCAGAAGCGTAGACAAGAGCGAGGCGTTTTGCGCACGGGTGGCTGCGGGCAGGGCGCGACCGGTCAGACGGATCGCCTCGTCCGCGCGCCCCGAGCTCAGCGCAAAGGCCGCCAATTGCATGTCCACATGGGCGGATTGTATCCCACCCGGCGCGATGCGGTCGTAGATATTCGCGGCTGACAGGAAGGCGTTGACCGAACCCTCGATATCGGTGGACAGCGACAGACGGCCAAGGGCGAAATAGCTGAAGGCAAGCCGCGCGTCGCCAAGATTCGACTGCCGCGCGATGGTGACCGCACGATCGGCGGCCGCGATCCGGGCTTCGTCACGCGTTCCGGGCCCAAGAGCCGCCTCGATGGCAGTGATCCACTGGCGTGGCGTGCGCACGGCCTGGTTCCCACCACCTTGTTGCCCACGGGGATTGAGCCGGGCCAGGATGGCGGGCAGCGCCGCGCTGACCTGGGCCTGCGTCATGCCCGACCTCAGGGCGTCATCGTAATAGGCCCGCAGGACCAGCATGTCGAACCCGGTCAGAACGGCGTGAAAATTGTCGTCGTTGAACACCGAATCCGGCAGGCGATACAGATCGTTCAATGGCCCCAGCGCCTGGGCGACCTCTTCGTGCAGGCAATCGCGCACCTCTTGCGGGGCCACATCATTGGGAATGAACACGGCGACCTGGTCACGCCGATCCAGTGTCGTCCAGTCCATGTTGCGCGAATTCCGGCTGACGCGGAACTGGGCCCAGGAACTGACGCGCGGCACAACGAAACAGGCGGCCTCGGGGACGCTGCGCTGCATGCGGCTGCGGGGCAGGGTCTCGATGGTGATGTTGGCCGGGCCATCGGCAAATGCGATACGGGTGATGTCGATCCCCGCCTCTTGACGCAGGCGATTGACCAGCCTGTCCAGATCGGGCGCCAGCGATCCGGGCGCACCGGGGGCCACCGTGACGGTGATCGGACCCTCGAAGCGGCTCATGCGTTCGATACGACGGCCCGATTCCATTTCGAAGCTCAAGTCGACGATATCGCGGGCGATCTCGGAATTCGGGCGGTTGGGTGGCGCCGGCTGTGCTGCGCCGAACTGGTTCATCGCCGGCATAGCCTGTGGCAGGCTGGCAGCCCGCCGTTCGGGGATATCGGTTGTCGTCACGGGGTTGCAGGCAGCCAGGAACACTGCGGCGGCAATACATACACTTGGAATACGCAAGAGGGTCACAGGCGGTTCAGCTCCGTTCATACTCGGGAAAATCGTTACACGAAGCGCGGCGATGAAACACGGTACGTGCCACGCGGTTGAAATATTAAGTCAAGAATTGCAGTCCGGAGTAGCGGGTTGCGTCGGCGCGCGTGATGTCGCGGCGCACCCGTCTTCCCGCCCATGGGGCGTGGCGGGTCCTGGTCGACTGTCTGGCGCGTTGATCATGGTCACTGCCGGTGTGGTTATGGTTAAAGCAAGCTCAGGGGTGCCAACGGATTATGGCAGGAATCGGGACAAGAAACAGGTAAATTCGGACCGACAGGCTCAGCTCTGCCGGCGCGCCATGAAGGCAAGCCGCTCAAACAGGGCCACATCTTGCTCGTTTTTCAGCAGCGCACCATGGAGTTTCGGCAGCGCCGACGCCCCGTCGCGGCGCAGATCCTCGGGCGACAGATCCTCGGCCAACAAGAGTTTCAGCCAATCCAGAACCTCGGAGGTGGAGGGTTTTTTCTTCAGTCCCTGCTGATCGCGAATCTCGTAAAACTGCGTCAGGGCGGTCGTCAGAAGCGCTTGCTTGATGCCGGGGTAATGCACTTCGACGATCTGCTTCATCGTGTCCATGTCGGGAAAGCGGATGTAGTGGAAGAAACACCGCCGCAAGAACGCGTCGGGCAGTTCCTTTTCGTTGTTCGACGTAATGATGACGATCGGCCGCGTATCCGCGCGCACGGTTTCGCCCGTCTCGTAGACAAAGAATTCCATCCGGTCGAGTTCTTGCAAAAGGTCATTTGGAAACTCGATATCGGCCTTGTCGATCTCGTCGATCAGCAGCACCGATTTGGCATCCTGCTCGAAGGCCTGCCAAAGCTTGCCCTTCTTGATGTAGTTCTTCACGTCATTGACGCGCGCATCGCCCAACTGGCTGTCGCGCAGGCGGCTGACCGCATCGTATTCGTACAATCCCTGCTGCGCCCGCGTGGTGGATTTGATGTGCCATTCGATGATCGGCAGACCAAGCGCACCGGCCACCTGGCGGGCCAGTTCGGTCTTGCCCGTGCCCGGCTCGCCCTTGACCAGCAAGGGACGCTCCAGCGTCACCGCGGCGTTCACGGCCACGGTCAGATCCTGAGTCGCGACATAGTCGGATGTGCTTTCGAACCGTGCGGTCATGGGCGCCCTTTCGTGTATCCTCCGTTGGAAATAACGATGCAACGCCATGGGGGAAAGGGTTCATCTGCCGATGTCTTGAGCGCTGCGGTATGTCGTGCGGGTTTTCACGTTCACCGGCTCGTGGCTTGTTGGTTTGCAAGCAAAGGTTTAACCCGGCGGCAAATGGAAAGTTAACAGGGACCCCAGGAACCTTTTCATGCAATAGGGACGTGACAAGGATCGCCCGGTCTTGTAAGCGGGCGGCGGGGGCCGGGAAGGACGACATGCCAGACCGCCAATTCGACACTGGCCCCACTGAGGGGAGCGACATGAAGGCCGAATCTTTTCTGTCTGATGATTACCGTCCCGCGGAGGACGAACCGTTCATGAACGAACGCCAGCTGGAATATTTCCGGCGCAAGCTGCTGACCTGGAGATCCGACCTGCTGGAGGAAAGCCGCGGCACCGTGGCGGGCCTTCAGGATGGAACGCGCAACATCCCCGATGTTGCCGATCGCGCCAGCGAGGAAACCGATCGCGCGCTGGAATTGCGGACCCGTGATCGCCAGCGCAAGCTGATCGCCAAGATCGATTCGGCGCTGCGCCGGGTCGCGGATGGCGAATATGGGTATTGCGAAGTGACGGGCGAGCCCATCTCGCTCAAGCGGCTGGATGCGCGCCCGATCGCCACCATGAGCCTCGAGGCACAGGAACGTCACGAGCGCCGGGAAAAGGTGCATCGCGACGACTGACCGCGCTGCACCTGGCACACGCGAGAGGGTAACACGATAGGGCACGGCCTCAACGGGCGTGCCCTTTTCCCGTTCTGGAGGCCAGGGAATGTTGATCGGGCAAGAGATCACGGTCATCGGTGGCGGCATAGGCGGGCTGACCGCAGCGCTTGCCTGTGCGCAGCGCGGCGCGCAGGTCACGGTCCTCGAACAGGCCCCACAGATCACCGAGGTCGGCGCAGGCCTCCAGATCAGCCCCAATGGTTGGCGCGTCCTGGACGCGCTGGGCCTGGCCCCATCTGTCGCCTGCCGTTCGGTGCGGGCCCAGGCCGTCCACCTGCGCGACTTCCGCCACGGGGCCGGTGTGTTTTCCATGCCGCTCACACGCCCCGACCAGCCCTATCACTTCGTCCATCGTTCCGATCTGATCGATGTGCTGGTGCACGCGGTGCAGGATGCGGGCGTTGCGATCCGCCTGGGTGTCGGCGTCACCGATGTCTCGCCGGGCCCCGATGGCACGACCCTCACCCTGGCCGATGGCGGGTGCGAAACCCACGGTCTGACCCTTGCGGCCGACGGGTTGCATTCGCCGGCCCGTGCGGCCCTCAATCCGCGCTCGCGGCCCTTTTTCACCGGCCAGGTGGCCTGGCGCTGCACGGTTCCGGTCGACACGCCCTTGCCGCCCCAGGCCCATGTCTTCATGGGGCCCGGCCGTCACCTGGTGCGCTACCCCCTGCGCGACGGCAGGCTGGTCAATGTGGTCGCGGTCGAGGAACGCGACGGATGGGCGACCGAGGGCTGGCATCACCGCGACGACCCGGACCATCTGCGCCGCGCCTTCACCGATTTCTGCCCCGAGGTCCGCGATCTTCTGGCGCGCGCCGATGTCGTTCATCTCTGGGGCCTCTTCCGCCACCCTGTCGCCGAGGTCTGGCACGACCGCGCGCTCGCGCTGCTGGGCGATGCGGCTCACCCCACCCTCCCGTTCCTCGCCCAGGGCGCCAACATGGCGCTCGAGGATGCCTATGACCTCGCCCGCTGCCTGTCGGAAGATCCTGACACCACAGCAGCCCTGTCGCGCTATCAGCTTCTGCGCCGCCGGCGGAGCGCGCGCATCGTTCAGGCCGCGTCAGACAATGCCCTGAACTATCACCTGCGCCCGGGCCCGGTCCGCTTTGCCGCCCATACCGCCCTGCGTCTTGCCGGTCGCTTTGCGCCGCACGTGGTCACCAAGCGCCTCGACTGGATCTACACCCACGACGTCACGCGGTCCTGACGGCCAGCGCTCTCTTTATCCCTGAAATATGGCGGGGGTCCGGGGGCAGAGCCCCCGGCGCGCGCCGCAGGCGCGCCACAAGGCATTCGCGCCGCAGGCGCGCGGATCGGCCGCGAAGCGGACGAAATCCCTACTCCAGGGTGTAGGACGGCAGCCTGTGGAACGCCTGGCGCAGCGATTCCCCCCATGACGACGATATCATCTCGAAAAACGCGTCATCTCGCTCGATCCGACGCAATTTCCCGGTTTGGAAACTGTTTGCCGCATACAGGTGCAGATCCAGCGGCAGGCCGACCGACAGGTTGGCCTTGATGGTGGAATCGAAGCTCACCATCAACAGCTTCACCGCATCCTCAAAACTCATCTGCGGGTCATAGGCGCGCACCAGGATCGGTTTGCCGTATTTCGTCTCGCCGATCTGGAAGAACGGGGTGTCGTCGGCGGCCTCCACGAAATTGCCTTCGGGATAGATCATGAACAGGCGCGGCTCGCCGCCCCGGACCTGCCCCCCCAGGATCAGCGTCGCCCCGAACGAGCTGTCCGCCTGCGGGCCTTCGATCCCCGATTGCTCCGCGATCACTTCACGCAACGTCGCTCCGACCAGTTTGGCCACCTGGAACATCGACGCCGCATCCAGGATCGAGGGCGCGCCGCGTTCGTCGGCCGGTTTGGCGCGTTCGTTCAACAGGCTGACGACCGCCTGTGTCGTCGCCAGATTGCCCGCGGTCATCAGCGTGATGGACCGTTCGCCCCCGCGTTCCCAGGTGAACATCTTCTTGAAGACACTGATGTTGTCGACACCCGCGTTGGTGCGGGTGTCCGACATCATCACCAGACCGCGATCAAGCTTCAGCCCCACGCAATAGGTCATTGTTCTGCCCTTCGGAAAATCCTGAAAACAGGGTTATTGCTGCTGCACCTGAATGTCGATGGCCATCGCTTCGCCACCCCGCCCGAACCGCAGTCCCGAAACCGGGGCCGCTTCCCGATAGTCCAGCCCGGTTGCCACCCGCACGTAGCGCGCGTCGGGCGAGATGACGTTGGACACGTCAAAGCCCACCCACCCCAACGCGTCGAGATGCACCTCCGCCCAGGCATGCGATGCATCTTGGTGCACGCGGTCATCCATCATCAGGTAGCCCGAGACATACCGCGCCGGATATCCCATGGACCGGGCCGCGGCGACGAAGATATGCGCATGGTCCTGGCATACACCGCCGCGGATCTCGATCGCTTCCTCGGCCGTGGTGTCGGCTTCGGTCTTGCCGATTTCATAGGGCACCGCATCCCGGATACGGCCCGACAAGGCATGCAATCGCGCGATGTCCTCGGGCTGTTCATCCTTCAGCCCCTTGGCCAGGGCGCGGACGCGCGGCCCCGCGCGGGTCAGATCGGTCGAGCGCTGGAAATACCACATGGGGGCAAAGCCCCCGTGTTTTCCGATGATGCCGTGCGTGTCGGAATTTTCGACTTCGCCCACGCATTGCACGACGATCGAGGTGGCCTGCGGTTCGAAGGAGATCAGCGTGACCCGGTTCTGATTGTGATCGGTGTAATCGGTTTCCACCTTGCCGCCTTCGATATCCATCGCCCAGTTCACGACAGTCTGACCTGCCCGGCTCTTGGGGATCAGGCGCAACTGTTGCAGCCCGTAACTGACAGGGGCTTCGAAGTGGTAGGTCGTCTTGTGAATTATTTTCAAACGCATGGGGCTACCCGTGGAACCTGTAATCTTGTTCGATCTGTCCGCCGAGGCGGGCGATATCGTCGAGGAAATCGGTAATGAATTCATGCAGACCGTCTTCGAACACCCTCTCGATCGAGGTATGGGCCAGCCGCGCGGTCAGCACGTCGATCTGGTCATGGCAGGTATGACGGGTGTCATAGGCCTGTTCCAGATACACGAGATTGGAACTGATCTTTCCGACTGAAAACGCAAGACTGCGCGGCATCCGCCCGTCGAACACCAGGAAATCCGCGATTCCCATCGGGTTGACCTCGCCCTTGGTGATCCATCGATACGCGCGCTGACCCGCGACCGAACGCAGGATCGTTTCCCACTGCACGTTATCAAGAGACGACCCGATCTGACTGATCGAGGGCAGCAAGACGTAATACTTCACATCCAGGATGCGCGCGGTGTTGTCGGCGCGTTCCAGAAACGTACCCAGCCGGGCGAAATCGAAAATATCGTTTCGCAGCATCGTGCCGAGCATGGCCCCGCGCACCAGGGCCGATTGCTGACGGATCGTGCCCAGAACCTCGGGAAGATCGCGCTGCGACACCGGGCGGGCGAGGACCTGTTTCAGGATCATGTAGGTGTCGTTGACGGCTTCCCACACCTCGCGGGTGATGGCGGTGCGCACCAGGCGCGCATTCTGCCGTGCGGCCGCGATGGCCGACAGGACCGATGACGGATTGCTGCTGTCACGCAGCAGGAAATCAATCGCCTTGGACGCCTCCAGTGTCTCGTGCCGCTGATAGTACAGATGCGCCACAGCGGCCGTCTGCAACACACTTTGCCACTCATCGTCATCGCCTTCGGGGCGGGTCATGCCAAGCCGGAACCCGGCCTCGACCATGCGCGCGGTGTTTTCCGACCGTTCAAGATACCGAAACATCCAGAACAGGCCGCCTGCGGTTTTGCCAAGCATCCCCTATTCCTCCAACACCCAGGTGTCTTTTGTGCCGCCGCCCTGGGACGAGTTCACCACCAGCGATCCCTTTTTCAACGCGACACGGGTCAGACCGCCGGGGGTGATGGTGATCTTGTCGGGCGACATCAGCGCGAAGGGCCGCAAGTCCACGTGCCGGGGGGCCAGGCCTTTTGCCGTAAGGATCGGCACCGTCGACAGCGCCAGCGTGGGTTGCGCGATGTAGTTGCCCGGACGCGCCTCGAGCTTGGCGCGAAAGGCCGCCAGTTCCTTCTTCGACGCGGCAGGGCCCACCAGCATCCCGTATCCGCCCGAGCCGTGGACTTCCTTGACGACAAGCTCGGTCAGGTTGTCCAGGACATAGGCCAGCGATTCCGGTTCCGAACAGCGCCATGTCGGCACGTTTTGCAAGATCGCCTTTTCGCCGGTGTAGAATTCCACGATCTCGGGCATGTAGCTGTAGATCGCCTTGTCGTCGGCGATGCCCGTTCCGGGCGCATTGGCGATGGTGATACCGCCCGCGCGGTAGACGTCCATGATACCCGGCACGCCCAACAGGCTGTCTGGATTGAAATTCATCGGGTCCAGGAATTCGTCATCGATGCGGCGGTAGATCACGTCGATGGGCCGGTAACCTTCGGTCGTGCGCATGGTGATCTTGCCATCGATCACGCGCAGATCGTGCCCTTCGACCAGTTCGACGCCCATGTTATCGGCCAGGAACGCGTGTTCGAAATAGGCCGAGTTGTGGATGCCCGGGGTCAGCACCGCGACCGTTCGTCCGTCCGAACAGTTGTCCGGGGTGCTGGCCGCCAACGACCGGTGCAGATCGCGCGGATAATTCGACACCGGCTGCACCCGCACGCGCGAAAACAGTTCGGGGAACATCTGCAGCATGGTTTCGCGATTTTCCAGCATGTAGGACACGCCCGAGGGCGTGCGCGCGTTGTCCTCGAGCACGAAGAACTCGTCTTCGCCGGTGCGCACCAGGTCGGTGCCGACAATATGGGTGTAGACATTGCCTGGCGGGGTGACGCCGATCATCTGCGGCAGAAACGCTTCGTTGCGCGTGATCAGTTCGACCGGCACCCGGCCCGCACGTATGATTTCCTGCCGGTGGTAGATGTCATACAGAAACGCGTTGATGGCGCGAACGCGCTGCTCGATCCCCTTGGTCAGGCGGGCCCATTCGCGCGCCGAGATGATACGCGGCACGATATCGAAGGGGATCAGCCGTTCATCCGCCTCGGATTGCCCATAGACATTGAACGTGATGCCTGTGCGGCGAAAGAACTGCTCGGCGTCAGATGATTTCTTGCGAAGGTCGCGCAGATCCTCGTTGGAAAACCAGGCGTGGTAAGGTGCGTATGGTTCGCGAGGCCCATCGCCGCGCGCGAGCATCTCGTCGAAAAATCGTGAACTGTCTGTCATTCCCCATCCCTAGCAGCCCAGTGCCATGGCTGCAAAGTGCGGCAGGGAAGACCAGATGAGCGACGACTTTTTCACGTAAAATGTGCAAACTGCCCGTTTTTTGTGCGCTCTGAAAAGAAAACGTCCCGCCGATGTGCATTTCTGAGCGAATTGAGATCGGTCAGTCCCTCGGGCAGGCCGGGCCCGCGGTGTCAGGTTTCAAGCCAGATCGTGACCGGCCCGTCATTGACCAGGCTGACCGACATGTCCGCGCCGAACTGGCCGGTTTCGACCTCGGGGCCAAGCGCGCGCAGGGCATCGGCGAACCGCAGATACAGTTCTTCACCCTCGGCAGGCGGTGCGGCCGTGGAAAACCCCGGCCGATTGCCGCGAGACGTGTCGGCGGCAAGGGTGAACTGGCTGACCACCAGCGCGCCGCCGCCCGTGTCCAGAAGCGACCGGTTCATCTTGCCCGCCTCATCCTTGAAGATCCGCAGCTTGGCGATCTTGGAGGCCAGCATGTCCGCCTCGGCCCCGGTGTCGCCTTGCATCGCGCAGACCAGGATCAGCAGGCCCGGACCGGTCTGGCCGACCAGGTCACCCGCAACCTCGACCCGCGCGCCGGTCACCCGTTGGATCAGTGCCCTCATGACAATTCGGATCGCGTGGGCGGGTTGGCCCCGGCCCGCGACACGGTCACGGCCGCCGCGCGAACCCCCAGGTCCAACGCCTGTTCCAGCACTTCGGCGGGCAATCCCGCGCGCACGGCGTCCTTGGTCAGGCACCCGGCATCGGTCAGCCCCGCCAGGAAGCCCGCGTTGAACGTGTCGCCCGCACCAACGGTGTCCACGACCTCGACCTTGCGTGCCGCGATGCGCACGGGCGCGCCCGCGCCATAGGCGGTCACGCCCTCGGCCCCTTCGGTGATCAGCACCAGAGAAGGGCCCTTTTCGCGGATTGTCATCGCCAGATCCGATGCCGCGCCATCCCCCATCAGCCAGTGCAGATCCTCATCCGACAGTTTCACCACATCGGCCGCCGACAACATCGTGTCCATGCGCGCGCGAAAGCGCGTCTCGTCCTTGATGAAGCCGGGCCGGATATTGGGGTCGAGCATCACCAGCCGGTCGCGGGTCGCGGCCTGCGCCATCGCGGCATAGGCCTCGGCGCAAGGTTCCACGGCCAGGCTGATACCGCCGAAAAAGACCGCGGTCACCGCATCGGGCAAGACCGGCAGATCGGCTTGGGACAGCAGGCGACCGGCCGTGTTCTCGTCGTAGAACGCGTAGGAGGCGTGGCCATTGGTCAGCGTCACGAAGGCAAGGGTGGTCGGTCTGTCCGAGCGCGCAATCAGCGAGGTATCGACGCCCGCCAGTTTCAGCACGCCGTCCAGTCGCGCACCGAAAAGATCGGTGGACAGGCCGGTGAAGAACCCTGTTCGCTGGCCAAGTCGGGCGGCGGCAACAGCGGTGTTGAACACCGCGCCGCCGGGATAGGGGGCGAACGCGGCCTCACCCGCCTGGGTCTGGCGGGGCAGCATGTCGATCAGGGCTTCTCCGGCACATAGCAGCATCGTGGCAAACTCCGGTTACGTTTCGTGGTTATCTGTTAGCGCTAACGGACGGCCCTGGAAACCCCCTTGGGTCCGCCAGCGGCCTACCCGCCGGCCTCGACAATGGAATAGCCGTAGATCAGCGCGCCGGCCACGATCAGTCCCGCGACGACGGCAATGGCGATCTTGATGGCCGACCAGGGCCGTTCGCCCTGCACCTTGCCGGTCTGGCCGTTCACCACGAACCGGTAGGTGGTGCCGCGATACTTGTAGGCGGCGACCCAGACCGGCAGCAGCACATGCTTGAACGTCACGTCCGAAATGCGGATCTGCATGTTGCTGATGCGCTGTTCGTCGCCACCTATATCGCGGCGGATATCTTGCCGGACCTGGTGTTCTATGACGCCCTTGGCTTCTTCCATGCCTTCGGCCAGTTCGACCTGGTAGCCTTCGGCGCGGAAGCCCGACAGGAATTCGGGCCGGTAGTCTTCGAGCGCCGAAAGATCCCAGGGTGACAGGCGGTCGGTGAACCGTTTGGGCAGGCTGCGCGATGCGAGGATGAGGATATCGTCGAAGAACCGCGCGACCCGGCCCGATTTGTTCGACCAGCGGATGCGCCGTTCGCGTCGCGTCTTGCCCTTGCCGGCGGACACGGTGACGTAATAGGCATCGCCGCGCTGGCCGTGGTAGCGCGTGGAAGTGTCGGCATCATAGGTCCAGTAGGGCACGTAGATACCGTCCATCTTGCGGCCCTTCTTGGCGTAGTCCTGCAGGCCGTTGGGCGCGAACCATAGCCGTCCGAGCCAGCCGTTCATGGCGTCATGGGCGGCTTTTTCGGTCAGTTTGAAGGGGATCACGCCCTTGGGCTTGATATGGCGGTGGGTGCCCGTGTCGGTCACCACGGGGGTCGCGCAGAACGGGCATTCCGCAGCGTGGATGTCGGGCTGGAACTCGACCTGTGCACCGCAGTTGGGGCACTGGGAGACGCGGGTTTCCTCCATCTCCTGTTCGGGCAGCTTTGCCGCGATGGCGGTTTCGTAGTCCAGCTCCACCTGCGCCCGTCCGCCACCGCCCCAGGGGCCGCCGGGTTTCTCCATGGTCTGTTCATTGCCGCAATGATCGCAGACCAGTTTGCCCTGTGCGGGATCGAAACGCATGTCCGCGCCGCACACGTCGCACGGAAAACGGTGTTCATCCTCTGGACGGGCAGGGTTGCTTTCACGGTCGAAGGTGTCGGTCATTGGGCGCTGGCCTGAAGGTCGGGTATCCCGTTGTCCCGCGCAAGCGGCCCGGGATCAAGCGGGGATTGGCGCTTTCACAGTAATCCGTGCAGTCCTTTCGGCACCATGATGCGCAGGGCGTTGTCTTTCAGCCGAAAGTGGCGCCAGACATGGAAAGCCGCGTGAAACGCCGCGAGGCCCGCCAGTGCATAGAACTGGTAGACGTGGATCCAACTGGCCAATTGGTGGGCCTGGGGCAGGTTCAGGGGCGGAGCAATGGGCACGATTCCACCCGCGCGCAGCAACACGGCCGAGGTGAGGCCAAGACCAAACCCGCCCAACGCCACGAGGAACAGGCCCCAGATCAGCGTCTTGTGCATGATCTGATGGGTCATTTTGGCCCATGGCGGCAGTTTCGGTCCGGGCCGCGAGGCCAGGCCGCGACGCAGGTGCCACGCGGTCCAGACAAGGGCGAGGGTGACGAAGACCAGCCCATTGACGGAATGCAGGCCGAACCAGAACGGCCCCGCGCGGCGCAGCGCGTCGGGATCGGCGAACAGGAACCAGATGAAGAAGGGCAAGATGCCCCAGTGCAGGGCCTTGAGCGCCGCGCGCCGGGTTGGCAGGCGGATGGCCAGCCGTGCGGCCGCGTCGCGCCAAGGCGATGGCTTGGGGGCAAAGGGAGTGCTGGCCTCGGTCATGCGGTTGACATAGGCGCGTCGGGCCAAGGGGAAAGGGGGCGAGAGGAAGTGGGAAGGGGGCTCTCCCGCCCCGCTCGGCCTGCGGCCTGCGCGCGTTGGGCCCGGCACCGCTGGCGCGGTGCGGCTGCGCTCGGAATGGCGGGAGGAGACGTGTGAAGGAACCGTCGGATCGCCTCCGGCGGCCATATTTTCGGGATAAAGATCCTGAGGATATCTGCGGGTCCGCAACGTTCCGAAGGGCGCAGGGCGCAGGGCGGGCGCAGGATGGGATCAGCCCGCTGGCGGTGGTGGCGGGGGAGGCATGACGGTGAACAGCTGCGCCAGTTCGGTGACGTCGCCCGCTGTCATCCAGCCATCCTGCCCGGCGGTCCAGACATGGGTCTGGCGCGTCAGGCTGCCATCGGCGGCCATACGGCCCAGATCGGCCTTGGAGAAGGGACCCTTGGTCTGGCCGTTTTCGGCGATGTGCCAGACATGTTCGACCGGCGGGGGGGGCGGCGCGGGCCGGGCTGCCTGCGGCTGGCCCATGGTATTGGCCATCTGGTTGGCCATCGCCATGCCCATGCCCATGCCGAGCCCGGCGCCCATGCCGCCGTCGCCGCCGGGGTTTTCGGCGGCCGCGCGCATGGCTTCGGCGGTCTGGAACTGCTGGTAGCGGTTCAGATCGCCCACCACCCCCATCGAGGTGCGACGGTCCAGCGCTTCTTCCACGGCGGGGGGCAGCGAGATGTTTTCGATATACAACTCGGGCAGGGTCAGGCCGTAGTCAGCGATGGTTTGCGAAATCCGCTTGGCCACGAGGCCGCCGAATTCGCCCGTGTTGGCGGCCATGTCGAGCACCGGGATGCCCGAGCCCGCCACGGTCTGGCTGAATTGCTGCACGATGATGTTGCGGATCTGGAAGGTGACCTCGTCGGTGGTGAACTCGCCGTCGGTGCCCACGATCTCGGTCATGAAACGGCCCGCATCGCTGACCTTGACCGAATAGGTGCCGAAGGCGCGGATGCGCGTGGGCCCGAACTCGGGGTCGCGCAGCATGATGGGGTTCTTGGTACCCCACTTGAGATCGGTGAACCGGTTGGTGTTCACGAAATAGATCTCGGATTTGAAGGGCGAGGCAAAACCATGATCCCAATGCTGCAGATTGGTCATGATCGGCATGTTGTTGGTCTCGAGCATGTAGAGACCGGGGGTAAAGACATCGGCCAACTGACCTTCATGAATGAAGACCGCTGTCTGTCCCTCGCGCACGGTCAGCTTGGCGCCGTACTTGATTTCGTGGCCGTAACGCTCGAACCGGTAGACCATCGTGTCGCGGGTGTTGTCCGTCCATTCGATGACGTCGATGAACTGACCTTTGAGAAAATCCATAATCGGCATGCGCGATGTCCACCTTTTGAAACGTCAATTGTCAGGCGGGAATATACGCAGCCCATCCCAAGCGGGCTACAGGGAATTCCCGGTTTCTTTTCACCGCCGCCGGAGGGCCGGGCGGATCAGCTTGGGCCGCCCAACAGGTCTTCGGCGATGCGTCGCACGATGGGTCGGGCCTGGTCGGGCTGCATCCCGGGCGACAGGCGGCGGTCATACAAGATGCGCAGCAGCAGCTCGTCATGGGGCGTCAGGAACGCGAATTCCTCGTCATCGTTGAAGATCGAGGGGCGCGCGGCCGGGCTGTCATTGGGCAGGCCCAGGCCCTGGGCCACCTCTTCGTGCACGCATGACCGGCGCAGCAGTTCGGGGTGTTCGTCGCGGATGATCGCGATGGCGGTGATATAGACGGACCGGCCCGGTTGCGAAAACGCGTAGACCGAACAGAAGGTAAAGCGCGACAGCCCCTCGATCTCGCGCACGGTCGCGTCCGAGATGCCCGGCACGAGGCTGCGCACCAGATCGCCCGCGCGAAGCTGTTCGTCGCGGTTGAGATAGATGACGTGGAAGTTCCCGCCTGAACCGACGGTGCGGATCGGATGCCCGGTCACCCGCGCGAGTCGATTGGCGTAGGTTGTCAGAACGGCAGTGTCGCGCGCGCGCTGCTGGTCCGAAACCGAGGCCCCGAAATGCGTCTGAAGCCGCACGGGCGCCTGCCACCGGCGCAGGCGCGATTCCGTTTCCTGCTGCACGAACCGCCCGCCAGACAAGGTGTATTCGTCGTAAAGGGCGATCCGCTCGAAATTCGCGGCCAGCGTGGTCGCGGTCACCGGGGCATCGCGCTGCCCACCATCCTGGCGCAACAAGCCGTCGGCAATCAGCCGGGCTTCGACATTGCGGTAGTAGCGCGCGAAGCTTTGGCTTTCGGCGGAGGGTTCGGTCCTGGGCGCCTGGTTGGGGCCGGGGAGGGCGTCGGGCACAGGTGTGGTCACACATGCCGAAAGCATGAAGGTGACCACACATGTGAGGCAAAGGGACAGACGGAAAGCCAAGGGGGGGCTCTGCGTCCGGATCAGCTTTGCGCCGGCGGCGGCGGGGTGGCGCCCGAGCCGGTATCGCCGGCCGCCGCCCTCGTGGCCTGCGACGCAGCCGAGGCGAGCGTATCGCGCAGCTCGCGTTCCATCTTGCGCATGTCCTCTTCCGCGGCGGCGCGCCGGGCCTTGCCCTCGTCGGCGATCTGCAGGCTTTCCTGGATCGTCGCGATCAGTTCGGCATTGGCGGCCTTGACGGCTTCGATATCGAAGACGCCGCGTTCCATTTCCTCGCGGACCATGCGGTTGGATTCGCGCAGGTTGGTGGCATTCGCCGTCAGTAGCTCGTTGGTCAGATCGGTGGCCTCGCGCACGGCCACTGCGGCATCGGTCGACCGCTGGATCGCCAGCGCCTGCGCCAGCTGTGTCTCCCAAAGCGGCACCGTGTTGACCAGGGTCGAGTTGATCTTGGTGACCAGCGACTTGTCGTTTTCCTGGACCAGACGGATCGAGGGCAGCGATTGCATCGTGACCTGGCGCGTGAGCCTGAGGTCGTGAACCCGGCGTTCCAGATCGTCGCGCGCGGCACGCAGGTCGCGCAATTCCTGCGCCTTGATGACCTGATCGTTCTCGGGGGCGGCGTCGACCTCTGCGGCCTTGGCGGGTATGGTCTCCTCGTCCAGTTCGCGTAGCTTTTCCTCGCCTGCCGCGATGTACAGCGCCAGCTCGTCGTAGAAATCGAGTGTTTTTTCATACAGCTTGTCGAGCGACTTGATGTCTTTCATCAAGGTGTGCTCATGGGCCAGGAGATTGTCGGTGATCTTGTCGATCTGACCTTGAACATCCTCGTACTTGGCAATGAAATCATGCACCGGCTTGGCGCGGCCGAACAGGCGCTCCCACCAGCTCTGCTTGCGGTTGGGGTCCAGTTCATCGACCGAAAAGCCACGGATGGTTCCCACGATCTCGCGCAGGCTGTCGCCGGCGGGGCCGATATCCTTGTTCTTGACGCCGTCCAGCATGGCCTGGCTGATCTGCTGCAATTCCTGTTGCGCGTTCGAGCCGAAGGTGACGATCGAATTGGTGTTGGTCATGTCGATCTCGGCCATGCGGGCGCGGATCTGGTCGGCGGTCGGCGCGTCGGCCTCGGGCAGGGGCACCAGGTCGGCGGCCGGTTCCAGCAAGACAACGGCATTCAGTTCGTCCACAAGTGTCGCGGCCTGTTCGGCGGCTGTTCTAACTTCGGTCGTCATGGTTCGTTCCTCATCCCTCGATATGCAGATTCTCGCGGTTCAGCCGTTCGCGGAGAACTTCGGTCTCCACGTCGAAATTGGTTCTGTCATCGGCCAGCATGACCGTGGTGCGTTTGGCGAAATTGGTGTCCAGGTCGTCCAGAAAGGCCAGGTAATCCGCGCGCACCCGCGCGTCGCGGCCCCGGGCGTACAGATCGGCGAACTGAACCGTCGCGTCGCGCGCGCCTTGCAGGTAGACGCCCAGGTAGCGGCGCGCCTGGGTCAGATCGCGGGGGTCTTCTTCGACCTGGCGGAACATCTGCCGGGCCGTGGCCCGAAATGTTTCGACGCGCGCCTCCAACTGCCGGTCGCGGGCGCGTTTGATGGCATCGGCCATCTGGTCCAGAACCGCTTCGGCTTCTTCGATCTTGCGCGCGATGCGATCGGTCTGGTGGCGATCGACGCCTTCCAGCCCCTTGTCGGCCAGCGGGTCGAGGCCAAAGGCGCCCAGGTGCAGGCCGGTGGCCAAAGACGCCACGACAAAGGCCGCGATCAGGTTCCATTGGCCGCCGAAGATCAGCAGGCCGACACCGATGCCGGTGGCGATCGCGCCGAAGATCTTGCGCGGAATCGCCGGGCGGCGCGCGACCTTGCGTTCGTTGAACGCATCTTCGGCGCGCACACCATCGCGGGTCAGCCATGCGCCAAGCAAGAGAACGCCAGCGCCTGCCAGGTCCGTGGCCATGGCGGCAACGGGCTGCAGGAACGCGGTGAAGACGGTCAGAAGTGGCAAGATGAACAACAGGTTCAGCTTGGCGCCATGGCGCATGGGCTTGCGGCCGCGAAAGCTGGGAACCTCAAGCCGTTGCGCCGTGACGGTGCCGCGCGGGGCATCCCCGTCGCGCTGCCCGGCCGGGCTGTGTTGGCCTGCGTAGCGTTTTGCCATGATCAAAGTGCCCCGAACCCGCCGAAGATGGATATCAGTATGATGATGGTCAGCGCGAAGAAAGAAACGCCCTGCAAAAAGCTTGAACTCATTCCATCCTCATTCGGGCTTCCTGGCCGGTGTCATGGCCACGTTAGGCAGGTTTTCATATGAAAACCAGATGTCACGGCGTCATGGCGCAGTTTCTGGCCATTGCTTGCCGCGTGCCTTTCCAGATTGGGGTGGCGCCCTGACCTCGCAAGGGGGAAAGGGGATGGGTCGGTCCCCTTCAGCCCTTTTGGTTGTAGAGCCGATCCTTTTCTTCCCGGGTGCGCACGCGCCCGCGCAGTTCGATGGCGATATTGCGGCCCTTGTCCACGGCGGGGCGGGCGGCGACCTCGTCCAGCCATCTTGTCATGTTCGGCTTGTCGTCCAGCGTTTGCTCCTGGCGTTCCCACAGGCTCGCCCAGGGAAAGATGGCCATGTCCGCGATGGTGAACTCATCGCTGGCGACAAAGCGCGACCTGGACAGTTGCGTATCAAGAACGCGGTACAAGCGACTGGTTTCATTGCGATACCTGTCCTTGGCGTAGGGCAGGTCCTGCGGCGGGTCCATGGTGGGGGCGGATTTCAGGAAATGATGGGCTTGGCCGGCCATGGGGCCCAGGCCACCCATCTGCCACATCAGCCACTGGTCGACGGCGATGCGCTCGCGCTGGGTCTTGCCGCAGAACGTGCCGGTCTTGCGCGCCAGGTATTGCAAGATCGCCCCGGATTCGAAGATCGATATCGGTGCACCATCGGGCCCGTCCGGGTCGACGATGGCGGGCATCCGGTTGTTGGGCGCGATCTTGAGGAAGTCCGGGTCGAATTGTGCGCCCGCGCCGATATCGACAAGATGGACCGTATAGGGCAGCCCCATCTCTTCCAGTGCTATGGTGATTTTCCAGCCATTGGGCGTGGGCCAGTAATAGAGATCGATGGGGTCGGGCATGACGTCTCCTCGGGTTGCTGTCACTGTGCCGGGCGACCGATGGCGGGGCAAGGGTGCGCGTGAGCCGGGTGCGCGCGCATCATGCGCGCTTGACGATCCGGCGCATCAGGCGTAGCCAATCCGCACCGTGGCGATTTGTGAACCGGATTGCGGGCCACGT
>Ga0102941_1000096_pt1 | contig 34496 bp, 30 predicted proteins | sample SalPonR2_C_D2_MG_FD_79281 | JGI IMG/M metagenome (GOLD analysis project Ga0102941, IMG submission 79281) | Salt pond soil microbial communities from South San Francisco under conditions of wetland restoration - Salt Pond MetaG R2_C_D2_MG | ecosystem: Environmental > Aquatic > Marine > Intertidal... | reverse complement strand
GGGGGTATGCGCTGGGCTGTCATGCCTTCGCGCTGGAGGAAACGGGCGACTACAGGCTGGCGGAACGCGCCGGCCTGGCCGGCCTGGACCTGGCGGGCGACGATGCCTGGGGGCTGCATGCCGTGGCGCATGTCTACGACATGACGCACCGCCCGGACACTGGCATCGCATTGCTTGATGAGAACGAAGCCGCCTGGAGCCACTGCAACAACTTCCGCTTTCATGTCTGGTGGCACAAGGCGCTGCTGCATCTCGACCGAGGCGAACTTGACCGCGTCCTGGCGCTTTATGACACCCGCATCCGCGAGGAAAAGACGGACGACTACCGTGACGTCGCCAATGCCTCGTCGCTGCTGGTCCGGCTGCAACTGGAGGGTGTCGATATAGGTGAGCGCTGGTGCGAACTGGCCGATCTGGCCGAGACGCGGATCAGCGACGGATGCCTTGTCTTTGCCGATCTGCACTACATGCTGGCGCTGTGCGGCGATCATCGTTCGCAAGCTGCCCGAGATCTGAGCACCCGCATCAAGGCAACCGGCACGGTGACGACACAAGACGGGCAAACCGCCGCGCATCCCGGACAGGCCGCCGCTCAAGGCCTCGCACTTTTCGGGGAGGGCAAGTATTGTGAGGCGTTTCTTCAGTTGTCGACGGCGCGAAGTCACATGAACAACATCGGTGGCAGCCATGCCCAACGGGACGTCTTCGAACGCATCACGGTGGATGCGGGAATTCGCGCCGGTTTACTGGACGAGGCCGCCGCAATCGTGGCTCAGCGCACGGAACTGCGCGCCGGTCGCGCCGACGCATTCGCCGAAAGCCGCATGGCGCAGATCGAGACCGCCCGCCGCGCGTCGCCACCATACGCCGCGCAATAATCCGACCATAGAAAGCCGCACCCGAACACCATGAGCGTTGCAGACCCCACGACCACCGCAGCCCCGGCCGGTATATCGGCCGTGCGCGGCCAATCCACGCCGCGCGACACGATCCGCGACCCCCGCCTCGATTTCTTTCGCGGCCTGGCGATGTTCATCATCCTGATCGCTCATGTGCCGGGAAATTGGCTGACCCTTTGGATCCCGGCCCGCTTCGGGTTCTCGGACGCGACCGAGATCTTCGTGTTCTGTTCCGGCATGGCCTCGGCCATCGCGTTCGGCAAGGTGTTCCGCGATCGCGGTTGGCATATGGGGGCGGCCCGTGTGGCGTTTCGATGCTGGCAGGTCTACTGGGCGCATATCTGCCTGTTTCTGGCCGTCGCCGCCACGATGGCGGCCCTGAATGCCACGGGCGCGTTCGAGCGTGACTATGTTGGCCAGCTGAACCTTTACCCGTTCTTCAACAACGCCCAATCCAACCTGATCGGTCTGATCACCCTGACCTATGTGCCGAATTATTTCGATATCCTGCCGATGTACCTGGTGATCCTCGTGATGCTGCCCTTCTTCGTGGCCTTGGTGAGGGTGCACCGGGTCGTGGCCTTTGCTGCGGTCATCGCGGTCTGGGCGTTGGCGCAGGCCGATCTGCTGGCGCTTCCGGCCGAGCCGTGGTCGGACCGGGAATGGTTCTTCAATCCGTTTGGCTGGCAGTTGATCTTTTTCACCGGCTTTGCCTTCATGTCCGGCTGGTTGCCCGCCCCCCCGGTCGACCGGCGGCTTGTCATGGTCGCTGCCGTCATCGTGCTGGTGATCGTGCCCCTGGCCTATTTTCGCATCTACCGCGAGGTGGAAGTGCTGGCAGATTGGCGGTCGGACTATCAGTTCTTCATCGCAAAGACCGATTTCGGCATCCTGCGTTATGTCCATTTCCTGGCCCTTGCCTACCTGGCCTGGGTCGCCGTTGGACCCAGGGGCCAACGCCTGGCCCCGCCCGAAGGCGACGCAGCAATCGGCCGGGTCTGGCGGGCCGGGCTGTTGGTGATCCTGAAGGTGGGACAGCAATCGCTGGCCGTTTTCATCACCTCCATGTACCTCGCGCGGCTGATGGGCATGGTGCTGGACGTGGTTGGCCGCAGCTACCTGTCCATGGCCTGGGTGAACCTGGCCGGCATGGCGATACTCGTGGCGGTGGCCTATGGCACCGGCTGGTTCAAATCCAACCCGTGGCGCGCCAGGTCACCCAATGCACGGCAGGGGTAGCGCCATGTTGCGACGCGAGGTCCTGGCCGGACTGATGGCATGTGCCGCCTTGCCCGCGCGCGCGCAGACGGGTGCGGCGCAGGCGGGACCCATCGAACCGGGCCTGCAACTGGGCGACCCGGTGCCGTTTCGCCCGGACGATGTACCCGAGATCGCCCGCCGGCTTGCCGCAGCGCCTCATATGCCCCCACCCAGGATCCCCGAGGCCTGGACCTCGATCACCTATGACGATTACCGGTCCATCTGGTTCGACGGCCGCAATGCGTTGTGGGAGGCATCGGGCAGCGAACCCTTTCGCCTCGATGTCTTCGCGCCCGGCCTCTACTTTCCCACGCCGATCCGGATCGACGTGGTTCAGGACGCCCAGGCGCGCCCGATGCTGTTCGACATGGCTGTGTTCGACCGGACCGATCAGTTTCCAGATCTGCCCATCGACGACACGCTCGGGTATTCCGGTTTCCGCCTGCGGGCCGAGCTTGAGACGCCGGGCATCTTCACCGAATTCGCCGTCTTTCAAGGCGCAAGCTATTTTCGCGGCATCGGCACGGGCGAGATCTATGGCCTTTCGGCGCGCGGTCTTGCGATCGACACGGCAGAACCCGGGGGCGAGGAGTTTCCCGAATTCCGCCGGTTCTGGATCGAACGTCCGGCCCCCGGTGCGACCGAGATCGTCATCCATGCGCTGCTGGACAGCGAAAGCTGCACGGGCGCGTATCGTTTCACCATCCAACCCGGGCCCGCCTTGCGCATGGGGGTCGAAGCCCAGGTTTTTGCCCGGCGCCGGCTGGATCACGTGGGGCTTGGCGCGCTCACCTCGATGTTTCAGTTCGACGAGACAAACCGCCACCATTTCTCGGACTTCCGCTCAGCCGTGCACGATTCCGACGGATTGTTGATGCTCAACGGCGCGGGCGAGACGCTGTGGCGGCCTCTGGCCAACCCCCGCACCCTGCAGATCAGCGCCTTTCAAGATAGGGACCCGCGCGGCTTTGGCCTGATGCAACGCGCGCAGGCGTTCGAGGATTTCGCCGATCTCGAGGCGCTTTATCACCGCCGTCCGTCGCTGTGGATCGCACCGCGCGGATCGTGGGGGGCCGGTTCGGTGACGCTGGTCGAGATCCCCACCGATGACGAGATCTACGACAACATCGTTGCCTATTGGCGTCCCGCAAACCCGATCGAGCCCGGGGCATCGCTGGCTTTTGCCTATGACATGACGTGGTCGCAAGACACGGACTATGGCACCGGACTGAGGGTCACCAACACCCGTGCCGGCCGCGCGCGCAGCGATGGCATCATCTTTGCGGTGGATTTCGCACCGGGCGCACATCTGCCGGATGATCTGTCCGGGGTGCAGACCCTCGTGCGCACAAATGCGGGAGAGGTCAGCACCGGCATTCTTCAGCGCAACCCGGAAACCGGCGGGGCACGGTTCAACTTTACCTTTCGACCGGGCGGCGCACCCCTGGCCGAGATGCGCGCACAACTGCGCCATGCCGATGGCACGCCCCTCAGCGAAGTATGGCTGTATCGCTGGACCGCCGAATGAACATGCATCCGCCACCCAATCACACCATGCCGCCCGAGGCCCCCTTGGCCATGGTCGAGCAGGCCTTTGGCCGGGCCCCCACGGATCCGCGTGCCACCCTGCCCCGGTGGCTGCTGTCCGACATGCTGTGGCGTCTTGGTGCGTTTGGCCCGGCGCTTGCGATCACGATGTCCCTGATCGTCGGGCTGGCTCGTTGGTTCAACACTGGCGGGTTCACCATTGGCGAGGGACTGGTGGTGCTGCTGGTCGGCGCGACGTTTATCTGGGTGTCACTGACCGTCGGTGCCGTGGCGCTGGCGCTGGTTCGGCTTTGGCACGGAAGCCCGCGCCCCGAGGGCCAGCGCCAGGGCCCGCAGACCGTTGCGATCCTTGTGCCGATCTACAACGAGGATACTGCCGACGTGATGGGCAATATCGCCGCCATGCGGGCGGAACTTGCCGCCGTGCGGTCACCGGATCGCTACGCGTTCTTCATCCTCAGCGACACGCAAGATGACCATATCGCGGGCGCCGAGGCCCGGATGATACCCCTTTTGCAGGCGTCAGGGCCGGCCGATATCCCGGTCTACTACCGCCGCCGCGCCACCAATACCAACCGCAAGATCGGCAACCTCTATGACTGGATCACCAGGTGGGGGGCCGATTGGGATGCAATGATCGTGTTGGATGCCGACAGCCTGATGACCGGCGCGGCGATCCGGCAATTGTCCGACGCACTGGCACGCGACCCCGATGTGGGGTTGATCCAATCCTTCCCGATCCTGATCTCGGCTGACACGTTGTTCGGGCGCATGCAGGAATTCGCGACCTCGGTCTATGGCTGGCTCCTGGCGCAGGGTTTGGCGCTTTGGTCGCGCAACGAGGGCAACTACTGGGGCCACAACGCGATCATTCGCACGCGCGCCTTTGCACACAGCGCGCAGTTGCCGCATTTGCGGGGGCGCCGTGGCCGTCAGACCCTGATCCTGAGCCATGATTTCGTCGAGGCCGGCCTGATGCGTCGGGCCGGTTGGGCCGTTCGGTTCCTGCCATGGCCCGGCGGATCCTACGAGGAAACACCGGCCACGCTCATCGATCACGTGCTGCGCGACCGTCGCTGGTGCCGGGGCAACATGCAGCATCTGCGCATCCTGTCGGCACGCGGGTTCCACCCGATCTCGCGCTTTCACCTGTTGCAGGGCGCGATGGCCTATCTGCTGTCACCGGCGTGGTTCGCTCTGCTGGTGATCTGGGCCGCGTTCCTGCCCATGAACGGCGCGGTCGAAGGCTATTTCAGCGCCGCCAACCCGCTCTATCCCGTCTGGCCACAGATCAGCCGTATCGACGGGCTTTGGTTTCTGGCACTGATTTACCTGATGCTGCTTTTGCCCAAGATCGTGGCGGCCGTTCTGCTGGTTCGCACGCGAGGGGTGGCAAAGCTGTATGGGGGCGGTCTTGTGTTTGCGGCCACCACGCTGACGGAAATGGTGCTGTCCATCCTTTATGCGCCCATCTTGATGGTTCAGCAAAGCAAGGCCGTTCTGCGCGCTGTGCTGGACCGCCCCGAAACATGGGCGCCGCAACAACGGGACCGGGTCGACTACGGCTGGGGTGTGCTGATGCGGTTCCACTGGCTTGAGGTGGTGCTTGGCGCGGGCCTGGCCCTGGGCATTGTCGCGGGCGCCCTGTCGCTGTGGCTGCTGCCGGTGACGATCAGCCTTCTGGGCGCGCCGGTGCTGTCCCGATTGTCGGCGCTGCGCGTGTCCGACCGGGCGATAGGGCCGCTGCGGCTGGACACGCCCTGCAGCCTGCGTGAACCTCGTGTGGCAAGGATGGCCCGCGCCGAACGGGCGCGCTTGGGCGCCTTGCTGGCGGCGGGCGAGCCACCTGCCATGGCGGCGGAGTGACCAAGGATGGATGACATGCCTGCACCGAACGCGCGCCGCCGCACCTTTCTGATCGGCCTGCCTGTCGCAGCGGCCGCCGCGTTTGGCATCTTTCTTTGGCCCGAAGCCCCCTTGCCCGAAGGCGCGGGCGTGCTGGACCCGGACGAGGCGCTTGCCCGGGTGCGATCAGGCGAGGTCTGGCTGATCGATATCCGCAGACCCGATGAATGGGCCCTGACCGGCATCGCCGCCGGCGCGATCCCTCTCGACATGCGGCGCGACGATTTTGCCAGCGCACTTGCGGAAGCGACTGCGGCCGATCCCGACCGCCCGTTGGCGGTGATTTGTGCGCGAGGGGTGCGATCGCGTCGGTTGACGCTCCGCCTGCACGAGGCAGGGCATCGCCGGATTTTCGATGTGCCCGAAGGCATGTTGGGGTCGCGCGACGGGCCGGGATGGCTTGAACGCGGCCTGCCCATCGATCAGGCACCGGGCGCAACCGGATGACCCACAAGGAAGAACGGCGATGATCTGGCATCTGGCCACCCCCCGGACATGGAGCATCCTGGCCCTTGCGGTGGCATGTGTGGCGGGCACCCAGGCCGCCCATGCCGGGTGCGGTGATGCGCCCGATGCCTGCCAGGTCGCGGCAGGCAGCTATCACATCGAACTGCCGGAGGGCGGGGCCAACGGCGCGCCTGCGCTCATGTTCCTGCACGGTTGGGGCTCCAGTGGCGCGGGCACGCTGACCATGCGCGGCATGGTGGAAACCGCGCTTGGCCGTGGCTATGCGGTCATTGCCCCCGATGGCGTACCGCGACAGGGGCGCAACGGACGCACTTGGGGGTTTCACCCCGACCGCCCCGGCCCGCGCGACGAAATCGCGTTTCTCCAGGCGGTCCGCGATGATGCCGCGCGCCATCATGGCATCGACGCGGATCGCATCATTCTGGGCGGATTTTCGATCGGCGGGTCGATGACCAGCTATCTTGCCTGCGCCGCGCCCGATGCATTTGCCGCCTATATCCCGGTGGCGGGCAGTTTCTGGCGCCCACATCCCGAAACCTGCGCAGGCCCGGTGCGGCTGCTGCATACCCATGGCTGGACGGATGGCACCGTGCCGCTGGAAGGTCGGATCCTGCGTGGCGATGGCGGGCTCGACGACCCCGATACGATCGCCCAGGGCGATGTCTGGCACGCGATGGAGATCTGGCGCACGGTCAATGGCTGCCGCCCCAACGCAAGCACCCATGCCGATACCGGCATCTACTGGCGCCGCACCTGGGAGGAATGCACCAGCGGCGCGGATCTGGATTTCGCGCTGTTCTACGGCGGCCACGGCATCCCGCCAGGATGGGCCGAAATGGCACTGGACTGGTTCGAGACGGACTGAACCGTTTCGCGGTATTGCCCGTTCGCCAATACCGCGTCGTGCCTTGTGCCACAGCGGTCAGGGCATGTAGCTGCGCACAATCTGCGCCATGTGTTCCGAGGCCAGAACCGGCGGCAACACCGTTTGCACCACGCCATTCGCATCCAGCAGGTACATGAAGCTGCCATGGGCGTAGACCGGACCATATTCGAGATCGAAGAACAGCTCTTCGCGTTCGATGCCAAAGGCGTCATAGGCGACCTGCAACGCCGCATCATCGCCCGTGAGGCCAATGAAATCGGGGTGAATATCGTGCAGCGGCGCGCCGATGGCCTCGACCGTATCGCGGGCCGGATCCACCGTGATCATGACGATGCTGAGCGGCAGGCCATCGGCGTGCAGCGCGTCGGCCACATCGCCCATCAAGGGCAGCGCCGCCGAACAGATCTGCTGGCAGTTCGCATAGCCAAAGAACACCAGCTGCATCCGGTCATCGGGATCAACCTCGCTGCGCGGGGATCCGGTGTGGTCGATCAACAAGAACGGCCCGCCCAGATCGAAGGGCAGCGGCGCAGGCGTGCCTTGCGCCCAAAGGGGCGTGGCCATCGCCATCGCGGCGACGAGGACCCGCACCCTCACGGGAACAACGCGCCGATGATCGCGGCATCCCGTTCGAGGCCCAGGCCGAAATATCCATCGGTCCCGATCTCTTGCAGCACCCTTGGATCGCGGCGGAACCACGGGCCGTCACCGGCCGCGTCGGGATTGGCCTCGGCCCAGTCGCGGGTCCAGCGGTTCGCCGTCGTCCACTCGACCTCGTCGAGGCCACGGATGCGTTGCACGAGATAGATGTTGAACGCGCCCACATACTCATCCTCGATCATCAGGCCATCGACCTCGACCAAGGCACCGCAATACGGAAGCAGCTCGGCCACGGCCCCGGTGAAAGCCGGCTGCGCGTTCTTGTTGGGAAAGACCAAAACGTCGTCGACGCTGCGCAAAAGCCCGAGCTGCCGGCGGCCATCGCCGCAATTCTCGGCGCAATCGCCGGTGAGTTCGCACAAGATGTCGACCACCCGCGCCTCGAACCGGGCGGGGGTTTCGAAGGCAAGGTTCCAGCTGCGCGCCTCGGAATTCACGGAAAAATCCTGTGCGCCCGCGGTTGCGCCGAAGGCCAGTGAAAGCAGTGCGAACAAAAGAGGCCTCATCTTGCATCCTCCGGCACGGCAAAGCCGGGCACGACGCCGAAATCGTCATGGCTGAACACCTGAATGTCGTCATCCACGACCACGTCGCTCACGATCAGGTAGTTCAGACCATCGCGTTCGTAGTGCATGCCGTCCACTTCGATCACGTGGCTGGCCAGCCGCATCTGGGTGCCGCCGCCCGCGCTTTCATCGCTACCCTCGATGCGGAGCACCATGTAGACCGTACCGTCCTCGGCCAGCAGGCCCACCGGTATCCCGCCTGCCGAACACCAGATGGCACAGGTGTGATGCGCCGATCCGACCACGGCATCGGGGCCCCCCATGACGCCCGAGAAGTAGCACCATGTATCGATGATCTCACCCCGCACGTTGATGCGTTGCCCGGCGGTCTGCGCGTCTGCCGCACCGGGAAGCGACGCCAGCGCAATGGCAAGAGACGCGAGGCCTGTGAAAATCCGCATTGAGAGATCCGATCCTGTGACGATGGCCGTAGTCATCCTGGGCCCAGCATATGATCGCCGACGGCGCGGCAGGGTAATAAGATCGTGACATGCCCAAGTTTGGACGCGGCGCCGGGCCCAAAAACGATCCATCCTCATCGGTTGGCACACCGGCGTCCATGGCGGGTGTGCCAACCGAGACTGCGTGCAGGGCCAGGGCCCTTGCATCCATATTCGCTGTTTTCAAAGGTAAAAACTCGACCAGATCAGCAAGACGACGGCAATCACCGCGCTTGTGTTCCAGATCGGAAAAGAACGACCACCCGAATGCGGGCCAAGATCGTTTCAAAATATCCAATAAAATTCTTTTGCGCCCGTGTGGGCCAGAACGCGATCCTTTTAACGGAATGGAGCCCGACGGCGCAATCAGGAAAGAATTGTGGCAGTCGGTTTCCCGACGGGGTTGCGGGATGGGCACAGTGCCCCGAAGCATTGCGCCCACCCGGGCAGATTGCACTGCAACCGGGACCACCGAGCGGCGGACAGTGTGATGTGGGTTTCCCGACCGCGAATCGTCGGCATATCACGGCGATCGCGCGCGGCATGACCCGGCCCTGCCGCGGTCGGTTTTTGCCGGGGGTGGCGGCAGATCGTGTCGATCTTGCGGGGCGCGCCGTGCCGGAACGGCTCTATACTTCTGCCGCCCAAGAGGGTACGGGCGGTTCCTTGTCGGCCAGGGGCGCATTTGTCCGCTCTTTGGCTGCCCATCAATTGTGAAAAGTGGACCAGACGTGAAAAAGGCTCTCGCACAGGCACTCGAAGCCCAAGGCTATACATCCCTGACGGCAGTGCAGGAGGCTGTGACCAATCCTGATCTGACCGGAAAAGACATGCTGGTCTCGGCGCAGACGGGTTCGGGCAAGACGCTCGGGTTCGGCTTGGCCATCGCGCCCGGCCTGTTTGGTGAGGCGGAGGCCTTTGACCGGGCCGCAGCACCGCTTGCGCTGGTGATTGCCCCGACCCGTGAACTGGCGATGCAGGTCAAACGCGAATTGGCGTGGCTGTTCGCACCGGCAGGCGCGGTGCTGGCGTCCACCGTGGGCGGAATGGACATGCGCGACGAACGCCGCGCGCTAGAGCGTGGCGCGCATATCGTCGTGGCGACACCGGGCCGTCTGCGCGACCACATCATGCGCGGATCCATCGACCTGGGCGCCCTCAAGGCGGTCGTCCTGGACGAGGCCGATGAAATGCTGGATCTGGGGTTCCGCGAAGATCTCGAATTCATTCTGGAACAGGCTCCGGCCGAACGGCAGACCCTGTTGTTTTCCGCCACCGTTCCCACTGCCATCGCCAAGTTGGCAGAAAGCTATCAAAAAGACGCGGTCCGCATCGCGACGGCGTCGGGAACAACCCAGCACGCGGATATCGACTACCGCGCCTTGAACGTATCGGCGCGCGACAGCGAGAACGCCATCATCAATGTCTTGCGCTACTACGAGGCGCCCAACGCGATCGTGTTCTGCAACACGCGCGCCATGGTCAACCGGCTGACGACACGCCTGTCGAATCGCGGTTTCTCGGTCGTGGCCTTGTCGGGGGAGCTTTCGCAAAACGAACGCACCCACGCGCTGCAGGCGATGCGGGATGGGCGCGCACGGGTGTGCGTGGCAACCGATGTCGCGGCGCGAGGGATCGACCTGCCGAACCTGGAACTGGTGATCCACGCGGAATTGCCCACCAATCAGGACACGCTCCTGCATCGGTCGGGCCGCACCGGACGGGCCGGACGCAAAGGGGTCAGCGCGCTGATCGTTCCACCGGCGGCGCGAAAGAAAGCGCAACGGTTGCTTGGATGGGCCAAGCTGAAGGCCGAATGGGCCGACGCGCCTTCGGCTGATGAGGTAACCGAGAAGGATGACGAACGGATGCTGGCCAGTTCCGATTGGTCGGAAGAGGTCGAGACATCCAACCTCGATGCCGTCACCAGGCTGACCGAGATGTTTTCGGCCGAGCAACTGGCCGCGGCCTATGTCCGGCTTTACCGCGAACGCCGTTCGGCACCGGAGGATCTGTCCGACGTGTCCGCAGCCCCAGCCCCAAGGGTCGAATTCGGGCCAAGCGTCTGGTTCTCGTTGGACGGCGGCCGCGCCACAGGGGCCGAACCGCGCCGGCTTTTGCCGATGCTGTGCAAGATGGGCAACCTGTCGCGTGAGGATGTGGGCGCCATCAGGATCCAGTCGGATGCATCCCTGATCGAGCTGCGCGAAAGTGCCGTGCCGGGTTTCCTGGACGCCATCGGGCCAAAGATGACCCTCGAAGACGGTGCCGCGCTGACGCGGTTGGCATCTGCGCCCAGCTTTGAACGCGCGCCACGTGGGGAAAAACCCGCAGCGCGCCCGGAAAGGCCCGCGGGCCGCGCGGGAAAACCCGCGCAACGCAGCGAAAAGCCATCGGCACCAAGACCCATGGACTCACGCCCGCCCGAGCCTGCCCCGGCGCCCAGACCCGCGCAGGCGGCCCGTCCGGGAACCACCAAGCCTGTTGACTGGAACGACGATCCAAAACCGCGAACCAAGAAACCCAAGCCCGGCTCAAAGCCGGCCGGCGCGTCGAAATCAAAACCCAGACGCGATGATCCCGCGCGGTCCGAGGCCCCCAGGGCCGAACCGTGGAAACCCCGCAAATCGAAACCGGGTTCGGGCTCCTGGAACCCGGCGGACAGTTCCAGCCGTGGACCGACGTCGCCGGGCGGCAAACCTTCGAGCAAGAAGAACCGGGCCCGGCAAATGGCCAAGGACAGCGCCGGCGCAGCGACCGGCAAGCCGCGCAAACCGCAAGGACCGAAACCCGGCAAGCCACGGGGATAGACAGGGCGCAAAAGCGGTGCAGCGGCTTGGTTCGGGATGATCAGGCCTGATCCAGGATGGCGTCGCGGTGCGGGATAGGATCGATTGCGCCCATCCCGCTGACCGTGCCTGCAGCCACCAGCGCGGCCCGTCTCGCCGCAATGTCGGCGCGACCTGTTTCCAGAAGATAGGCAAGGAACGCACCTGCGAAACTGTCACCTGCGCCGGTGGAATCGACGGGGCTCGACGGGCCGGGCGCGATGACGACAGGCCCATCGCCCTGATCCAGAACCGCGCCCCGCGCACCGCGTTTCAGGATCACGGTCTTCGCACCATGGGCGCGGAATGCCGCGATCAGGGCCTCGGGGTCACGCAGGCCGGTCAGCATCTCGGCCTCATCATCGCTCGGCATGACGATGTCGGCCAGAGGCAAGAAGGCGTCGATTGCGGCGCGGGCCTCATCCAGGGACCACAGGTTCAGGCGCAGGTTGGTGTCGTAGGACACAAGCGTGTCATGGGCGCGGGCAATTCGCGCGGCGTGGGTCACCGCCGCGCGCATCGACGGGCTGATGGCCTGGCTCAGGGCGCTGACATGCAAGATCCTGGCAGAGGCGATCACATCCTCGGGCAGATCCTCGGGGCCATAAAGGCTGGCGGCAGAGCCTCGGCGTGCATACCAGAATTCCCGCCCGGACGCATGGGGACGCACGAAATAGACCCCCGTCGGGGCATCGGGATGGGTTTTGACATGGGTGTGATCAATGCCCTCATCGGTCCACAGCTGACGCAACCCTGCACCGAACGGGTCATTGCCCACGGCACTCAGATACCCCACCCGCGCGCCCTGCCGCGCGGCCGCGACCATCGCGTTCGACGTGTCACCGCCAAAGCCCTGCCGATACAACGGCATGGCGCCCTCCCCGGTCGGCTGCGATACGAATTCGGCAAGCGGTTCGCCAAGGGCAAGAACATCTGCTGACACGGCGATCACCTCCTTGCCGATACGGGCCGTCAGATCCCGGCATGGTCGCATGCCCATGATCCACGCCGACGGACGCAATGGCAACTCCGCGAGTGTTTCGCCGGACGGTACCCATACGGGCATGTATTGCAACCTTGCCAGATCTCCGGCCAATGCAGACCGCACCTGACAACCCGCGCGGCACCGCCAGCCGTCGGACACGCCGACACACCAGACGCCAGCGAGCCAAACGCAACTGGTATTGCAAGGATACCTGGCAGCGGAGGGCGGGCTTGCCAAGATCACACGCAGGACCCGCCACGCCCCCCGGCCCTCCCGTGTCCGTGCTTTCCGGGTTTCTTTGCGTGGGCGAAACGCGGGTTTTTTGGCGAGAAAGCAACGGGGCGCAGGGACACTGACGCCGCGGCGACCTGCGCCCGTCGGAAACATGCGGCATGCGCTGCATTTGCGCGCGGACGGATTCGGGGCGAGGTCTGATGGCAAAAAGAAGAAGCTCGACCGTCGGCCGTTTCCGCCGATATTGCCGCCCTACGAGCTTCGTTTGCGTGATGGCTTGCGGAAGAATTGGGTGTCGTTGCCGGTTTCCGTCAGCATCCAGTCCACCAGGTGGCGGGTCTTTGTGAGGACGGAGCGGTCTGAGGGCCAAACGACGAAGTAAGCCATTCCGGTATGAATCGTCTGGGAGAACGGGCGAACGAGGCGGCCAGCCGCAAGATCTTCGGCCAACAGCGTCATCTGTCCCATCGCAAGCCCGTGACCCTGGAGTGCGGCGCTGTAGGCCAGAACCGAGCTGTCATAGGTGACCTCTCGGGCGCGGTCGAGCGCAAGGCCGCTATGGGCCGCCCAATCTGCCCAGACAGCACTGCGATAGCGGGATTTCAGCAAGAGCGCCTTGGAGAGGGAACTTGAGCTGCGGAAACCGTCATGGCGGGCGGCGTACTCGGGGCTGCAGACCAGATCGGCGGTATCATCGAAGAGTTTTCGCGAACGTGCGCCTTGCCACGAGCCATGGCCAAGGTGGACGGCGAGATCGAGATGGGTGCCCCGAAAATCAAGCCGTTCGATCTTGGTTTCCATACGGATCCGGTCCTCGGGGTGTTTGGCGCGAAAGGACGCCATGCGCGGAAGGAGCCAGTGATGAGCAAAGGTCGGATAGACCCGCAGTGTAACGGTGTGTTCGCGTTCGCGCGATAGCAGACGGTCGGTAACATCTTCCAGCTCATGGAAGAGATCGGCGATCTCATGGCCAAAGGCGCGGCCCGAAGCGGTGAGCGTGACCGAGCGTGGGCCGCGTTCGAACAGTTTGACGCCGATGTGGCGCTCCAAGAGCGATATTTGACGGCTGATCGCAACCTGGCTGACACCCATGTGATTGGCCGCGGCCGTGAAAGTGTCGAAGCGGACCGCAACCGAGAAGGCGCGCAGGGCGTTGAGGGGCAGGTCGTCGGGCCGGGGCATGGTCGGAAGGGTCCGTGGGTCCGTGGGTGCGGGGCTGCAGTATCTAGAGCCTGACTGCAGGTTGCAATAGCCTGAGGGGGAGCAGGGTATGCCGGGGACTGCGGCGTGGTTTGATGGCGAGGACGCGACAAAAGGACTGCGCGATGGAGTACGAGACGATCATGCGGGCGGGCGGGGGCCGGGGCTGGCTCCTGTTGGTGCATGGTATGCTGGCCAGCCGGGCCTTATGGGCGCCCAATCTGGCGCGGTTGGGGGCGGCGCATAACCTGGTCTTGGTCGATCTGCCTGCCCATGGGGCGACGGCGGCGGCGGGTTGGGGCCGGGGCGCGGGACCCGAGACCTGGCATCCCGACGGGATGGTGGCGCGGCTGGACGCGATCCGGGCGGAGTTGGGGATCGCGCGCTGGGCGGTCTGCGGCCAAAGCTTCGGCGCGGGGCTGACCGTGCGCTATGCGTTGCACCATCCCGAGCGGGTGGTGGCCCAGGTGCTCACCAATGCGCGCACGGTGTTTCGCGATGAGAGTGACGCGGCCGAGCAGGCGGCGCGGGATGTGCGGGCGGCGCGGCTGCGGACCGAGGGGCGCGCGGCGCTGCGCGACGAACGCTTTCATCCCCGTTTCGCCAAGCGCTTTCCGCCGGAGTTGCGCGAGCGGCTGAGCGCGGATGCCGATGCAATGGACCTGGAAGGCTATGCGCGCCTGTTGGAGTGGACCCTGCCCCAAGCGAGCCTGCGCGAGCGAGTGCGCGACTGTGTGGTGCCGTCTTTGTTGGTGAACGGGCGGCATGAGCGGTTGTTTCAGCCGGTGCGGGAGGCAATGGGCGGACTGTGGCCAGGGTTGGAGATCGTCGATCTGGATGGGGGGCATGCGGTGAACATAGAGAACCCGGAGGGTTTCGACACCGCCGTCCTGGCGTTCTTGGCGCGACAGGAGTGGGCGGGCGCGGGGCGAGGCTGAACGCAGGTCGGGGTGCGGTGATCCGACATTTGTTGCAACGGCACGCGCGGCGCATGACAGTCCGCAAATATCAAGGGAGGTCGAGGGGCCATCATGACGCTACCAAATGCGCTCAAGGGGCGGCTTCGCCTGCCCGTCATCGCCGCGCCGATGTTTCTGGTGTCGGGGACCGAATTGGTGATCGCGCAATGCAAGGCGGGGATCTTGGGCTCGTTTCCGTCGCTGAACGCACGGCCCGAGGCGGAGCTGCCCGCGTGGCTGGCGTTCATCCAGGCCGAACTGGCCGCCCATGACGCGGCGCATCCGGAGGCACCGTCCGCGCCCTTCGGGGTCAATCTGGTGGCCAACAAGACCAACACCCGCTTCGAGCATGACGCGGCGTGTTGTGTGGCGGCGGAGGTGCCGTTGATCCTGACGAGCCTATCGCCGCCGGGCGATCTGGTGCGGGCGGTGCATGGCTATGGCGGGTTGGTGTTTCACGATGTGACCACGGTACGCCATGCCGAAAAGGCCCTCGAACAGGGTGTGGACGGTCTGGTGTTGGTGGCCGCGGGCGCGGGCGGCCATGCAGGTGCGGCAAGCCCTTTTGCGCTGATCCAGGAAATCCGGGCGTTCTACGACGGTACCTTGGTGCTGGCGGGTGCGATCGCGGCGGGGGCGGCCCTGCATGGGGCGCTGAACCTGGGCGCCGATCTGGTCTATATGGGCAGCCGGTTCATCGCTGCCAAAGAAAGCAACGCGCCCGAGGACTACCGGGCGATGGTGGTGAACGCGGCGCTGAAGGATGTGGTGTATACGCCTTATTTCAGCGGGCTGCCTGCGAATTATCTGGCCGAGAGCATCACGGCGGCGGGCATATCGCTCGACGAGGTGCGGCAGGCGGGGGCGGACCCGACGCGCTATCGTTCGCGGGTGGGGGAAAAGCCCAAGGCTTGGCGCGATGTGCGCGGGGCAGGTCAGGGCGTGGGCGCCGTGCGCGCGGTGCAGAGCGTGGCCGAGATCGTGGATGAGTTGGAACAGGGCTGGCGCGCGGCCGAGGCCGGGGCGCAGGCAAGGGCTGCCACGCGGGCGGCGTGGTTGCGGGGCGGAGGGGGTGTGTAATGCCGGTGCGCTATGAGACGGCCGATGGGATCGCGCGGATCACCTTCGACGCGCCGGGGCGGCGCAATGCCCTGACACCCGAGGATCGCTATGAGCTGGCCGAGGAACTGACGCGGCTGCGCCATGACCCGGAGGTGCGCGTGGTGTTGATGACCGGGGCGGGGTCGGACTTCTGCACCGGCGCCGATGTAGGCCAGATGGGCAAGGATGACCCGGCGGCGGCGCGCGTGCGGATGCAGCGTGGCGTGGGGGGTGTGGCGCGCGCGCTGGCGGCGATGGAAAAGCCGGTGGTGTCGGCGGTGCGCGGCTATGCGGTGGGCTTCGGCTGGTCGATGCCCTTGGCCTCGGACATGGTCATCGCCTCCGAGACGGCGCGGTTTTCTATGCTGTTCTCCAAGCGCGGTTTGGCGCCGGATGGGGGCTCACTGCATTTCCTGATCCGCCATGTCGGGCAGATGCGGGCCAAGGAAATGGCCTTTACCGCGCGGATGATCGAGGCGCGGGAGGCCCTGGAGTTGGGTCTGGTGACGCGGGTGGTGGCCGATGACGCGCTGGAGACAGAGGCCGAGGCGCTGTGCGCCGATCTGCTGGCACGGCCCACGCGGGCCCTGGGCCTGACGCGGATGTTGTTCGAGACGGCGACGACGGCGAGCCTCGACAACTATCTGGAGGTCGAGGCCTTCGTGCAATCGGCCCTGAACCAGAGCGAGGATTACCGCGAAGCCATCGCAGCCTTCCGCGAAAAGCGCCCGCCGGTGTTTCGGGGGCGGTGAAGGAAATGGCCGCAACGCAGGGCGCGCCCGATTGGAACGCCATGGCGGAGGCGGATTTCCGCGCCCATCTGCGTGCGGTGATCGCGGCCCATTGTCCGGAGGCATTGCGCCATCTCCCCCACCGCCTGCCTGCCGCGCAGACGCAGGGCTGGTATCACGCCCTGCACGCCGCGGGGATGATCGCGCCCGCCTGGCCGGTGGAGTGGGGCGGCATGGACCTGAGCCCGGCGCGGCACCTGATCTATATCGAGGAGATGGAGGCCGCCGGCACGCCCTTCTTGCACGATTCCGGCGTGCGCAACCTTGCGCCGGCGCTGTTGGCCCATGGCACGCAGGCGCAAAAGGCGCGGTATCTTCCCCCCATGCATGCGGGCAAGCACATCTGGTGCCAGGGCTATTCGGAGCCGGGCGCGGGGTCGGACCTCGCGAGCCTTGGCTGCGAGGGGCGCGTCGAGGGCGATAAGGTGATCGTGACGGGCCAGAAGATCTGGACCACCTCGGCCACCGAGGCCACCCATATCTTCGCCTTGGTGCGCACCGACCGGGCCGGGCCCAAGCAACACGGTATCAGTTTCCTGCTCGTCGACATGGCCACCCCCGGCATCACCGTGCGCCCGATCACGACGCTGTCGGGGCAGGCGGATTTCTGCGAGGTGTTTTTCGACGGCGTGCAGGTGGCGATGGCCGATGTGGTGGGCGGCCTGCACGAGGGCTGGAAGGTCGCACGGTCGTTGTTGGGGTTCGAGCGCATCTGGGCGGGATCGCCCAAGCGCGCGGTGCGCGCGCTTGACCAGTTGGGGCGGTTATTGGCGGAGCGGGGTCTGGAGGGCGATCCGATCTGGGCTGACCGCTATGGAAGGGCCTATTGCGACACCCGCGACGCGCAGGATTTGTATGCCCGTTTCGCTGATCTGGTGGCGGAGGGGGGCGATCCGGGGGCGGAGGTCTCGGCGCTGAAGATCTGGTCAACGGCGACCTATCAGACCGTGAGCGAGGCCTTGGTGGAGGCCGCCGGGGAGGATGGCGGGTTGCTTGGGTCGGTGCCGGCGGGGACGACCCCGGTCGATGTGCTGGCGACCTATCACGAGGCCCGCGCGCCGACTATTTTCGCCGGCACGAATGAGATTCATCGCAACATCCTGGCGCGGGCGATTTTGGGCCTGCCCAAAGCGCCGTGAGGCGGGCGGTGATGGACCCCGACGATCTGCGGATGTTGGGCGAGGCGGCGGCGCGGTATGCGGCGCGGGTGCATGATCCGGCGGCGCTCCGGGCGAGGCGGGGGATCGGGCCGGGGCATGCGCCGGAGCAACTGCAGGAACTGGCCGCGCAAGGCTGGCTCGCGGCGTTCGTGCCGGAGGCAGCGGGGGGCCTGGGCCTGGGCCCGGAGGCGGCGGCGGCCCTGGTAGGGCCGTTGGCGGCGGGGTTTGCGGTGGCGCCGCTGGATAGCCATTTTCTGGCCTGCCGGGTGTTGGCACATGTGGGCGCCGCGCCCGAGGCCTATGCAGGGGTCGAGGATGGGAGCAGCCTGCCGGTCCTCGCGTTTCAGGAGCGCGCGGGCGATGTGTTTGCGCCCGCTTCGGTCGCCACGCGGCTGGGGGCGAATCTGCGCCTGACGGGGGCCAAGCGGTTTGTCCTGGGCCATCAGGTGGCGGGGCGGTTTTTGGTCACGGCGCGGGCCCCCCGGGGCGGTCTGGTGCTGGTAGAGGTGGCGGCGGGGGCTGAGGGGCTGGAGGCCACGACACAGTGGCGAGCCGATGGCGGGCCGATGGGGGCCTTGGGGTTTGCGAGCGTCCCGGCGCGCGTGGTCTGCGACGATCCCGAACTTGTGGCGGGCGCGGTGGCCCGCGCGGTGGACGAGACCGCGCTGGTGCTGGCCGCCGAAACCGTGGCTCATATCGAGGCGATGAAAAGCCTTTTGTTGGAGCATCTGCGCACACGGGTGCAGTTCGACCGGCCCATCGGCGCGTTTCAGGCGTTGCAGCACCGGGCGGTCGATCTGCATGTCGCGGCGTTGGTTTCGCGGGCTGTGTTGGAACCTGCGGTGACGCGGGTGGGCGCGGGCGTCGGCGACGCAAGCGCGCGGGCGCTGTTGGTGTCGCGGGTGCGCGCGCGTGCGAGCGCGACGGCGCGGACGATGGCGCGCGAGGCGATCCAGATGTTCGGCGCCATGGGCATCACCGACGAGTGCGACCTGGGCCTTCATGTGACGCGGGTTCTGGCGCTGAATGCGCAGCTAGGCACCGAGGCCGAACATCGCCGCCGATTGGCGGGGCTGCTGGCCGATGATTTGACACAGCGAATGACCGAGGAGATAGCCCGATGACGACCGACCGACCAGCGGATAACGACAGGATGCGCGGGCTCGATGCGCTGTTTCGGCCGCGTGCCGTAGCGGTGATCGGGGCCTCGGACGATCCGCGCAAGATCGGGGGGCGACCGCTGCGCTACATGCGTGAGGCGGGTACCGAGATCACGGTTTATCCGGTCAACCCGATGCGCGAGACGGTGCAGGGGTTCAAGGCCTATCCTCATATCGGCGCCCTGCCCGAGCCAGTGGATCAGGCGATCTTGACGGTCGGCGCGGCCCTTGCCGAAGACGCGGTGCGCGATTGCCTGGCCGCCGGAGTGCGCTCGATCGTGATGTTCACCGCCGGTTTCGCCGAGGCCGGCGAGGAGGGGCGCGCGGCGCAGGATCGGATCGCGGCGATGGTGCGGGGCGCGGGTGCGCGGCTTCTGGGGCCCAACGCAATGGGACTGTTCAATACCGCCGACCGGGTCTATTCGACGTTTTCGACCGGCCTCGACCGGGGCCTGCCTGCGCTTGGCCGGGTGGGCATGGTAAGCCAGAGCGGCGCGGTCGGCTCCTATATGCAGAACCTCGCGGTGCGGCGGGGAATCAAGATCTCGAAATTCGTGGCCACGGGCAATGAGGCTGACGTGCAGGCGCAGGATTGCGTCGAGTGGCTGGCCCATGATCCCGATACCGATCTGATCATGCTCTATCTGGAGGGGTGCCGGGACGGGCCAGGGTTGATCCGGGCCTTGGCGGCGGCGCGGGCGGCGGGCAAGCCGGTGGTGGTGCTGAAGGCGGGGATGACCGATGCGGGCCAGGCGGTGGCGGCCTCGCATACCGGCGCGTTGGCGACATCGGTGGAGGTGTTCGAGACGGCGCTGCGCGAAGGCGGTGCCTATCGAGCCGAGACCCTGACGGAAATGGTGGATGTGGCCTATGCGGCCTCGTTGGGGGTGCTCAACCCGTCGCGGGATGTGGGGATCGTCACGGTGTCGGGCGGTGTGGGGGTCCTGGCGACCGATGCTTGCGTCGAGGCGGGGCTGCGCTTGCCGCCGATCTCGGAAAGCGCCTTTGACGAGGTCGCGGCCAAGCTGCCGCTGGCGGTGGGGCGCAATCCGCTCGACACCACGGCGCAGACCATGGGCGACCGGACGGTGTTCACCCGCAGTCTCGATATCTTCCTGCGCGATCGGGAGTTCGGCTCGGTGATGATCTTCCTGGCCAATGCCGGGCTGAACCCCCGCGACATGGAGAGCATGCGCGCCGATCTGCTGCGCATCCGGGCCGAGCATCCGGGGCGCCAACTGGCGCTGTGCCTGCAATCGACGCCCGAGATCCGGGCGGCGTGGGAGGCCGAGGGGTATCTGGTGTTCGAGGACCCGGCGCATGGCATCCGCGCCTTGGCGGGCGCGATCCGTCTGGCCGAGACACGGAAGGCCGCGCCCCCTGCCCCGGCCCCCGCCCTACCCGCGGCGGTGGGCCTGCGCGCCAGCCCCGACGAGGCCGAGGCAATGGCGCTGCTGTCGGCCGCCGGGGTGCCCTTCGCGCCGGCGCGGGTGGCTGCGGACGCGGAGGCCGCCGTGGCCGCGGCCGAGGCAGTGGGCTATCCCGTGGCGCTGAAGGTACTGTCGCCCGATATTGCCCATAAATCCGAGGTAGGCGGCGTGGCGCTCGACCTGGCCGACGGGGCGGCGGTGCGCGCGGCCTTCGGGCAGGTGATGGCGCGGGCCGCCGCAGCCGAGCCCGGCGCCGAGTTGCGCGGGGTCACCGTGGCGCGGATGCTGACGGGAGGGGTGCAGACCATCATCGGCGCACACCGCGACCCGACCTTCGGGCCGGTGGTGATGGTGGGGCTGGGCGGAATCTTTACCGAGGTGTTGAAGGACACCGCGCTCCGGCTGGCACCGGTGGACCGGGCCACGGCCCTTGAGATGATCCGCGGCCTGCGCGGTTTTGCCTTGCTGGACGGGGCCCGGGGGCAGGAGCCTGTCGCGCTGGAACCCATCGCCGAGGCCATCGTGGCGGTGTCGCGCTTCATCGCGGCGCAGGGCGCGGACGTGACGGCGGTGGAGATCAACCCCTTCGTGGCGCGCCCAGATGGGGGCGCGGGGGTGGATGCGCTGATATTGGTGACGCCGCCAGGCCGCACGGGCCAGCCCTAGGACCGAGGCCGCGCGCCGGGAACATGGGGTATCGCCCGCGTTTCGCGGCTGTGGCCCCCTCCCTGACCGATCGCACCGCCAAGCCAAGGGCCATTCGGCGACCTTGTCGGAACGCGGGGTTTTGGCGGACAGGCGACGGTGCCTTGGGCGCCCCCGTAAAATGGAAATCCCCCGCGCCGCGGATTGGCGGCGCGGGGGATCGGTTGTTTTCCGGCGCGATCAGTTGGGGGCGAGGCCCCGCGCCGCGGCAAGCTCGGCCCAGTAGGTCAGTTCGCGTTCGATCTGGGCTTCGAACTCGGCGACGCTGTTCGGGCGGGCCTGGAAGTTGATGTTTTCCAGCCGCTCCGCCACCGACGGGTTCTCCAGTGCGGTCGCGATGCCATCGTTGATCGTTTGGGCGACGTCATCGGGCACACCTGCAGGCGCGAAAAGGCCGACCCAAAAGGTCGCGTTGATCCCTTCAAGCCCCAGTTCGGCCGTGGAAGGCATATCGGGCAGCACCGAGATACGGACATCGCCGGGGGTGGCCAGCCCACGCAGGTTGCCCGCGCGGATGTTGTCGAGCGTCGAGCCCGGCGTGGAGGCATAGATATCGGCATGCCCCCCGAGCACCGCCGCCGCGGCATCCCCGCCGCCGCTGTAGTGGACCGTTTCCATCACGATCCCGGCCGCCTGCATAAGCATCTCGACGGTGAAATGGGTGGTCGTGCCCAGGCCTGCGGTAGCCGCGAACAATTCCCGCTCGCGGGCTTCCTCGATGAATTCCAGGATATTGGTGGCCTCGGTGCTGGGCCCGGCAACGAAGACCATGGGAATATAGCCCAGCAGCCCGATGGGCTGGATATCGGCACGCGGATCGAAAGGGATATCTGGCAGGACGGCAGGCCCGGTTGCAAAGGCCGAGGTGGTGAACAGCAACGTGTAGCCATCCGGTGTCGACGTGGCCACATGGGCCGAGCCGATCATCGAGCCGCCGCCGGGGCGGTTTTCCACGATGACCGGCTGGCCCCAGGCCTCCTGCAGGGCGCCTGCTACCTCGCGACTCAGCCCGTCAGTGACGCCGCCGGCGCCGTATGGCACCACGATGGTAACGGGTTGGGATGGGAAGCTTTGGGCGGTGGCGGCACCCGTGGCCAAGGCGGCCGCCATGGTGGCGGCGATGGTCAAGCGTTTCATGTCAGTGTCTCCTCCTGGTTGGTTGGTCTTTACCGACGCCCTCCTGCGTCAGTCTTGTGAGAGCCGAAACAGCGCATCGACCGCCACGGCCCCCTGCCCGTCCGCCATGACGACGAGCGGGTTAACCTCTGCTTCTGTTACTTCTGGATGTGTGCCCGCCGCGAGTTTCGACATCGCCACCAGCACCCCCGCGAGCGCGTCGAGATCTCCGGAGGGGCGGCCGCGAAAGCCCGCAAGCAAACGGGTGGCGCGCACCTCGGCGATCATCTCGCGCGCGGTCTCGCGGTCGATGGGAGCAAGCCGGAGGCTGGTGTCGCGGTGCAACTCGGCGGCGATGCCGCCCGCACTCAGAACGACGATCGGCCCCACCTGTGGGTCGCGGCGGATGCCCACGAGCATTTCGCCCAGGCCCCGGATCATCGGCTGTACCAGAATGCGGAAAGGTCCCGGCCCCGGCACGGCGGCCTCGGCGCGCGCCACGATCCGGGCCATGGCGGCGGTGAGCGCGGGGGCGTCGGGCAGGTCAAGCGCGACGCCTCCGATGTCGGATTTGTGGGCGATGCCGGGCGCCATGAGCTTGGCCGCGACCGGGTAGTCGAAAGGAAGATCGGGCGGGGTTGCGCCGGGGTCCAGCAAGACGAAGGGCGCGTGTTTGATCCCCGCGCCGTCGAGCAGTCCATAGGCGGCGGCCTCGTCGAGCAGGCGCGACGGGCGCGCGGGGGTCGGCAGCGGCGGGGCTTCGGCCAGCCGCGGGGGGCGGCGAGCGAAGGCAGCGGCGATGGCGTCGGCGCAGGTCTCGGGCGTGGCGAAGGCAGGAACACCTGCGGCGGCGAGCGCGCGCAGGGCCTCGGGCGCGTCGGGCACGAGGTAGGCCGCAAGGGGGGTGGCAGCAGTGTCGGCGGTGGCGGCGTCGATGATGGGGCGCACCGCGAGGTCGGGATTGAACCGCGCCGAGGAACCCACGGTGGCCAGCACCAGATCGAATTCCGGTGCGGCGCGCAGGATATCGAGGGCGGGTTTCATCACCTCATAGCGGGTGCCCGCGAGCGTCAGATCGAGGATGCGCCCGACGCCTGCGTCGATACCGGCGGCGCGCAGCCTGTCGCACGTCTCGGGCGTGGGGGCGACGATATCGAGTCCACGGAGCGCCAGGCGGTCCACCGCCATGGCCGCGCCACCGCCGGTGGTGGTCACAACGCCGATGCGCGCGGGCCGGTCGCGGCGGGCGGGCGCGATGCGGCGCAGCAGCGGTGCGATGTCGACCAGCGTGTCGAAGGCGTCGACGCGGGCGATGCCGCAATCGCGCAAGAAGGCCTCGGCCACCGCGTCCGAGCCCGCCAGCGCGCCGGTGTGGGTGAGGGTCAACTCGGCCCCCGCCTCGGTGCGGCCCAGTTTATAGGCGGCCACTGGCTTGCCCCGCGCGGCGGCGGCTTGGGCGAAGGCGCGCAGGTGGTCGGCATGGGCGAGTGATTCGAGAAACAAAAGGTAGCTGTCGATCTCGGGGCGATCGAGGGTGGCGGCGCAGATCTCGCCGATGGAGAGATCGACCTCCCCGCCGACCGACACCAGCCCGGAAAAGCCCGCCCCCCGCAGCTTGCCCCGTGACAGGAGCGCGCCGATCAGGCTGCCGGAATGGGAGGCGACGAAGACCCCGCCGCGCGGCAGGTCGCCATCGGCGAAACCCGCGTTGGCGGTCAGCGCCAAGCCGGTATGGGGGTTGGCTACGCCGATGCTGGAGGGGCCCAGTACGCGGGTCGGGCCGGCGCGCACCAGCCGTGCAAGGGCTGCCTGGTTGGCCGCGCCCTCGGGCCCGGCCTCGGAAAAGCCGCCCGCCAGAATGGTGGCAAGCGGCACGCTCAGGCGGTTGCATTCGGCCAGGGTAGCCAGCGCGATCTCGGCACCGGTCAGGATGAAGACATGGTCGGGGCGTTCGGGCAGGGAGGCAAGATCGGGCCAGGCGGGTTGGCCTTGGACGCTGTCGCGGTGTGGATTGACAGGGTAGACGGTACCTTGCCAGCCCGCCCGGCGCAGGAAGTGCAGCGGGCGGCCCGCCGTCTTGGCCGCCGCATCCGATACCCCCACCAGCGCCACCGAACCCGGCCAGAGCATTGCCTGCATCCAAGGACTGGCGCCGGCAGCGGTGGGTATGGTGGCGCCCTGCATGCTCATCCCGCGCGCTGACTGAAGCGGCGCTCGAAGACGCTTTCGGCAATTCGGTTTTTCAGCATCTCGATAGAGCCGCCCGCGATCATCCAGCCGCGGGTGCGCTTGACACAGTATTCCACCAGGGACTCGGTGCTGTAGCCGTAGCCCCCCATGGCCTGCATCGCCTCGTTGGCGACCTCGAAGCCCGCCTGGTTGCAGGCAAGCTTGGCCATGGCGGTCTCGTCAGCAGACGGCAGGCCGCCATCCGCGCTGCGCACGGCACGGTAAAGCAATAGCTGTGCGGCTTCCAGTTTGAGGGCCATCTCGGCGAATTTCCACTGCAGGCCCTGGAACTCGCACAGAGGCCGGCCGAATTGGCGACGCTCCATCACATAGCGACGGGAGACTTCGAAAGCGTGACGCCCAAGGGCAAGCGAGCGAGCGGAATTGCCCAGGCGTTCGACGTTGAAGCCCGACATCTGTTTCTTGAAGCCACCGGGGCCGAGCAGGATATTTTCCTCGGGGATGAGGCAGTTGTCGAAATAGAGCGGACACCACTCCTCGCCCGACATGAACGCCGAGCGCGCGCCGATGACGAAGCCCGGCGCGCCGCGTTCGACCAGGACCGAGCCGATCCCGTCGATCCCCGGCCCGAAGCGGACATAGATCAGGAACAGCCCTGCCTCGGGGCTGTGGGTGGAAAAGACCTTGGCGCCGTTGACGATATAGCCCGCGCCGTCGGGGGCTTGGATGGCGGTGGTGGTGAGATCGGTGGCAGCCGAGCCCGCGTCGGGTTCGCTCATGCCAAGAGAGATCAGGGCCTGGCCTTCCAGAAGCGCGGGCAGCCAGCGGGATTTCTGATCGGGCGTGGCGTATTCGGCGAAGGTGCGCAGGGGACCGAAATTGCCCGCCTGCACGATATCGGCGCTTTTGGGACAGACGAGCGCCAGTTCCTGGATCGCCACCACGGCATCCATGAGGGTGCCGCCGATGCCGCCGTCCTCCTCGCGGACGGTGATGCCCATGAGGCCGATCTCTGACAGGCGTCGGGCGATCTCCCAGGGGAACTCGCGACTATGGGCGCGGGCCAAGGCGCCCTCGGTCAGTTCGGCCTGGGCGAAGCGGCGGACCATATCGCCAAAGGCGCGGTTCTCGTCGGTTAGAAACATGGGCGCACGTATCCTGCTTCGTGGTCTTGGGGGCAGTGTGGGGGTGCCGGGCCGAGGCTTACAGTCTCCTGGAGGTCAGTTGACCATGATCTCCGGCTATGGCTCGGGTTCAGGTCAAGTAGTCGGGGTCGGGGGCCGTGGGGCCAAGAAGCGCGCGTCCGGCATCGAGCACGCGCACGCCCCGGTCACGCACAAGCGCCCGGAACGAGGCCAGATCGCCGTCGCGCCAGATCTCGAATGAGAGGGTTTCACCGGGATAGACGGGGGCCGAAAACCGCGCCTCGACCGAGCGCAGGAGTGTCGCGTCGTGATCGAGCAGCCCGTGGAGCAGCGCCCGCGCCGCCAGGCCATAGCTGCACAGCCCGTGCAGGATCGGGCGATCGAAACCTGCGCGGCGGGCATAGTCGGGATCGGCGTGCAGCGGGTTGCGGTCATTGTTGAGCCGGTAGAGAAGCGCCGCCTCGGGCCGGGTGGGCAGGTCGATGCACAGATCGGGCGCGCGGTCGGGCAGGCGGTGGGAGATGGGCGCGGTGCCGAAGCCGCCGCCGAATCCGCCATCGGCGCGGCAGAAGGTGCTGTGCAGGATGCTGGCCACGGGCGCGCCGTCGGCGGTGTCGCGCAAGGTGCGCGCGACATGGATCAGTGCGCCCTTGTCGCCCTTGTCCTCGACGGCGAGGATGCGCGGCGTGGTCTGGAGCGTGCCCGCCACCGGCAAAGGGCGGTGCAAGAACACCCGTTGTTCGCCGTGAACGACCTTGGCACGCGTAATGCCGAAGCGCGGATCGGCGGACCAGGGGCCCGGGTGGCACAAGATCGCGGCCATGGTCGGCACCGCCTGCAAGCGGGCCTCATAGGCGAAGGAAAGCTGCCCGGGATCGGTGGGGTCCTGCCCGAAGCCAAGGCTGACACCGTAAAGCAAGGTATCGGCTTCGCTATGGCTGTGCATCAGGGTTGGAAAGCGCCAGTCGCGCAATGCCTGGATATCAAGCGGCATGGCCCTGCCCTCCCTGCCCGGTCAGATCGCATCCCACGAAAACACGTCGCGGGTGCGTTCAAGGGGGGTGAGGCTGGCCTTCAGCGCGCCGGGCAGCGTGTCGGCGAGTTTGCCCACCGTCCAGCCGTCGTCGCGGTGCAGGGTGCGGATCGGGCGGGGCTGGTTGTAGAGATAGACCTCGTTGCCGCGTGCGCCGAAGACCTGGCCGGAGACGTCGGCGGCGGCGTCGGAGCACAGAAAGGCGGCCAGCGGCGCGATCTGATCGGCGCGGGTGGTAGTGCGGCGGCGCTCCATCTCGCGCTCCTGGTCTTCGGGGGTCTTGCCGGGGATGCTCTCGATCATGCGGCTGAAGGCGTGGGGCGCGATGCAGTTGGAGCGCACTCCGAAGCGGGCCATATCCATCGCGATCGACCGTGACAGCCCCATGATGCCCAGTTTCGCGGCGGCGTAATTCGCCTGCCCGATGGAGCCGATGAGGCCAGAGGTGGAGGTCATGTGCACCAGCGCGCCGCCGTTTTGTTCGCGGAAATGCGGGGCGGCGGCACGGCTGATGTTGAAGGCCCCGAAAAGATGCACGCGAAGGACGGCCTCAAACGCGTCTGGCGACATCTTGTGAAAGATCGAGTCGCGCAAGATGCCCGCGCTGTGGACGACACCGTCGATGCGCCCGAAGCTGTCGCAGGCAAGCGCCACCATTTCCTCGGCACCCGCGAAGTCTGCGACGCTGGCCCCGCAGGACAGCGCCTCTCCGCCCGCCGCGCGGATCGCATCGACGACCTCCTGGGCCGGGCCCAGATCGGTACCCGCGCCGTCGAGCGTGGCGCCCAGATCGTTGACGATCACCCGCGCACCCTCGGAGGCCAGGCAGATGGCGATCTCGCGCCCCACGCCGCGCCCCGCGCCGGTCACGACGACAACCTTTCCTTCCAGGTATCTGCCGGGCATGTGATCTCCTCCATCCATCGCCGCCTCGTGAGACGATGACTGGCGCAACCAAGGCGTCGTGACAATCCGCTGCCCGTCACCGGGGCGCAAGTTTTGGTTATGCCGGGTCTGGGTGCGCGACCGCGGCGGGCATGTCGGGACCGAACTCGGGGGGCTGGCCGCAAACCTCCAAGAGCCAGTCGATCATGGCGCGCGTATTGGGCGCGACCGAGCGGGTGGCGGGCCAGACGACGTAAAAGCGCGCGCCGGTGGCGACGGGACGCGCAAAGGGGCGCACGAAACGACCCGCCGCGATGTCGTCTTGCAGCAGGTCGATCTGCCCTACCGCCAGACCCAGCCCGCGCAGCGCCGCGGCATAGACCAAAAGCGAGGTGTCGAAAGCGGTGCCGTCGTGGGCGCTGATGTCGACCCCGGCGGCAGCGGACCAATGCTCCCAGCCGCGGCGGCGGTAGCGGGCGTGGATCAACTCGGCCCCAGCGAGATCGTCGGGGGTGGCGAAGTGGTTGTGGCGCGCGGCATAGTCGGGGCTGCAGACCACATCCACCACCTCGTCAAACAGGACGCGGCTTCGGGCTTCGCGCCAGGTGCCGTGGCCCAACTGGATCGCAAGATCAAGCCGGGTGCTGCGGAAATCCAGGGGCTCGATACGGCTGTCGAGGTGGACGTGATAGTCGGGATGGCGCCGGTTGAAAGCGCCCAGATGAGGCAACAGCCAGTAGTGCGCGATTGTGGGATAGAGGCGCAGGCGAATCGTGGCTTCGTCCTCGGCGGTCTCCAGCTTGCGCACGGCGCGTTCCATGCGCTCGAAGATCTCGCCGACCTCATGGCCGAAACCGCGGCCCACGTCGCTGAGCTTGGCGGAGTGGCTGCCGCGATCAAAGAGCTTGACGCCGAGATAGTTCTCCAGGGTCGAGATCTGGCGGCTGACGGCAACCTGGCTGACGCCGAGCTCATCGGCGGCGGCGGTGAAGGTGCGATGCCGCGCCGCCACGCCGAATGCGCGCAGTGGGTTTAGCGGCAGATTGCGATAAGGTCGGCTCATGCCCGCTTGCCCCCTCCCCAAAGGCCCGCGCGTAATCCCGCGTCTCGATTACTGTGCCACGCAAAGCCTTCTCGTTCCAGCATGACGGGAGATCATGCGGGCCTGCCTTATGCCCGGTTGCCTTTTGCAAGGCGCGGGCGTTTGCTGACTGCGGTGCCGGCGCCTTCTGGTGCGGGGCCACGCCTTGGGGAGGGCGACATGACGGAAGGCGGGACCAATGCGCGCCCATGATTACAAGGACATTCTGGGCGGTTTGCTGCTGATCGTGGTGGGCCTGTTCTTTGGGCTTCAGGCGCTGTGGAATTACGATCTGGGCACGATGCGGCGGATGGGGCCGGGGATGTTTCCCGCCATGGTCGGCGGGCTTTTGGTGGGGTTTGGCGTGATCCTACTGATCTCGGGGTGGTTCAGGCGCGGGGAGTGGCCAGTGTGGCGCATCTGGTCGCCCCTGTTCGTGCTGTCGGGCGTTGCGACATTCGCAGTGCTGATCGGCCCCTTCGGCCTTATCCCGGCGGTGGTGGGCGTGGTTGCCGTTTCGTCACTGGCGGAATTGCGGGTGAGGCCGGTGCCGCTGGCGATCCTGGCGGGGATGCTGAGCGTGCTGGCATGGGTGGTGTTTCGTCTGGGCCTGGGCCTGGCGATGCCGCCTTTCGCCTGGCCCTTCTGAGGGAGGGCGCGGGGGATGGAGTTTTTCGGCAACCTGCAACTGGGCTTCGGCGTGGCGCTGGCCTGGGACAACCTGTTCTACTGCTTCGTGGGCGTGTTTCTGGGCACCCTGATCGGCGTGATCCCCGGGGTCGGGGTTCTGGCAGCGATCTCGATGCTGTTTCCATTGACCTATTACCTGGAGCCCACCGCCGCGCTGATCATGCTGGCGGGGATCTGGTACGGCACCACCTATGGCGGCAGCACGGCGTCGATCTTGCTCAATATTCCCGGCACCCCCGCCAATGCGGTGACCTGCCTCGACGGCTACCCGATGGCGCGGCAGGGGCGTGGCGGCGTCGCGCTGTTCCTGACCACGATCGCGTCGTTTTTCGGCGGCACCTTCGGCATCCTGATGGTGATGCTGTTTTCGCCGGTGATCGCGGGCTACGCGCTGAGTTTCGGGGCGGCGGAGTATTTCGCGCTGATGCTGCTCGGCTTGGTGGCGGCCTCGACGATCTCGGCGGGATCACCCATCAAGGGGCTCGCGATGGTGTTTCTGGGCGTGGGCCTGGGACTGGTGGGGATGGACAGCCAGACAGCCGTGGCGCGCTACACCTTCGGGCAGATCGAGTTGCTGGACGGGTTGAGCCTGATCGCGCTGGCGATGGGGCTTTTCGGGGTGTCGGAGGTGATCACCTCGGTGCGGCGTGTGCGGGCCTCGGATATCGACCCCGAAAGCCTGCGCTTTCGCGCCATGCTGCCCACGCGCGAAGATGCCTCGCGGTCATGGCTGCCGCTGTTTCGCGGCGCCTCGGTGGGGTCGTTTTTCGGCACTCTGCCGGGCACGGGGCCGGCCATCGCGGCCTTCATGGCCTATGCCCTGGAAAAGCGGGCCTCGGCCACGCCCGAACGCTTCGGCACCGGGGCGGTCGAAGGCATCATGGCGCCCGAGGCCTCAAACAATGCCTCCGACCAGACGGCGTTCATCCCCACCTTGTCGCTGGGTGTGCCCGGTTCGGCCACCATGGCGCTTCTCTTGGGGGCGATGATGATCCACGGCATTTCGCCGGGGCCGAACCTGATCACCAATGAACCCGAACTGTTCTGGGGCCTGATCATGAGCTTCTGGATCGGCAACGTGATGTTGCTGATCCTGAACATCCCGATGATCGGGCTTTGGGTGCGGCTTTTGACGATCCCCTATCATATCCTCTATCCGTCGGTGCTGATGTTCATCTGCATCGGCGCCTATTCGGTATCGCTGAGTGGGGTGGATGTATGGTTCGTGCTGTTTTTCGGGGCGCTCGGCTACGTGCTGCGGGTCCTGGATTTTCCCGCCGCACCCCTTTTGTTGGGTTTCGTTCTGGGGCCGATGATGGAGGAGCATTTCCGCCGCGCCATGTTGCTGGCGCGGGGCGACGTGTTCGCGATGCTGAGCCGGCCGATCACCATGACGATCTGCGCCGTGATCGTGGCGGTGCTCGCCTGGAGCGCCTGGTCAAGCTGGAAGCGCAGCCGCGCGGCGGCGCGCGCGCAAGTCTGAAGGCCGCACCGGCGCGGGTAAGAGGCGCGGGGTCAAAGGGTCGCGTCGGTGCCGAGGATCACGGTGCTCTGTGCCGATAGAACGCCGCCATTGCCATGCACCAGCGCCGTCTCGGCCCCCGCGACCTGGCGCGCACCGCAGGTGCCGCGCAACTGCCGCACCGCTTCGATCAGCAGCAGCAGGCCATACATCCCCGGATGGCAATAGGACAGCCCGCCGCCGTTGGTGTTGACCGCCAGCCGGCCGCCGGGCGCGATATGGCCCCCCTCGACAAATGCGCCGCCTTCACCCTTGGGGCAAAAGCCAAGGTCCTCGAGAAAGAGGATCGTGTTGATCGTGAAGGCGTCATAAAGCGCCAGAACATCCATACGGGCGGCGTCGAGCCCGGCCATGGCGTAGGCAGCTGCGCCCGAGCGGATCGCACCGGTGCGGGTCAGGTCGGGCATGCCGGAGATGCTGGCATGGCTGACGGATTGGCCGTAGCCCAGCACCGCGACGGGCGGGTGTCGGAGGCTGCGCGCGACATCGGGGGCGGCCAGGATCACCGCGCCGCCGCCATCGGTCACAAGGCAACAATCGCGCACGGTCAGCGGGTCGCTTACAGGGCGGGCGGTCAGGACATCGTCGATGGTCAGCGGCGTCTTTTCCCAGGCCATGGGGTTCATCAGCGCCCATTGCCGCGCCGCCACCGCGACCTCGGCCATCTGCCGCCGCGTGGTGCCGAATTCGTGCATGTGCCGCGCCGCGGCCATGGCGTAGGCGGAGGCGGGCAGAAAGGGTTTGAAGGGGCTCTCGTAGGGGTTGAACTCCCGCGCGGAGGCGGTCTTGCGGCCGATGGTGCGCTGGGTACTGCCATAGGCGATGACGGCCACGCGGCAAAGCCCGGCGTCGATGGCGGCCATGGCGTGGGCGACGTGCATCTCGAAGGAAGCGCCACCCGCGAAGGTGCTGTCGGAATAGGCGGGGTCGATGCCGAGGTATTCGGCCAGATGCAAGGCCGACATGCGCGATTGCGAAGCGGCGCAGAACAGCGCGTCGACCTGCCCCAGCGACAGCCCTGCGTCGTCGAGCGCGCGTTGGACGCCTTGGGCCATCAGGTCGAAGATGCTCATGCCCTCGGCCACGGCGCCCAGGTCGGACTCCGCCACGCCGACGATGGCTGCGGCACCGCGTTTGAGGCCCGCGCTCATGCGCCCGACTCCAGGGGGCGGAAGACCGGGCGGGGGTCGTCGCCATCGACCTCCTCCACCTCGACGCGGACCCGCTGGCCGATGCGGACCTCCCCCGGCGGCAGGCCGAGCACGCAACTCATCAGCCGGAACCCTTCGTCCATGTCGATCAGCGCGACATTATAGGGCGCGCCGTGGCGGGGATGGACAGTGGTGGTGCTGTAGACGGTGCCCAGGCCCGCGCTGTCGCGCCATTCCAGGGGGCCTCCGTGACCCGGCGCGATCACGCGGGGAAAGAACACGGCGCGGCCCTCGCGGGGGTCGTATTGATAGGCAAGCCGCCCGGCTCTGAGACGGGCGACAAAGGCCGCCAAGGGCGAGGTCTGCAGTGGGATGGTCATGGCGGGCTCCTGTTCGGGGCAGCGGTTCGCCGACAAGTGTTTCGCAGCACCGCCGGCGCCGCAACTATGCACTACGAAGGCCGCAGTGATCTTTGGTAAGCCAAGGCGCGGGAGCTGGTCGTCAGTTTCCTCATGGTCGTCACGAACCTGGGTGCGGATATTGGAAGCAGTCCATGCCATGGCTATCCATGCGTGGTATCCATGCAAGACCATCATGGGCACGCTATTGATGGAAAGCCATCAAGAGGAAGACGTGAACCGAGGGCGGATTCGACCGGCGCGCGCATTGCCCGGGTGGTCCCAGACCGAGTTGGCCGAGGCCGCGGGCGTGTCCATGCCGGTGATCCAACGCACCTATCGCGCGAGCAATGCGCGCGCCAGCAAAGCTGCCGTGTCGGCCTTGGTGCGGGCTCTCGAAACGGCGGGCGGGCAATTCATTGCGGAGAACGGTGGCGGGCCCGGGGGTGAGGCTTTCAAGAGTACGGAATGATTGGCCAAGGATACCCAAGTTCATGACAAGCGGTGGGACATGCACACCGAGCGACAGATTTCGGCATCAACAGGCGGTGAGGCGGCGGTCACATTGTTGAACAGTGGCTCGAGGCTGACCCTTCTCTCCCAGACCGCATCCGTGTCAGAAGCGGGTATCGGAATACCCATTCCTTCGTCGCGCCTCGGGACCTTCCTCGGGACACCGATTTGGCCATTCATGTATCGGGGCGCCGCGCTTGAATGGTTTCACGATATTGATCGTGCGGATGAGACGCCTAGCGGCACCCGCAGACCGGCAGAGAGGGGCCGAGTTTTGCTGATTATGCCGGTCGCAGCAAGGCGGATCCGGTCCATCACTTTGTTGTGGAGGTCGCGCTAAGCGGGGAGGCGCTGTATAGTGTCGCGCTCGCTTTTCAACTCATACCCTTCTATCTGGCCGGTGATCACCGCGATGTCGATGCGCGTTGCCCCGTTCAGGATGCCGAGTTCATGCAACATCAGCGTGCCGGGATCCCCCGAGTGCGCGATCTCCAGCCACCGCCAAATGCACTGCCTTACGTCCCGATCGCGAATTCTCACCCCTCAACCATGGCGGACAGCGTGTGGACAGCGGTCCATGGTTCGCAAGCGATTATCGCTGTAACGATTTTAATGGTCGCACCCCGTTTGTCGACGTTTGCTTCAGTTCCAGCCATCTCTGCCGCCCAGCCCACCAGCGCCCCCTGCCGCCTTCAGTTAATAAGCGCCGCCCGATCGGCCAGCCACTCCTGCTCACCTGAGGCCTCCGTAACCACTACCGGCGCAGCACAGGTTGGCGTGAGCGCATCACTGAGCGGCGGGACCTGCCGCGTGAACAGCGATGGCGCTGGTACGATATCAATTTCGCATCAGGCGAAGCGGATTAACCCGCCATCGTCCTCGTCGGCGGAGTGCGCGGGTGGCGTGGGGTAGGAATAGCCGGGGGTGACGGGCTGGGGCGTAACCGGGCGGCTGGTGGTTTGTTTTTGCGGCTGGCCGTAGCCGGCCAGAAACTCGACCATCCGCGCCCGCACGCTCTCCGACTTCGCGTTGCGCATGAAATCTGCAGCCACCTCGAGCGCCGGAGCGTTGAAGATGGAGCGCCGAGATTCGACCTCCGCCACGAACCGCCCTTTCTCGGTCTCGAGCTCGACCCGGACGGCGGCGCGTTTCATCGCCTTGTGCCAGCCCTGCCGCGACATGTCGGCCGCCTCACACGCAGCGGTGATGGTCAGGCCTTCGCGGACATGCAGGCGCATCGCCTCGCGGAGCTTGGCCGAAATACGGATCTGAGGTTTCTGTACACGCTGATTTTTCATGGGAAAAAGCTAACGGATGGCGGGCGGCTGTTCGATGCACGCGGTCGCCAAAGAGCGGATGTTGAATACCTACACTACGATGTATGCATTCAGGATCAGAGCGGGCTTCAGCGTCGAACGCGAACCCGACAGTTTGGGCGGAGAGCAGTCACTCAAAGGCTCAACCATGAATGACCGCATCCGTGATCAGAAGGTCTCGATAACCTCTGCATAGGCGCCGCGCAGTTGCAGCGTGACGGTCACGGCGGTGTCGTCGCGGTTGCGCCAGAACCAGCCGTGTTCGCCGGGG
>Ga0102941_1000095_pt1 | contig 34720 bp, 33 predicted proteins | sample SalPonR2_C_D2_MG_FD_79281 | JGI IMG/M metagenome (GOLD analysis project Ga0102941, IMG submission 79281) | Salt pond soil microbial communities from South San Francisco under conditions of wetland restoration - Salt Pond MetaG R2_C_D2_MG | ecosystem: Environmental > Aquatic > Marine > Intertidal... | reverse complement strand
CAGGTGCTGTCGGACCCGACGGCGCGCAGGTTGCTTTTGGTGGCCCTCTTGAACGCGGCGCCTGTGGCAGTATCGTCGACCCTGTTCCTGTTCTACGTCGAAAGTGTCCTGCTGGCCCCTGGCTGGGAGGGCGCGTTGCTGTTGCTGTTCTTTGTGGCTGCCGCCGGAACCGCTCCGATCTGGAGCCGTCTTGCCGCACTGTTCGGTGCAAGGCGAATGCTGCTGATCGCCATGGCCCTTGCGGTGGTGTCGTTCTCGATCGTCCTCGCGCTGGGGCCGGGTGACACGCTGATCTTCGCGCTTGTGTGCCTTGCATCGGGCGCAGCACTGGGCGCGGATTTTGCGCTGCTGCCTGCGATGTTTGCCCGCCGGATGGAAGTCATCGCCCCGGAAGCGGGGGCTGCCTTCGGTCTTTGGTCCTTCGTGTCGAAGTTCACGCTGGCCTTTGCCGCAGTGGTCCTGTTGCCGGCGCTTGATGCGGTGGGCTTCCAATCGGGCGCGGACAACGCAGACCCCGCTTTGCACCTTCTGACCTACCTTTACGCATTGGTTCCTTGCGTCCTGAAACTGGGGGCGATGGCCGTTCTGGCCACAACCCACCTGGCCGAAATCTGAGGGCGCTGTGCGCTGTCTGAACGAACGGAGACTGTCATGAGAGAATGGAGTGGAAAACGCTATTGGCTGGTCGGCGCGTCCGAAGGCCTGGGCCGCGCACTGGCCGAAAAGATGAGCCGCGCGGGCGCCGAGTTGATCCTGTCGGCCCGATCCGGTGACAGATTGCGTGAACTGGCCGCAACTCTGCCGGGCCGCACAACCTGCGTCCCCATGGACATCGCCGACCGCGACAGCGTCTACGAAGCGTGCCAGGAGATCGGCGAGATCGACGGCCTCGTGTTCCTGGCCGGCATCGCCACGTTGATCAGGGCGCAGGACTGGGACGCCGAAAAGGTGGAACAGATGTTCGATGTGAACCTGACCGGGGCTGCTCGGGTGATCGGGCAGGTCATCGGCCCGATGGTTGCGCGCGACGACGGGCATATCGTGATGATCGGATCACTCTCGGCCTATCGGGGGCTGCCCGGTTCCATCGGCTATTCGGCATCCAAGGCGGGGTTGATGGCGTTGGCGGAATCCATGCACGGCGACCTGCGTGACACCAATGTGCTCGTGCAACTGGCGAACCCGGGCTACATCGCGACCCGGATGCAAGACGACAACCCGCATTCCAAACCTTTCATGATGACCCCAGATCAGGCCGCGCAGCATGTGTTCGAACAGATGAACACCGACACCTTCCACAAGGCGTTTCCCTTTGGTTTCAGCCTGCTGTTCCGGTTTTCGCGCTTCTTGCCGACCGGGCTTTATGAATGGATTTTCTTCCGCCGCTAGCTTGATATCGATCAAGGACGCGGGCGCGCGCTGCCCGCCATGATGGCCCCGAAGCATGAACGGGAGGTGCATCATGGAACTGTCGACACGGAAACTGGCCCAGATCGTGCTGATGGGGCATGAGATGGCCCGCGCCGAAGGCGAATTGCGCGCCTTTATCGATGGCATGAACGAGGACGAAAAGGTCGAACTGGTTGCGGTCTACTGGATCGGGCGTGGCAGTTTCGATGCCGAGGACTGGGCCGAGGCTCTGGACACCGCCCGGGCCGAGGCCACTACGCCGACCGCGGATTACCTGCTTGGCAGTCCCCATTTCCCGGACCACCTGGAAGCCGGCGCCGAAGCCCTCGGGCTAGACCTGATGGATGACGAGGAAGACCTGCTTTAGGGGGCGTGCGCCGCTGCCGTCATGTCGTCAGTATTCCGTGCGGGCATGGATGCGGTCCGGCGTATCCAGATGCGGGGTCGCGTTGAAGCCGGCCAGGATATTTACCTCGGGCCGCACCATGACCCGATGGATGGAACAATTTCGGATCGGAACCAGAAAGTGCGCCATGCGCGCGGGGTCGAGGTTCAGGATATGTCGCGCGACCATGCCGATCACCCCGCCCGAGGTGACGCACAGAACCCGCCTGCCGGGCTGGGCTGCGATGTCCAGCACCTCGGCGACGCGGGTCTCGAAGCTGGCAAAGCTTTCGTTGCCCTGGATCTCGGCGCGATGCCAGGCTTCCATGATATCGCGGATATGATCGACGAAAGTATCGGGCGTCGACGGCGCGCGCCCAGTCAGTTCGGTATGAGCCTTTGAAAGGTTGAAGTAATCCAGCTCGTTAAGGCGGGCATCGGTCTTGGCGGGGGCGCCCATGTCGCCCATGCCCTCAGCGGTTTCCCGGTGACGGCGCAGGCTGCCCATGAGGACATGATCAAAGGGGGCTTCGTGATCGCGCAACCAGGTCCCCAGCCAGCGTGCCTGCTGATGGCCCAGATCCGACAGCCGATCGTACCCGTGTTCGTCCTGCGCCTCGGAATTCGCCTGCCCGTGGCGCACCAAGATCAATTCACCCAACTCTCGATCCTTCCCTGAACACCTGCGGCGGTCATGGTCGATCAGGGTGCGATGTGCAAGTCGGGAGGGTCAGCCATACCCAAGGCTGGCGCGGATCACCGGCAACAGTGCCGCAGCGGCCACGCCGACCATGGCACCCACACCCAGGCGCACCAACGGAGTGCCAAGCCGGGGCGAGGCGAGGCTGAGACCGGCGCAGACGCAGGCATAAAAAACCAGGGCGGTGACATCCATGCTCTGGACCGTAGCACAAAGGCCTGCGACAAGGCGATATGTCCCAGATTCCCGTCGACCCCGCCCGCTTTCTCGCAGATCTCCATACGCTTCGCGGCTTTGGGCGCGATGGCCCCGGCGTGCGTCGCCGGGCGTTTACCGATGCCGATCTGGCGGCGCGCGACTGGCTGGCCGGTCGCATGGCCGACGCAGGCCTCACCCCCCAGTTCGATCCGGTCGGCAACCTGTTCGGACTGGCGCCGGGGCGGTCACTGCTTTTGGGGTCGCATTCCGACACGCAGCCCGAAGGCGGTTGGCTGGATGGCGCATTGGGCGTGATTTCGGCGTTGGAAGTGGCGCGGGCCAGTCGTGAATCCGGCGGGCCCGCCATATCGGTGGTCAGCTTTCAGGACGAGGAAGGCCGGTTTGGCGCCCTGACGGGCAGCTCGGTCTGGTCCGGCAAATTACCGCTTGAGACGGCTGACGGTTTGAGCGCGACCGACGGCACCGTGTTCGCCGATGCGCGCGCAACGCTGGGCGACCGGGCGAAGGGGTTCGTCGACCCCGGCCTTTTCAGTGCCTATGTCGAGATGCATATCGAACAGGGCCCGGTCTTGGACCAGGCGGGCGAGGCGATTGGCGTTGTCACCGCGATCGTGGGTCTGCGGCAGGTTCAAGTCACGGTGACCGGGCAGCAAAACCACGCCGGCACCACGCCCATGGCGATGCGCCGCGACGCCTTTACCACCGCGACGCGGATTGCCACGATGCTGGAAGATCGGTTCGCGAACGTGGTGACGCCGCAAACGGTCTGGACCATCGGGCATTTCCGGCTGGAACCCAACGCGTCCTCGATCGTGCCGGGGCGGGCTGTCTTCACCCTGCAATGGCGTGATGGCGACGCGGAACGGCTGGCCCGGATGGAACGGGTGATTTTCGAGGTTCTGGACGATGTTCAGGCCGCGACAGGGTGCAAGGTCACGGCCGAACGCCTGCGGCATGATCTGACGCCGATGCCGATGGATGACCGGGTGCAGGCTGCGCTGCGCGCGGCGGCCGAGGCCGTCGCGCCCGGCAAATGGCGGGCGATGCCGTCGGGCGCGTTGCATGATGCGACGAACGTGGCCGCGTTCATGCCGGTTGGCATGGTGTTCGTGCCGTCGATTGGCGGGATTTCCCATGCCTTCGAGGAAGACACCTCGGAACCCGATCTTGTGACGGGATTGCATGTTCTGGCCGAAGCGGCGGCGCGTTTGGGATAAGCGGCACCCGAGACGCCCCGCCGTCCGACAAACCCCGCGCGGCCCTGCAAGAGGGGCTGGAAACTCTTCACGCCTGCAGGGATAAGCGTGAAGTTTACCAAGAGACAGGCATTCCATGACCCTCCGCACTCCATGGGCAGCGATTGCGGCCGTGTTCATCCTGAATGGCGCGCTCTTCGGCATTTGGGCGTCGCGTGTCCCTGCGGTTGCCGAAACATACGGATTGACCCACACGCGGTTGGGATTTCTGCTGTTGGCACTGGCGGCCGGCGCGGTGTGTTCCTTCCCTATCGCGGGCAAGGCAATCGATCGGTTTGGGGCAGTCACCGTCACCAGGCTGATTGCACTGGCCTATCCGGTCACCCTGATCTTGCTGCCATTGTCGCCGAACGCTCTGACGTTGGGGGCGGCGCTGTTCTTGTTCGGAGCGGCGCATGGGGCGATGGATGTGGCGATGAACGGCTGGGGCGCCGAAGTCGAACGCCGGTCCGGGCGCCGCATGATGTCGTCATTCCACGCGATGTTCAGTTTCGGCGCCGGCATGGGCGCCTTGAGCGGCTATCTGGCGGTGCAGGTCGATATGGGCCTGCTGGCGCATTTTGCCATCGCCTCCCTGGTGATCTGCGCGGTGACATTGCCCTTTGCCACCATTCCATGGGTGTCCGGGACGACGCAAAGCCGCAACACCTCGGTCTTCGCCTTCCCGTCCGGCACGCTTTTGCTGGTCGGGATCGTCGCGTTCTGTTCGTCGCTGGGCGAGGGTGCGATGGCGGATTGGAGCGCGGTCTACCTGCGCGATGTCGTGCTGGCACAGGAGAGCACGGCCGCTTTGGGCTATGCCGCCTTTTCGATCGCGATGGTTGTCATCCGCCTACTGGGTGACACGATAGCCACGCGATTGGGTGCGGTGCAGACAGCCAGGCTGGGCGGTGGCATTTCCTTTGTCGGGGTCACGCTTGCCATTCTCGTGCCCTCGGCGCCTGCTGTTCTTGCAGGGTTTGCCATGCTCGGGATGGGTTACGCCGTGATCATGCCGCTGGCCTTCGGGCGGGCAGCAAACGACCCGGATATTCCCCCCGGTCAGGCGATTTCAAGCGTCGCGACCATCGGATATGGCGGCATGCTGCTGGGCCCGCCGATTATCGGCTTTGTGGCCGGGGGCACCAGCCTGCAGGTGGCCTTTGGCGTGCTTGCGGTTCTTGCAGGATTGATCGTGTTTTTTGCATCCGCGCTGAAGTGATGGATCACGAATGCCGATCGCGTTACGCAATACTTGGCGCTTGCGGGCGTGCAATCGCGCCGGATTTGGAAAAGGCCGCGTTGGCGGTTTGGGGGATCGATCATGGGAAATGAACTGGCTGGCATCGCCAGAGGCGGGGTGTTGCGGGTCGCGATCAACACCGGCAACCGGGCCTTGGTGCAGAGTGACGGCGACACGCTCGGCGGGGTCAGCCCGGCGCTTGGGCGGCGACTGGCCGACCGCCTCGGCGCGCGGTTCGAGCCTGTCATCTATACGGGTGCCGGCAAGGTCTTTGCCGATGCCGGGCACGACAAGTGGGATGTCGGATTTCTGGCAATCGACGAAACCCGCGCGAAAGAAATCAGCTTTACCCGGCCCTACCATGTCATCGAGGCAACCTATGCGGTGCGCAGCGGGTCAGGGTTTCACGACGTGGATGATGCCGATCGTGAGGGCGTGCATATTCTGACTGCGACAGGGTCGGCTTATGACATGTACCTGACGGCCAACCTCAAGAACGCGCAGTTGGAACATTCCGGCACTCCGTTCGAGAGTTTCGAGGAATTCCGCAACGGTCGCTGCGATCTTGTCGGGGGCGTCCGGGCGTCGCTGGAGCGGTATTTCGCGGATGACCCCGGGTTTCGGATCCTTCCGGGTGTCCTGACGCGGGTGTCACAGGCCATGGTGTTGCCCGGTCGTGACAATCCGATGATCGCGGCGCTGGACCGGTTTGTGACCGAGGCGGTCGAGGACGGCTTCGTGTCCAGTCAGGTGCAGGGTTAGCGGCGCGTTTCTGCAAACCGCAATCGTTCAGCCGAAATCCCACCGTCGCAGCAGCCAATACCATTGTTCCGGGTTCGCCATGATCTGCCGGGACAGGCTGTCATTGAAGGCCCGGGTCATGGTGATGCTGTCGGAATGGGGAATCGGCGCTTCGAAGACCACGTCAAAGGCGTTCCCGTCGTCGGTGCGAATGCCATAGGCGGGGATCATGGGCAGATCGTATTTGAGCGCAAGCTGCGCCGCCGACACGGACGTCATGGCATCGATCCCCAGAAACGGGATTCGCACGCCTTCCGCGTATTTTTCATCCAGCAAGATCGACATGATCCCGCCATCCTTGACGCGGCGCACCAGCGCCCTGGTTCCCAGGTGGCCGGTCGCGAGGATCGGCCGTCCCCCGGCCTCGATCCCGGCGAGGATCCGGCGCTCGTAATGGCGGTTCTTTTGGGGTCGATACACGGCCCCGCTTTCAAGCCCATGTATCTTGATGGCGGACCGGATGGCCTCCCACTGTCCGAAATGGCCCGACACGATGATCGCGCCCTTGCCGGCGGCCTGCGCGTCCTTCAGGGCGTCAAGACCGGGGCCCGAGACCCTGAATTTCTGATGCTGGGTCTGAAACTCGGCAAGGTGGTAGATTTCGAACAGGGTGCGGCCCATGTGGCGGCCCATGTCCTGGCCCAGTCTCGCGCGCGCGCGCCGGGGCATGTCGGGAAAGACCCGTCTGGCTTCGCGGCCGAACCGGAGCCTTGCCGGCGGGTACCACCGCATGACGGTTCCGCAGGCCGTTCCCAAGGCGCGCGACCGCAGATCGAAGGCCCGCCAACGATTGACGGTCAGCATGGACCACAAGGGAAAATACCTTGCGTGATGGAGAACGGATTTCAAGGAAGTAGATCGCATGGCCCTGTATCCTCGCCTTCCGGGGCAATGCCAATCGAAAACGGCAGGGAAGGGTGGCGGTATCCGCTTGCGCCGGCCCCGGTGCGGGAGGTCGCGGGCCCTCGCTCGCCAAGCTCGGGATCGAGCAATTTTACAAGCTTCTGTTATAAAAAGATAATCAGAGCTTCGTTAACCATTTGGCAAGCGTGGAGCGGCGAGCATCGGGCGTCTGGCGCCGGTGGTCGTTTTTGGGGCTCTGCGAGGAGGTACATCCGCAAGCCTGCGCCGATGCGCGACGTGCTGTGGATTTTCGCCCCGCCATACGCAGCTTACTGCATGGCATTGATCGTATGCTCCAGACCGCCCTTGATGTGCGTCTTGAGGATCTCCGATGCGCCATCGGCATCGCGCGTCAAGGCGCGGTCCAGCATCGCGCGATGCTCTTCTGCAGCGACATCTCCCCGATTTGTCAGAACGAGCATCTGGTAGCGAAGATATTTTTCGTAGAGCGTCGCATGGAGCGACAACAAGTTGGCCGACTGGCAGTTCGAGATCAGGGCCTGATGGAATTCCAAATCATAGCGCTTCCAGGTCTCCTTCTGGCTGTCGTCCCCATCGGCGAGCTGTTGTTCCATGAGGTGCAACTTGTGGTGGGCTGCCACGACGCGGCCTTCCCATTCGGTGTCCCCGTTCATGATCGATTGGCGCAGGGCATGGCATTCCAGCAAGATGCGCAAATCCGCGATCTCTTGCAGATCGGCGCCTGAGACCGGCGTCACGAAAAACCCGCGCTGCTCGGGTGCATCGACAAAACCCTCACTGGCAAGACGGTTCAACGTTTCACGCAAGGTCGAGAGGCTGGTCTTGTAGCGCTGTTTCAGGTCACCGAGCTTGATCTTTGAGCCCGGCGGCAGGATGCCGAACACGATGTCGTGCTTGATCTGGTGGTAGGTCGTGGCGCCGATGGTCTGTCCGATGCGCTGCATGGTGTGTATCTGCTTTTCCGCGTTTCATCAGGCGTCGGTTGGTGCACGAACCCCGACCACCACAAAGAACATTGCAGTTTTTTTGAAAAATACCAGATATTCTTGACCTTATCAATCTGGAAGCGCATTCCTTGGGCTGTGTCCGATCATGGCAGGCGTCAAAGGAGCCGTGACATGCGCCCGATAAAACTTGCCATTTGTGGCTATGGCCTGGTTGGTCAACGGCATGTCACCGCTGCGCGGCACGTCGATGGTGTTGTTCTGGACCATGCCGTTGAACCCGCTGACGCAGGGCGTGAAGCGGCCACGCGCGCGGGGCTGACCTGTTACCACGATCTCGACGCCTTGATGGCTGCGACCAAGATCGACGGGCTTGTCATCGCAACGCCCACGTCGCTCCATCGCGAGCAAACGCTTGCGGCGCTCCAACATGGGTGCCCAGTGCTGGTTGAAAAGCCGATCACCACGACCTCGGACGAGGCCCGCGCGATCGTAGCGGCCGTAAAGACCAGCGGCGTGCCAGTTCTTGTCGGGCATCACCGCCGCCACAACCCTCTGATCCAAAAGGCCAGGCAGATGATTGCTGCGGGGCAGGTGGGCGATATCCGGGCCGTGCAGGCCACCTGCTGGTTCTACAAGCCCGACCACTATTTTGACACCGCACCCTGGCGCAAAGAACGCGGGGCGGGGCCGGTGTCGGTCAATCTCGTGCATGATATCGACCTGATCCGCCATCTGTGCGGAGAGGTTGAAAGCGTATCCGCCCATGCCGCCCCGTCGCGGCGTGGCTTTGCCAACGAAGATGTCGCCGCCGCCGTCCTGACCCTTACCAATGGCGCCATCGCGACGATCAGCGTGTCCGACAGCTCGGTCGCCCCGTGGAGTTGGGAGATGACGTCCGGCGAATACCCGATCTACCCGCATACCGATCAAAGCTGCTACCTGATCGGCGGCTCACGCGGCGCTCTTTCGCTACCCGACCTCAAACTCTGGCGCCATCACGGTGAACAGCCGGATTGGTGGGCGCCGATCTCGGCTGTTGCCGGGGGCTACGTGCACTCGGACCCGCTGGTCAATCAGATCCGCCATTTTCGCGATATGATCCATGGAGCGAGCGATCCACTCGTATCCGCCGAAGAAGGCTTGCTCAGTCTCAGGGCGGTCGAAGCGATCCAGATGTCCGCTGCAAAGAACGGTTTGCCGGTTCTCATTGATCCAACCGACGCTTCGGACCAGATCGCATCATGATTTCAAAAATATCAGATATTTTCAGAAAAATCTTGTGATGCGGGTGATTTTCGGCATCATGCATCTAAAAAATCAATATTGATCACTTAGGGAGGACCAGATGATCACCAAACTCAGCCGCCGTGCGGCCATCTCAACCGTTGCCGCCATTGGTATTCTCGCCAGCGCCGGTTCGGCAGCGCTGGCCGATGGCCACCTGACCGAGCTGCGCCTTTCGATGTCCGGTTCGGAAACCGACCAGCGCTCCGTCGCCATGGCCGAAGTCTTCGGACCGGCCGTATCGGAGTTCGCCAGCTACGCGCCCGCATACAACGCAACGCTCTTCGCGCAGGGCACCGAGCTCGAAGCGATCAGCCGTGGCAACCTCGAGATGTCGATTGCCTCCGCGCAGGAACTGGCGCAATTCTTCCCCGAGTTCTCGATCTTCACCGCCGGCTACGTCCACCAGGACGCCGCGCACCAGGTCGCGGTCTTCAATGATCCGCTGATGGATCCGTTCAAGCAGACAGTTCTGGACGAGCTTGGCGTCCGCCTGTTGTCGGTGATGTATCTGGGCCGCCGCCACGTGAACCTGCGCCAATGCCCCGATGAACTGACCGTGACCACACCGGACGATCTGGACGGCGTGAACCTGCGGATGCCCGGCACCGACGCGTGGCAGTTCCTTGGTGCGGCGCTTGGTGCGTCACCGACCCCGATGTCCTTCTCCGAGGTCTACACCGCGCTGTCCACCGGCGCCGTGGACGGGCAGGACAATCCGCTTCCGACTGTCGTGGACGCCCGTTTCTACGAAGTGACCTGCCAGATCGCGTTGACCTCACACCTTGTCGACCTGAACTACATCGTGATCTCCGAGGAAGTGTTTCAATCCTTCACGCCGGAGCAGCAGGCCGTCGTGCAGCAGGCCGCCGATGACGCGGCGCAGCTTGGCCGTGAGCGCCAGCTGGCACTTGAAGCGGAGCTTGGTGCGTTCCTCGAGGAAAACGGCCTGACCCTCTACGAACCGGACCTGGCCGCCTTCCGCACGGCCGTGCAGGCCGCCTATCTCGACAGCGAATTCGCCGAGACATGGCCCGAGGGTGTGCTTGAGCAGATCAACGCGCTCGGCAACTGATCGACGGCAAACAAGGGTGGAGAAGACCGTGTTTGCGAAACTGAAATCCGGGTTCTCCGCCCTCACCAACTCCATCGCCGCAGCCTTGCTTGCGGCGATGTTTCTTGCTTTCCTGCTGCAAGTCGGTTCCCGCTACATGCCGCGCGTTCTTGACGGGCTTGGAATCAGCGGGCGGTTTCCCGTGCTCGACGCCATCGAACCGCTCGGTTGGACGCTGGAGCTGTGCCTGATCCTGTGGGTCTGGATCGTGTTTTTTGGCTGTGCCTTCAACGTACGCGAGAAAGATCATGTCACTTTCGACATCTTCTACCTCGCTGCCGGCGCGCGCGTGCGGCGCATCATGGCGCTGGTCACCGCTGCGGCGATCGTGGCCGGTATGATCTGGGCCTTCCTTCCGACATGGGACTACATCGATTTCATGCGGATGCGGCGCACCTCGACCGTTGAAAACCCGGTCACCGGGGACCGCATTCGACTGAAGTGGATCTTCATCATCTACATGCTTTTCATGGCTGCGCTGATCCTGCGCTATGGCTGGCGTTTCATCGTAACGTGGCGCGATGGTGCGCCCGACGACCACCATCTGGTCGATCACGACCCAGAGCCACCCGCCATTCGCCACGGGGATGATGCGGTATGAGTTTCGAGGTTATGGCCTGCCTCGTCACCCTGTTCCTGCTGGCGGGCATCGGCACTCCAATCGGCTATTCCATCATCCTTGCCGCCCTGGTCTATCTTGGACTCGGCGGGATGGACCTTGCGCTGGCGGGCGAGAAGATCATTCAGGGCCTCTACCGCAGCTTCGTGCTGTTGGCGGTTCCGCTCTTCATCGTCGCCGCCAACATCATGAATGCCGGCACGATCTCGGATCGTTTGCTGAATTTCTGTGTCGCCGCCGTGGGCCGGTTCCGCGGCGGGCTGGGGCATGTGAACGTGGTCGCCTCGCTGATCTTTTCCGGCATGTCCGGGTCCGCCGTCGCCGATGCTGCCGGGATCGGCAAGATCATCATCCAGATGATGACCAAGGACGGCCGATACGGGCGTGGCTACGCGGCGGCCATCACGGCGGCCTCGGCCACCATCGGCCCAATCATTCCACCTTCGATCCCGATGGTTCTTTATGCGCTGGTCTCGCAAAGCTCGATCGGCGCGCTGTTTCTGGCCGGGATCATTCCAGGACTGATCATGGGCGTCGTGTTGATGGCGATGAACAGTTATATCGCCCACAAACGCGGTTTCGTATTGGAAGAGCCGGTTCCCCTGCGAGAGTTGCCCCGCAAGACCGCAAATGCCTTTCCCGCGCTTCTCATGCCGGTGATCCTTCTTTTCGGAATCTATGGCGGCGTCACGACGCCGACCGAAGCCGCCGCAATCGCGGCTCTTTATGCTCTCTTGCTGGCAGGCCTGTTCTACCGCGCCCTGTCACTGCGGGCACTCTACGAGATCTTCGTCGAAAGCGCCCGGGCCTCCGCCGCCGTTGGCGTGGTGATCGGCGGCGCATTGATCCTGAACTTCATCGTCGTGAGCGAGAATATCCCCAGCATGGTGGCGGATGCATTGGTCGGGATCGACATGAGCCCGACCCTCTTCTTGCTGCTGGTCATGCTCCTGGTGCTGCTTCTGGGCTGTGTGCTGGATGCGACGACCATCATTCTCGTTATCGTGCCGCTGTTCATCCCGGCCTGCCGGGAGCTTGGCATCGACTTGGTTCATTTCGGCGTGCTGGTTGTGGTCAACTCCATGATCGGGCTGATCACCCCGCCCTACGGCATCTTGCTGTTTGTCATCAATGCCGTCACCGGCATCCCCCTGCGCGAGATCATCGCCGAAATCTGGCCCTTTCTCATCGTCTTGATCGGCGCCCTGCTGCTTCTGGTATTCTTCCCGGGGCTCGTGCTGTGGCTGCCGCATCTGCTTGGCTACGGAGGCTGATCCCATGTCGTCCATCGATCTTCCCAAGAACCGGTTCAAGGCGCGGCTACAAGCCGGCGAGGGCCAACTCGGCATCTGGAACACGATCGGCGGAAACACCGTGCCCGAGATGCTCGGCGGGGCGGGCTTCGACTGGGTGCTGGTCGATTGCGAGCACGCACCCGTGGAACCGGTCGAGGTGCTGTCGGCGTTGCAGGCCATCGGCCAGAACCCGGATGTGTCGGCGGTGGTCCGGCCGGCCGCGAACGATCCGGTTCTTTTCAAGCGTCTGCTCGACATGGGGGCCCAGACCTTCCTGGTCCCCTACGTGCAGACTGTGTCAGAGGCCGATGCCGCCGTCCGCGCCATGCGCTACGGCCCCACGGGTGTTCGCGGCATGGCCGGAATGACGCGCGCCACCCGCTACGGGCAGGTGGCCGACTACCACAATCGCGCCGAGGAAGAGCTTTGCCTGATCGTCCAAGTGGAGACCATTGCTGCCATGGACGAGCTTGAGGCGATCGCAACGGCCGACGGCGTCGATGGCGTGTTCATCGGACCCGCGGACCTCAGCGCCAGCATGGGGCTACGCGGCCAGACGAGCCATCCGGATGTCGTCGCTGTGATCGAGGATGCCTTTGCCCGGCTGAAGACAGCGGGCGTTCCGGTCGGCATCATGGCACTGAACCCCGATGAGGCCGTCCACTATATCGCGATGGGCTCGGTGATGACAGCGGTGGGCGTCGATCTCGTGCTCTTGGCCGATGCCGTGGCCACCCTTCGCGGGAGGTTCTGAATGGACCCCGATGCCGCTTCGTACCGCCCCCGGACAGACGCCGCACATGACCTGCTTTTGGGGTTGATCGGGGACGCGATCGGCCGCTCGCAGTCGCCCCGGCTGCATGTTGCCGCCGGGCGCCAGGCGATGCTGACCGTGCGCTACGACAGGTTGATCCCGGCGCTTATGGGGCAGGCGTTCGAGACCGTGTTCGCCAACGTGCGGTCGGCGGGTTATCGGGGTGTGAATATCACCTATCCCTACAAGGAGCGCGTAACCTCCTTGGTTCGTTTGGACGACCCGGTGCTGAGGGCGATTGGAGCCGTCAATACCGTGACGTTCGAGGCTGACGGACCGCTTGGCCACAACACCGATTACACGGGTTTCAAATCCGCCTTTCGGGGCGCTTTCGGGCAAGCGAATCCGGGGGTCGTGCTTGTAGTGGGGACGGGTGGTGTCGGGCGGGCCATTGCCTTCGGCCTGGCCGATCTGGGCGCGGAGGCACTCATCTTGCTGGACACGGACAACTCGAAAGCGGACGCCCTTGCCCGAGATCTGCGCCGCGCCTTTCCGGCGCTTGGATTGGCGACCGACTGCGGCGCGGACCAGCGGCTTGACGGCGTCGTCAACGCGACGCCGGTCGGCATGGACGGCAAACCGGGCAACCCGGTCCCCGACTGGGCCATCGGGACCGCAAGTTGGGCGTTCGACGCGGTCTACACGCCCAGGGACACGGAGTTCTTGACCGCCGCGGCGGCGCACGGCCTCGGGGTCCTGTCGGGGTGGGAGCTTTTCTTTCACCAGGGGTTGGACGCCTGGACCATCTTCTCGGGTCATCGCGCGGATGTGGCGGAGCTTAGGGCGGAGTTGACGGATACCGGAGAGAGGCCATGAAATTCGGAATCGCAACCGTTTCGGTTTCGGGCAACCTGGAAGAAAAGATCGAGGCCATCGCGGCGGCGGGGTTCGACGGGATCGAGGTCTTCGAGCAGGATTTCATTGCCGACGCCCGCTCACCGGGCGAGGTCGGAGCGAGGATCCGTGCCGCCGGTCTGGAGGTGATGCTGTTCCAGCCGTTCCGCGATTTCGAGGGGCTTCCGGGTGCCTTGCGGCAAAAGGCCTTCGAGCGGGCCGAACGCAAGTTCGACCTGATGCAGGAGTTGGGCTGCGACCTCGTGCTGGTCTGCTCTTCCGTTCACCCCGAGGCGCTGGGCGGCATCGACCGCGCCGCGGCGGATTTCGCCGAGTTGGGCGATAGGGCGGCGGCACGCGGCCTTCGCGTAGGCTACGAGGCGCTTGCCTGGGGCCTGCATGTGAACGATCACCGCGACGCTTGGGAGGTCGTGCGTCGTGCCGATCATCCGAACGTGGGGCTGATCCTCGACAGCTTCCACACGCTTGGCCGCGGCATCGACCCCGACACCATCCGCCGCATCCCCGGCGACCGAATCTTCTTCGTGCAACTGGCCGACGCGCCGCAGATCAACATGGACCTGCTCTACTGGTCGCGGCACTTCCGCAACATGCCCGGCGAGGGTGATCTCGACGTTCCGGCGTTCATGCGGGCGGTCATGGCGACGGGGTATTCGGGGCCGGTCAGCCTCGAGATCTTCAACGATCAGTTCCGGGGCGGTCTGCCCGGGACGATCGCGAGGGACGGTCACCGCGGGCTCGTGCATCTGATGGATCAGGTGCGCCGCGCGGAGCCTGAGTTGTCCATCGAACTGCCCGAGATTCCGCCACCCGTCTCGCCCGCCGGTTTGGCGTTCATCGAATTCGCCGTCCGGGGCGAGGAAGACGACGCGCTGGCCGATCATCTACGGACCCTCGGGTTCTCCAAGGTCGCCCGCCATGTCGGCAAGGCGCTGACCCTTTGGCAGCAGGGCGAAATCCGGATTGTTCTGAACGCCGAAACCCAGGGGCACGCAGACAACGCGTTTTTGGTCAGCGGCACCAGCATCTGCGACATCGGGCTGTTGGTTTCCAGTTCCAGCGACACGGTGGCGCGGGCCCGTGCGCTTGGCGCAGAAGGCTTCGAGCAGAGCCGGGGCGCAGGTGAACTGGACATCCCCGGCATTCGCGGCCTTGGCGGCTCGGTTCTGCATTTTCTCGACGACGGGTTAAGCGATGTCTGGGACGTGGAGTTCGAGAGGACCGACGAACCGATTCAGGGGGCAGGCCTGACGAAGATCGACCACATCGCCGAGACCGTGAGCTACGATGAGATGCTCAGCTGGTCCCTGTTCTATTCTGCGCTTTTCGGAATGGAGAAACAGCCCATGGTCGACGTGATCGACCCTGATGGCTTGATCCGGAGCCAGGCCCTGAGCACGGCGGACCGGAACGTTCGCATCACGTTGAATGGCGCCGAGACGCACCGGACACTCGCCGGGGAATTTCTCGCAAGCCGATTTGGGGCCACGGTGCAGCATGTGGCGTTTGCGACCGACGACATCTTCGGCACCGTGGCGGCGCTCGAAAACCTAGGTTTCGCATCGCTGCCGATAAGCGCGAACTACTATTCCGACCTCGCGGCGCGGTTCGACATACCGTCCGAACGGCTTGCCAGGATGCAGGCGTCCAACATTCTTTTCGATCGCGTGGGCGAGACGGAATTCTACCAAGTGTACGCGCGGCCTCTTGCGGGCGCGATGTTCTTCGAGATCGTCGAGCGCCGCGGCGGGTACGACGGCTACGGCGCTCCGAACGCGCCCTTCAGGATCGCGGCGCAAAAACGCCTCGGGCGTGCCAAAGGCGTGCCTCGAAGATAAATGCGCCTCGCACCCCCGGCCATAGCCCGAAAGTGACGCGTCAAGGAACGACCGTGTGCCCCAAGAGGCATCAGTTGCGTGAACGCATTGACGTTCTCGGCCGTAGCGTCCGCCACGGGCTTGAAGCCGACCTCGGATGCGGCGCAGCATTTGGTGCCAAGATGGCTCGTCAACCTCGTGCTGCCCTTGTGGGAGGGCGCGGCGGACCAGAGGGTCCTTCATGGAAACGCCAAGTCGCAGAAACCCATCCGTCCAGTCGTTGCCTTGTCGATCCCGACAGTCACGCAGGGGCCACTTTTGCAAGACTGGCCTGATCGGTTCCCCTTTCAAATGATGCACCGGGCCCTTCAGGTTCAGGTGAGTTCGACCATTGCAAGAAGACATTCGCCGCAGCGTAACACCCCTTCATGGAGCGATAGAGGCTACTCGGTCCGCAAAAGCGCGCAAATTCGGCGTTTCGTACCGATTTCCGATATCGGGCGTCGGCATGGGCGCTCGACCCGGGCCACAGAAGTGAGCGGACCTCTCACGGCGATGAAACGGCTCTTCACGCGTGTGCGCGGGTCTTGACTGCGGCTGGCCCTGCCGGTGGATCCAGACCGTTCAGGTGCTGTTTTCGCCGGAACAGGGCGGGAAACAAAACGCGGTCAAGATCGACGATGCAGCGACGTGCGAACAACGCCTAGCTGTCCAGACGCAAGGACCGAAGCGATTTCGACAGGGCGCGCGCAAGAAGATGCTGGACCGGCAACAACCCGGTCCTTGCCGAGATGAGAACGCCAATCCTGAGGTCTCGCAGGAGCGGAGAGTTTATGGCGACATATCGCAATCGCCCATCTTCGATTTCCTCGATAAAGCCAATCTTGGAGTAGATGCCGACGCCGCGCCCATTCAAGATCATGGTCCTCGCCAACGGCAATGAGTTTGTGACCATCTGTGTCGAAAGCTGTACGCCAAGTGAAGACACCGCCTCGTTCACGAAGGACCGGTGCGTCTGGCTATCGTAGGACCGGATCAGCTGGTACGGCGCAAGATCGCCAACTTCGATCAGGTCCCGTTCGGCGAGCGGATGGTCATGGGCCATGATCGCCCCGATCGGCGTCGATTTTTCCGCCTGGCAACGCACGTCGGGATGCAGGTCATTGCTGAACGACAACCCGATATCAGCCGTTCCATTCGCGACCGCCTGCATCACGGCATGCGGCTCAGCCGTCTGGATCGTGTAGGCCACCTGGGGGTAGGCATCTTGAAAATCGTGCAGCACTTCCGGCAGCAGGCTGAGGGTTATCGAGTCGAGTGTCAGGATATCAATATGGCCGGTCCGCATATCGCGGATGTCTTCCACCATGTTTACGATTCGCTGATAGTCAAAGAGCGTCTTCCGGCAATGCTCCAGTACGACGACACCCGCTTCGGTCAGTGTGACCCCGTCCGCATGACGATCAAATAAGCGGATTCCCAGCCTGTTTTCTGTGCTTATGATCTTCCGGTTGAGCGAGGACGACGACATGTTCAGCACCGCCGCAGCTTTGCGAATGGATCCCTGCCGGGCGGTTTCGTCGAAGTAATTCAGAAACTTATCGTGCATCGGTGCGGCTTCCTTTTGCGCCACTATGACTAAGCGCTGCAAAAAAGGCAGCATCCTTCGCGAATTTTGAACCTATATGCATCGCTCTCGCTGCGTCTAGCGTTGTTTCAAGCCAAAATGAAATCCGCAACTCGGGGGAACCTATCCATGTCTCAAACCTTTGACCGCCGTTCATTCCTGCAGACCACCGGCGCTGCTGCCGGCCTTGCCGCGACCGGCACGATGATGTCGGTGCTGCCGGCTCGTGCCGATGGGCACCTCTACACGATCCGCATGCAATTGGGCTGGCTCGCGTCCAACGGCATCATGGGGGAGGTAATGGCCGACCATCTGGGGTATTTCGAGGAAGAAGGCCTTGCGCTTGAGATTGTGCCGGGCGGCCCCAACGTGGACGGTGTCGCGGCCGTAGCCTCAGGCGCCAACAATCTCGGCTCCATCTCATCGTCGCCGTCGCTGATGCTGGCGCGGTCCGCCGGGTTGCCGATCCGCTGCATCGCGGCAGGATACCAGAGGCACCCCTTCACCTACTTCTCTCTTGCCGGCAATCCGGTGAACACGCCGCAGGATCTGATCGGCAAGACGGTCGCGACCCAGGGCACGGCCCGTATCCTGCTCAGCGCGCTTCTGGCGCAGAACGGGATTTCCGAAGACGACGTCGAAGTGATCGTGATGGGCGGCGACATGAGCGCGCTGATGACCGGTCAGGCCGATGTGGCGACGGGCTGGACCACCAATGTCAACGCCCTGTCGATCTTGGGGGATCAGCGCGTCGACATGGCGCTTTGGGACGGGGGTATCCAGCTCTACGCCAACCCTTACTATACAACCGACGACATGCTGGCAGAGCATTCGGACAAGGTGCAGGCCGCCATTCGCGCCATCTCCCGCGGTTGGGGCGCGGCCTATGAGAATCCAGAAGCCGCAGTCGATGCGCTGGTCGCACGCTACCCGAACCTGGATCGCGACAGCGAGATGCAGGCCGCACCGCTGGTCCTGGACTACTCGTTCAACGCGGAAACGGCAGACCGCGGCTGGGGCGCGATGACCGCCGAGAACTGGCAGGCTCAGATCGACATCTACGACCGGCTTGGTCAGTTCACCAGCGGCGCGCCCGCGCTGGAGGATATCATGACGATGGATATCCTTGAGGCGACGGCCGAAACCCGTCCGACTTACGGTTAAGTCGATGGATGGGGTTGCCCACGCAAAAACCGGAAGTCGCCACGCGGCGGCTTCCCTGACCGGCGCCAGCGTCAAGTTCGGCGTTTTCACGGCGCTGTCTGATATCTCGCTGGAGATCGGCGCGGGCGAGTTCTGGACCATCCTCGGGCCGTCTGGCTGCGGCAAGTCGACGATGCTGCGACTGGTGTCCGATCTGGTGCCGCCCACGACGGGTACGGTGGAGATCCTTGGCAAAAGCACGGAAGAGGCCCGCCTCGCGCGTGAATTTGCCTTCGTATTCCAGGACGCGACGCTTTTGCCCTGGCGCTCGGCACTCAAGAACGTGGAACTGCCGCTGGAGATGGGCCGCAAACGCGGCATCGAGATCCCGCACGGCGATCGAACGCCCATGGAATTGCTGGAGCTTGTGGGCCTCAAGGGGCGCGAAGATGCATTGCCCCATGAGCTATCTGGCGGGATGCGGCAACGGGTGGCGATTGCGCGCGCTCTGGTTTGCCAACCCAAGTTGCTGCTGATGGATGAACCCTTCGGCGCGCTTGATGAAATGACTCGTGACCATCTGAACATGCAGCTTCTGGATATCTGGCGAGAGACCGGCGTGACGTGTCTGTTCGTCACCCACTCCATCCCCGAAGCGGTGCTTCTGGGCCAGAAGGTCCTGATGCTGCGCGCACATCCGGGCCGCGTGAAGGAAGTGGTGGAGATTGACCTGCCCGAGCCGCGCAACGTGGAGCTGCGTGAGACAGCGGAATTCAACCGTTATTCCGCCTACTTGCGCAAATCGCTGGAGGATTGCTGATGGCTGTCACCGATGCCCCGAACGACACGATCGTATCCGCCCCCGCGCAGAACCCTTCCGTCCTTGGCCAGCGCCTGGCCAACGCGGCACTGCCCATCGGAACCGCCATTGCGCTGCTGGTGATCTGGCAGATCGGTGTGCGCCTGTTCGACGTGCCGACTTACATAGCGCCGGCGCCGTCGGATGTCGGCGCAGTCCTGCGGGATGAATTCGCTCTGTTGATGCGCAACTTCTGGCCGACGTTCACCGTCAGTGTCGCGGGTTTTGTCGCAGGCAACGTCGCCGCGATCCTGATCGCGGTGGCTTTCGTCCATTCGCGCCTGACAGAACGGGCCTTCTTCCCCATCGCGGTGTTCATCAACACCATCCCGATCCTCGCCATCGCGCCCATTCTGGTCCTGATCTTCGGGCCGGGCATGACCGCGAAGGTCATCATCGCAGGCCTGATCTGCTTTTTCCCCACTCTCGTGAACATGGTGCGCGGGCTGCAATCGGTCAGCCCGCAAACGCTGGAACTGGCGCGCATCCTGTCGGCCTCCAAGTCAGAGGTATTCTGGAAAATCCGCCTGCCCTCGTCGCTGCCGTTTCTTTTCTCCGCCCTCAAGATCGCCGCCACGACCTGCGTGATCGGCGCGATTGTCAGCGAATGGATCGGCGCGGATGTGGGGCTTGGCGCGCTCATCATCGACAGCACGTTCAACTACCGCTCACCCTTGCTTTACGCCACCGTCTTCATGTCTTCGGGCCTGTCTGTGCTGTTGTTTGCATCGGTGACGATCGCCGAAAAAATTGTGGTGCGCTGGTAGCAGCCCACAACAAATCAAGGAGACAAGGACATGACTGATCGTCAGACAACATTCGTGAAAGTAGAAGGCGCGGAGCTTCCGGTGGTCGCTGATTGCGACGTGGTGGTTGTGGGGGCCGGACCTGCGGGCCACGCGGCCGCGGTTTCTGCCGCGCGCAACGGGTCGTCGGTGACCCTGCTGGAGCGCTATCACCACCTTGGCGGCATGGCCTCGGGCGGCATGGTCCTCGTGCTGGATGACATGGTGAATGAGGGCAACGAGATTGTCACAACCGGCATCGTCAACGAATTCGTCGACCGGATGGAGGCGCAGAACGGCGCGGTCTATCCGCCGTCTGCCGAGTGTCAGACCAATTGGGAGATGTGGCAAAAGTGGTCCCGTTGGGGCTGCATTGATTTCCACAAGGCAATGATGCCACAGCCGATCATCCATGCCGTGGCCTTCGACCCCGACGCCTGGAAGCGCGTGAGCCTTGATATCGTGCGCGAGAGCGGGGTGAACCTGCGCACTCACAGCTGGTTTTCGGACGTTTTGATGGAAGGCGGTCGCATCACTGGTGTGATAGCCCAGACCAAGGAAGGCCGTCAGGTCATCCGCGCGAAATACGTGGTGGATGCGACTGGCGATCTGGATGTCGGCAAGGCCGCGGGCGCGAGCTACACCGAAGGGCAATACATCGTCACCACCGTTTTCCGGCTGTGTGATGTGGATACCGAGAAGGCCATCGCCTTCGAATTCGCGGAGCCCGAGAAATACAAGCAGCTCGACCGCCAGGCACGCCGCGCCATCGGCGGCGCATGGGGCATGTGGTGGCTAAAGACCCCGCTGCCCGGCATCGTCTGGTGCAACTGCCCGCATATGCCCGGTTATGACGGTATCTCGGTCGATGACATGGTCGCCGCCGAGTATGAAGGGCGAGAGCGGATGATGAACCTGCTCAAGTTCGCGCGGGAGAACATTCCCGGGTTTGAGAACGCCAAGATGCTCGGGGCGGCCGAGCAGATGGGCGTGCGCCAGACGCGGCTGCTGCAGGGCGAATACGTGGTGTCCAAGGACGATGTGAAATCGCGCCGTTACTTTGAAGACACCGTGTGCCGGGGCCGCGATTACTACACGCCCTACCGCGCGCTGCTGCCCAAGGGCATCGACAACCTGATCGTCGCCGGACGTCACTATTCCGTCGACAGCGACGCCCAGAAGATGAGCCGTGAAATCCCGCCCTGCATGGCGCAGGGAGAGGCCGCAGGCATCGCCGCGCACCTTGCGCTCGATGGCGACAAGGCCCTGCGCGACGTGGATTACAAGGCGATCCAGAAACAGATGCGGGCGCAGGGTGCCGATCCCGGTGATGTGCCGTCGCCCAATGCCCTGATCGAAGATCCGGTCGCAGCAGAATAATCGAAGGCTAACCCAATGTCAGAGACCACCATGCCACTGAGTGGCATCAGAATCATCGACTTCACCCAAGTAATGCTGGGGCCTTGCTGCACGCAGATGCTGGGGGATTTCGGGGCCGATGTCATCAAGATCGAGCGCCCCGGCGCGGGCGATCTGAGCCGATCCTTCTACGGTGAACGGGGGGAGGAGGCGATGAACAACGCCGTCTTCGCCTCGCTGAACCGCAACAAGCGCTCCGTCACCTTGGACACCAAGTCCGATGAAGGGCGACAGACTGTGCTGGATCTGGTCAAGACCGCCGATGTCGTGGTCGACAATTTCCGCGCCGGCGTGATGGTTCGTCTGGGTTTCGGGTATGACGCGCTGAGCGCAATCAACCCGCGGATAATCTGCGCGTCGGGCACCGGGTTTGGGCCGACCGGGCCCTACGCTCACAAGGGGGGGCAGGATGTGCTGGCCCAGGCCATGACGGGCGTGATGGAAAAGACGCAAGATCCCTCCATCCCCAAGTCGATCTATCCCACGACGCTGTGCGACTATTCCGCCGGCATGCACCTTGTCCAAGGCATCATGGCCGCGCTTTTGATGCGGGAGAAGACAGGCAAAGGGCAGCAGGTCGGCGTGTCGCTCTACGACTCCATGATCGCGATGCAGATGCAGGAGGCCGCGCAATGGTCGAAGCACCGCGAAGTGCTGAACTGGGCCGCCATGCCCCTGACCGGGGTGTTCGATACAACCGATGGCGCGATCGTTATCGTCGGCGCGTTCAAGGCCAATCCGTTGCAGGACATCTGCACCGCGCTTGGCATCGAAGACCTGTCGCCGCAATATCCGACCTTGCCCGACCAGCGGGCCAACAAATCCTTCCTGCAAGAGACATTCCGCAATGTCATCGTCACCAACACCTCCGCCCATTGGCTGGAACGGTTGGAAGCGGTGGATCTGCTTTGCGCGCCTGTCCGTTCCCTCGGCGAGGCGCTGGCCGATCCGCAGACCGAGATCAACGGAATGCTTTGCGACATGGATCACCCCGTTCTGGGTGACGTCACGCTCGTCGGTTCCCCCGTTCACCTGAGCGCCGCGCCCATGACCGTGCGCCACATGCCGCCGAAACTGGGTGAGCATACCGAGGAAGTCCTGCAGGAGCTGGCCCATCGCCTCCGCACCGAGGCCGCCGAATGAGCGTCATCTTCGATGTCTCGGATCACGTTGCCCGGATTACCATCAACCGACCGGACCGGATGAACGCGATCGATACGGCCACCCACGCGCGCTTGGGTGACATCTGGGATGAAGTAGAAGCCAACCCCGATATCCGCTGTGCCGTGCTGACCGGCTCGGGCGACCGGGCCTTTTCTGCCGGGGCCGATCTGAAAGACGATACCGGCATGTCCGGGGTGGATTACTGGAAAGGCCTCGGAAGAGATGGCTATCGCGGTATCTCGCTGCGCCAGATGTCCACGCCCGTCATCGCGCGGGTCAACGGACTGGCCCTTGGCGGCGGGCTGGAGATGGTCCTCGGTTGCGACATCGTGATCGCCGCCGATACCGCGCGCTTTGCGCTGCCCGAGGCGAAGGTGGGTCGCGTGCCGCTGGATGGTGGCATGGTGATGCTGCCCCGCCTGATCCCGCGCAACATTGCCGTAGGCATGATGATGACAGGCCGCATGGTGCCCGCCTCTGAAATGGCGCGTTTTGGTCTGTTGAACGCAGTGGTTCCCGCGGTGGAACTGGATGCAGAGGTCGATCGCTGGGTCGCCGATGTCCTGTCCGCCGCCCCCCTGAGCCTACGCGCGATCAAGGCTGTGGCGCGCCAGACTGCGCACTTGTCGGCCCATGCGGCCTATGAACAAGGCGCGTCCGAGCTGACCGAAGCGCTCAATTCCCGAGACGCCAACGAAGGCGTCACCGCGTTTCGCGAAAAGCGCGCGCCCGTGTGGCGGGGAAAGTAACGCGCCGATGGCCCTCGTGATCCTCAGCGCCTGCGTCGATGTGAAGGACGGCATCTGCACCACCTCGTGCCCCGTTGACTGCATCTATGAAGGCGAGCGGATGTTCTACATTCACCCGACCGAATGCATCGAATGTGGCATGTGCGAGTCGATCTGCCCGGTGGATGCGATCCGCTACGACGATGAAGTCCCCGCTGAAGAGCAGCCCTTCGCGGACCTGAACACCTCGGTCTTCCAATCGGCCGATGGCATGGTTCAGGAGCCGGGCGGATGGGCCAAGGGTATGGAGCCGCTGCGTGATCCGCCCGTCCTGGCGACCATGGCGGCGAAAACGGACCTGAAAGAGGAAGACCAGTGATGGAAGGCGTCATAGCAGCCGTGCCGACCCCCGTTGACAGCGCAGGAAAACCCCTGCGCGCGGCTTTCGTCGAACACGGCCAATGGGCGCTCGCCAACGGGTGCGACGGGCTGAACATCCTCGGCTCCACCGGCGAGGCGAATTCCTTCGATGCCGCCACCCGGCGCGAGGTCATGGGGTGGGCCCGTGATGCTTGCCCGGTCGACAAGCTGATGGTCGGCACCGGCACACCGTCCCTGTCAGAGACGATTGCCCTGACCCGGGCGGCCGATGATCTGGGCTATGGCGTGGCGCTGGTGCTGCCGCCCTACTACTACAAACCGCTCAGCGACGAAGGGCTGACCGCGTGGTACATGGCGCTGCACGATGCGCTGGGGAACCGTGCGATCCAAATCTACTTTTATAATTTTCCGCAGATGACGGGGCTGCGGATTCCCGTCTCTGTCATCGCGGATCTGTCCCGCAGCGCGCCCGGGCGGTTCACCGGGATCAAGGACAGCTCTGGCGATCTGGATTATGCCCGCGCGATTGTGGCTGAGAATGCGGCGCTGCGTGTGTTTCCCAGCAGCGAAACGGTGTTGCAACACGCCCGTGCCGATGGCTTTTCGGGCTGCATCTCGGCCACTGTCAACGTCACTGCCCCGCTCTGCGCGCAGGTTTGGCGCGGTGACGCACCCGCTGATGTTGTGGAAACAATTGCACGCCAGCGCGCCGCCATGGCCGGGCCGAGTCTGATTGCAGGCGTCAAGCACATGGTGGGCGATCGCACCGGCAACGCAACGTGGCGCAACGTTCTTCCCCCCTTCCTGCCGCTGCACAATGATGCGGCACGGGATCTTGAAACGGCCCTGACCGGCCCATAACCCACGGACTTTCCATGACAAAACACATGTCCCTGATTGACGGTAAATGGGCCGATTTCGGCAATTTTCGACCCGACATCAACCCGGCCAACACTGACGACGTGATTGGCGAATTCTCCTACGGTGATGCGAGCGCGGTAGACGCGGCCGTGGAAGCCGCCACGCGCGCCGCACCGGCATGGGCCGCGACGACCCCGCAGGTGCGCCATGACCTGCTCGCCGCAGTTGGCAATGCGCTGGGTGCGAATGCGGCTGACTATGGCCGCACGCTGGCACGAGAAGAGGGCAAGACTCTGCCAGAAGCCATCGGCGAAGTGGGCCGCGCATCCCAGGTGTTCAAGTTTTTCGCAGGCGAAGCGCTTCGCTTCGGCGGGCAATTCCACCCCTCCGTCCGGCCCGATATCGACATCGAGGTCACACGCGAACCTGTGGGAGTCGTGGGCCTGATCACGCCGTGGAACTTCCCTATCGCGATCCCCGCTTGGAAGGCGGCGCCCGCGCTGGCTTATGGTAATTGCGTCGTCATGAAACCCGCCGATCTGACGCCTGCTTGCGCCCAGATCATTGCCAGGCTGTTACACGACAATGGCTGTCCGCCGGGCGTGTTCAACCTGGTGTACGGACGCGGGTCGGTGGTGGGTGAAGCGCTGGTCAACCATCCCGACGTGGGAGCGATTTCCTTCACCGGATCGGTGCAGGTCGGCAACCGCATGGCCGAGGTCTGTGGCCGACTCCGCAAGAAAATCCAGCTGGAGATGGGCGGTAAGAACCCCATGGTCGTCATGGATGACGCGGATATGGATGTGGCCGTGGGCGCCTGCCTGAACGGCGCGTTCTTTTCCACCGGGCAACGCTGCACCGCGTCGTCCCGGCTGATCGTGCAATCCGGCATCCACGATGCGTTCGTTGACAAGCTCTGCAATGCGATGGTGGCCCTGAAGGTCGGCGATCCGCTGGACGAGGCGACGCAAATCGGGCCGGTGGTGGACGAAAAGCAACTCGCGTCGAACCTGAAATACGTGGACCTGGCCAGGCAAGAGGCGGCGGAGGTCGTCGGCGGTGCGCGCATTGATCTGGCAACGCCCGGTTTTTTCCAGGCCCCCGCGCTATTTCTTGGCACCACGAATGACATGCGGATCAACCGGGAGGAAATCTTCGGCCCCACCGCCTCCGTCATCAAGTTCGATGATTTTGACGAAGCCGTCGCCATCGCCAATGACACCGAATTCGGGCTTTCGTCCGGCATCTGCACCACCAGCCTGAAATATGCGCGCGAATACCGTCGGCGAGCGCAGGCGGGTATGTTGATGGTCAACCTCCCGACAGCAGGCGTGGATTATCACGTGCCGTTCGGCGGGCGCAAAGGGTCCAGCTTCGGGCCGCGCGAACAGGGCAGCTTCGCCGCCGAATTCTACACCATCGTCAAGACGTCCTACGTTTTCTCGGGGTAGCGCAATGGCCGATGATGCAATCTGGACCGCGCGGTTCATGGGCCTTTGCCATCACGTTGCCTCTTGGTCCGAAGATCGGGATCGCCATGTGGGATGCGTCATTGTCGGGCCGGAAGGACATGAGGTGCGCGCGACAGGCTACAACGGCTTGCCGCGCGGGGTCTCTGACGCTGATGAAGCACGGTTCGATCGAGCGAGTGGAGAAAAGTTCTTCTGGGGCGAACACGCAGAGCGCAACGCAATCTACAACGCGGCGCGTATCGGCGTGTCATTGCAGGGCTGCACAATCTACGTGACCCGTTTCCCCTGCGCCGACTGCGCCCGTGCGATCATCCAATGCGGTATCGAACGGGTGGTCAGCCCACCGATCCCCGAAGCAGACGGTGCGCTAGACTATAGTTTCCAGGTGTCCAAAAAGATGTTGGAGGAAGCGGGCATAGGGGTCACCTACCCTTGAGAATTGGCGGCAGGTTCCGTGGGTTGCGCCCTTCGGGACGCATGATGGGGCATGGGCAAATGATCGCAATCGGATCAAACCTGCCCCACGCCGCATTGCGGTGGCATGGCACCGCCCCGGGGCGCACTTCCTAGCTCCAGCTGACATCGCCAAGAAAGATATACCCCGCGCCGTAGATCGTCTTGATAAGGCGCGGGTTCTTGGGGTCTTCCAGAAGTTTCGTCCTGAGCCTCGAAATGCGCACGTCCATGGCGCGGTCGAAGCTTTCGCCCGCCGCCCCGCCAAGGGATTCCTGCATCTGCTGGCGGGAAATCAGCCGCTTGGGGCTGTCCAGGAACAGGCGCAGCACCTCGCCTTCGGCATGGGAGAAACTGGTTTCGGTGCCGTCATCGGCCACCAGCAGGTAGCGGTCGAAATGGGCGGTCCAGCCGTTGAACCGGGCAATGTCGTGGGCCTGGTCCTTGCCGCGCGGGGTGCGCAGGCGGGCGCGGATGCGGGCCACGACCTCGGCCGGATCGAAGGGTTTGATGATGTAGTCATCGGCCCCAAGTTCCAACCCGGTCACGCGGTCCTGCACCTGTGCCCGGCCCGAGATGATGATGATCGCGGCCCCCGATTCCAGCGCCAGCCGGTGCACCAGCGCCAGCCCGTCGCGATCCGGCAGGCCCAGATCGACAAGGCACACATCGGGCGTGGCGCTTCGCAGGGCGGCCTCGAATTCGGTGGCGCGGGCAAAACTGGCGGTCCTGAAGCCGGCTTCGGCCAGGGTCTCGGACAAGAGTTCCCGAATCTGCGGTTCATCGTCCAGGATGGTGACAAAGGGCTGTGTCATGCGGCGACCTCGGCCGTCAGTAGGGCATGGATCGCCCCATGATCCAATGGTTTGGTCAGGACGGGCCAGCGCAGGGCACCGGCGGCGTGCCGGGGATCGGCATCCGGCAGCGACGTCATCAGCGCCAGCCGCAGGCCGGGGTGATCGGACGCGATCCGGGTCAGCAGGTCGACGCCGTTTTCCGCGCCCAGATGGATGTCGGACAGGACCCAGTCGAGCCCGGGGATATCGGCCAGGGCCAGGGCCTCTTCGCCGGAGGCGGCCTCGATCACCTGATGGCCCAGATCGGTCAGGATCTGCCGCACGCTGGCGCGGATCTCGGCACGGTCTTCGACGACCAGGACCAGCCTTGGGCGGGCCTCGGCCTGGGCGGGTCTGAGGGGCAGGCGCAAGGTGACGACCGCGCCGCCCCTCTCGCCATTGGCCAGCCGCAAGGTGCCGCCCTCCAGTTTGGCGAGGTCATAGGCCATGGTCAGGCCGAGGCCCGATCCTTCTTCGCCCTTGGTGGTGAAGAACGGATCAAGTGCATGGGTCAGTGCCGCGTCCGAGAACCCGGGGCCGGTGTCGCTGACGGTGATCTCCAGCCAGGTTTCGCGCACGGCGGCACAGCGGATGGTGATGGTGCCGGGCTGGTCGGCGATGGCCGCCCGTGCGTTCAGCACGAGGTTCAGAAGGCTGTCCTGCAGTGATCCGGTATCGAGCATCAGGGCGGGCGTGGACAGGTGGTTTTCCACCTGCAGGTCGATCCCTTCGGGCAGCGGTGCACGGGCAAGGGGCACGAGCGTGTCCAGGAAATCATCCAGCACGGTTGGCACCTGCTGCACGTCGCGGGGGCCTGACATATGGGCGATCTTGTTGAGCAGATCCCCCCCGCGCCGGGCGGCGGCCCGCGTGGCCCCGGTCAGTTCATGGGCGCCAAGCGGCAGGGGCATCTTTTCGAGGCGGCCCTGCAGACCAAGGATGATGGTCAGCAGGTTGGCGAAATCATGGGCCAGCCCGTTGGTCAGTTGCGCCGCCAGTTCGCGTTTGTGGGTCTGGAACAGCGCCGCGCGGGCCTGGGCCTCTTCGGTGACATCGGTCGACAGCAGATACACGCCGTTGATCGGGCCACCTGCATCTGTCTGATCCGGGGTGAAGGCCGTGCGCACGCGGCGGCCCGAGACGGGCTCGGAAAATTCCAGCACGTTGGCCTCTCCGTTCAGGGCGCGGGCGAGCGTGGGCCGCAGGCGGTCGGCGATCGGGCCAAGGGCCTGTTCGAAACTCATCCCGATGATGTCGCTTTGGCGGTCGGGCAGCAATGTCGACAGGCGGCGGTTGGTGTAGGTGTAGATCCCGTCGCGATCCACATGGGCGATATGGGCGGGCATCATTTCCGTGGTCAGGCGGATACGGGCCTCCATCTCGGTCAGTTCGCGCTTGGCCTCTTCGAGCTGGGCGATCGTGGCCTCCAGCGCGCGGTTGGTTTGCGCCAGTTCCTCGGCATAGGTCAGCAGCTGGTCGGAGAGTTCTTCGGACCTGGAGCGCAGCAACCCTTCTTGCCGCTTGATGGCCGTGATGTCGGTGTAGACGGTCACCCAGCCGCCCTCGGGAAGGGGGGAGCCTTCGACACTGATCATGCGGCCGTTCGCGCGGCGGCGTTCCATGTAATGCGGTTCAAAGGCGCGGGCCTGTTCGACGCGGGTGCGCACGAATTCGGACACGTCGTCCACGGAGCCATATTCGCCGGATTCCACCAGAAAACGGATCGTATCCTCGAACGTGGCGCCGGGGGTCACCAGGTGTTCGGGCAGGCCGAACATCGTCTGGAAGGGACGGTTGCACACCGCCAACCGCAAATCGGCGTCGTAGATCGACAACGCCTGCTGGATCAGGTTGAGCCCCGCCCGTGTCAGGGGGTCGGTTCCGTTCCCTTTGGCTGCACGATGCGGCATCGCCTGTCCTCCCTGTTTATCGCTACCGCCCTTTGCGCGTTCCGCCAAGCCGCGCGGCGGACTTGTTACAATTCGTAAGGATTCCGAAAAAGTCAGGCAAAACTTGACGGCACATCAATACGTGTCACGGTGGCGGAACGGGAGTCGCCTGCTCGAAGATGGGCACACCGTGGGAGCGGACCTTTGGGTTCGTTTAGGGAGGACAACGCTTTTGACTGACGCACACGCTGCATCCGGCGTGCCGCAATCCGTGCCAGCCCTGCTGGCGCGCAACGTGGCGCTTTTCGGGTCCAAACCGGCTTATCGCGAAAAGGAATTCGGGATCTGGCAAAGCTGGACCTGGGCCGAGGCCGCAGAGGAAATCGATGCAATGGCCCTCGGCCTGCTGGTTCTGGGGGTGGAGCGTGGTGACCATGTCGCCGTCATCGGGCGCAACCGCCCGGCCCTGTACTGGGCGATGGTCGCGGCAGAAAAGGCGGGCGCGGTTCCCGTGCCCTTGTACCAGGACGCGGTCGCCGAAGAGATGGCCTATGTTCTGGAACATTGCGGCGCGCGGTTCGTGATCGCGGGCGACCAGGAACAGGTCGACAAGGCGATCGAGGTGCAGGACCGCGTGCACAAGATCGAGCATATCATCTACCAGGATTCGCGCGGTCTCAGGAAATACGACCATAGCCAGTTGCATGCCCTGGCCGACGTCCAGGCAGAAGGGCGCGCAGCGCGTGAGCGGCTGGGCGGTGAACTGGCCAGGCGCGAGGCAGAACTGACCTACGACAGCACCTGCGTGATGCTGTACACCTCGGGCACGACCGGCAAGCCCAAGGGTGTCGTCCTGTCGAACCGCAACATCATCGAAACGTCCAAGAACTCGTCGGAATTCGACCATCTTGATCCGCAAGACGAGGTTCTGGCCTATCTGCCGATGGCCTGGGTGGGCGATTTCATCTTTTCCATCGGCCAGGCGATGTGGACGGGGTTTTGCGTGAACTGTCCCGAAAGCCCGGCGACGATGACAACCGACCTGCGTGAGATCGGGCCGACCTATTATTTCGCCCCGCCCCGCGTGTTCGAAAACCTGCTTACCTCGGTGATGATCCGGATGGAGGATGCGGGGCCGCTCAAGCGGCGGATGTTCCATTACTTCATGAACCAGGCCAAGCGCGTGGGCCCCCGGCTGCTGGATGGTGAATCCGTTGGCCTGATGGACCGGCTGACATACCAGCTGGGCACCATGTTGGTGATCGGGCCACTGAAGAACACCCTTGGCATGAGCCGGATCAGGGTGGGGTATACGGCGGGCGAGGCCATCGGGCCGGAAATCTTCGATTTCTACCGGGCGCTGGGGATCAACCTGAAACAGCTATACGGTCAGACCGAGGCCAGCGTTTTCATCACGCAACAGCCCGACAACGAGGTGCGTCCGGATACGGTCGGCGTGCCGTCGCCGGGGGTGGAGTTGCGCATCGATGAAAGCGGCGAGGTCTTCTACCGTTCGCCGGGCGTGTTCGTGGAATACTACAAGAACCCGGAATCCACCGCCTCCACCAAGGATGCGGAGGGCTGGGTCGCCACGGGGGATGCTGGGTTCATCGAGCCCGATACCGGGCATTTGCGGATCATCGACCGGGCCAAGGACGTGGGCAAGATGGCCGATGGGCGTCTGTTCGCGCCGAAATACGTCGAGAACAAGCTGAAGTTCTTTCCCAATATCCTGGAGGCCGTCGTGTTCGGCAGCGGCCGGGACATGTGCACGGCGTTCTTGAACATCGACCTGACGGCAGTCGGCAACTGGGCCGAGCGCAACAACATCGCCTATGCGTCCTACCAGGAACTGGCGGGTCATCCGCAGGTTCTGGACATGATCCAATCTCACGTCGAAGAGGTGAACCGGTCGGTGGCCGAGGATGAGATGCTGTCGGGCTGCCAGGTGCACCGGTTCCTGGTGTTGCACAAGGAACTGGATGCGGATGACGGCGAACTGACACGGACCCGCAAGGTGCGCCGCCGCATCATCGAAGAGAAATTCGCCGACCTGATCGACGCGCTGTATGGCGGCAAGTCCGAGCAATACACCGAGACCGAGGTGACCTACGAGGATGGGCGCAAGGGCAAGATTACCGCGACCCTGAAGATCCGCGACGCGGCCATCGTGCCGGTCGAGGGGCAACGGATGGCGGCGGAATGACGGTGCGACGCGCGCCTCGCGGCTTCGCGCCGCCCGCCCTCCCGCAGGGGGGGTGCGCATGACCTTGATGGCGGCGGGCATATTCCTTTTGGGGTTTGTCGCGTCCTGGGTGGCGGGCCGGTACCTGACCAGGGGCGCGGCTGCGGTTCAGGGAGGCGCCATCGGAATCTGCGGTGTGGCGGCATTGCTGTTCGGCATGCCGGACGTGTGGGAAAACAATCTGATCTGGGCGCTTGTCGCGCTTTTGGTCTACGGTCTGATCGGGGCGCTCATCTTCCGGTCCGGCCAGGCGACAAGGGAGAAGGCGCAATGAACGACATGTCGCCAGACAGCTATGTGACACCGGACGGCCGCACCATCGGCGGCGTGGTCATGGAGATGCGCAACATAACCCTGAGGTTCGGGGGCGTCGTCGCGATCAAGGATATCTCGTTCGACATCCGCGAAGGCGAGGTCCGTGCGATCATCGGGCCCAACGGGGCCGGCAAGTCCTCGATGCTGAACGTGATTTCGGGGTTTTATCACCCCCAGGAGGGCGAAGTGATCTATCGCGGGCAAAAGCGCCCGTCGATGAAACCCTTTCAGGTCGCCCGGCAGGGCATCGCGCGGACATTCCAGAACATCGCCCTGTTCGAAGGCATGTCCGTGCTGGACAATGTGATGACCGGCCGTCTGAACCACATGAAGGCCAATTTCCTCGATCAGGCATTCTGGTGGGGAAAGGCGCAGCGCGAAGAGGTCGCGAACCGCGAAAAGGCCGAGGAAATCATTGATTTCCTGCAAATCCAGAACATCCGCAAGACGCCGGTGGGCCGCTTGCCCTACGGCCTGAAAAAGCGGGTCGAACTGGCGCGCGCGCTGGCGGCCGAGCCGCAGATCCTGCTGCTGGATGAACCGATGGCGGGCATGAACGTGGAGGAAAAGGAAGACATGTCGCGCTTCATCCTCGACGTGAATGACGAGTTCGGCACGACCATCGTGCTGATCGAACACGATATGGGTGTGGTCATGGACCTGTCCGACCGGGTGGTCGTGATGGACTACGGCAAGAAGATCGGCGACGGCACACCTGATCAGGTGCGCAACAACCAGGAGGTCATCGACGCCTATCTGGGGGTCGCTCATGACTGACGCCCGGTTCCATATCCTGCAAAGCCACCCATCCCTGCCTGCCCATGGAGGCCAACATGCCTGATCAATTGATATTCGCGATGGAGGTCACGCTGAACGGTCTGATGACCGGCGTGATGTACGCCCTTGTGGCGCTGGGCTTTGTGTTGATCTTCAAGGCATCTGGTATCTTCAACTACGCACAGGGGGTCATGGCCCTGTTCGCGGCCATGACCCTGGTGGGCATCCAGGACGGACGGGTGCCGTTTGCCCACCTGATCAACGAGATTTTCGGCACAGATATCCACTATTTCGGGTGGGAGGTGCCCGCGCTGCTGGCCATTGCGCTGACGGTGGTGGTGATGATCGGGTTTGCGCTGTTGGTGCAGAAATTCGTGTTCAAGCACCTGGTCGGGCAAGAGCCGATCATCCTGTTCATGGCGACGATCGGGCTGGCGTATTTCCTTGAAGGTGTGAGTGACCTGATGTGGGGGTCTGAGATCCGGAACCTCGATGTGGGTCTGCCGCAGGGGATCAACGATGCCATCGACCAGGCGACGTTCGATATCTTTGGCTACGGCTTTTTCATCGACAACCTGGACATTTCGGCCACGATCGTTGCCATCATCCTGGTGGGCGGGCTGATCGCCTATTCGCAATACACCAAGAACGGGCGCGCGATGCGGGCCGTGGCCGATGACCATCAGGCGGCCTTGTCGGTGGGGATTTCTCTCAACTACGTCTGGGTTCTGGTCTGGTCGCTGGCAGGCATCGTGGCCTTGGTGGCGGGCATCATGTGGGGGGCCAAGTCGGGGGTCCAGTTCTCGCTGTCGCTGATCGCGCTCAAGGCGCTGCCGGTTCTGATGCTGGGCGGGTTCACCTCGATCCCCGGTGCGATCGTGGGGGGGCTGATCATCGGCGTGGGCGAGGCGCTGTTCGAATTCTCGATCGGCCCGATGATCGGTGGCGCAACCGAAAACTGGTTCGCCTACGTGCTGGCGCTGGTGTTCCTGGTGTTCCGCCCGCAGGGCCTGTTCGGGGAGAAGATCATTGAACGGGTATGACAAAATGCACGTGGCGGCCCGTGGGCAGACCATGATGGGGGAGGCGTAAATGTTTTATCGCGAAGCAGGCGACTTCAAGACATCCTACGTGGATGACAACCAGACCTTCCCGATCGCGTTCGACCGGTACCGCTATTACCTCGTTTTGATCGTCGGGCTGGGCGTGATCCCGTTTCTGCTCAATGATTACTGGGCCAATTCCATCCTCATCCCGTTCCTGATCTATGCCATCGCGGCGATCGGGCTTAACATCCTGACGGGGTATTGCGGGCAGGTGTCGCTTGGCACCGGCGGGTTCATGGCCGTGGGGGCCTACACGTCCTACAAGCTGATGACGGCCTTTCCCTGGATGGACATGGTGTCGGTCACGCTGCTGTCGGGGTTCATGACGGCGCTGGTGGGCGTGGCCTTCGGCCTCCCGTCGCTGCGGATCAAGGGGTTCTACCTGGCGGTGGCGACACTGGCGGCACAGTTCTTTCTGGTCTGGATGTTCAACAAGGTGCCGTGGTTCTACAACTATTCGGCCTCGGGGCAGATCAGCGCACCGGAACGCACGTTGTTCGGGATGGCCGTGACCGGCCCCAATGCCGAGGCCTGGGTGAAATACGTATTCTGTTTCTCGCTCGTCTTCGTTCTGGCATGGGTCGCGCGCAACCTGACGCGCGGGTCGGTCGGGCGGCAATGGATGGCCATCCGTGACATGGATATCGCGGCCGAGATCATCGGGGTGAACCCGTTGAAGGCCAAGCTGACGGCCTTTGCGGTCAGTTCGTTCTACGTGGGCATCGCTGGCGCGCTGCTGTTCACCGTCTATCTGGGCGCGGTCGAAGTGGGCGAGGCCTATGGCATCCAGAAATCGTTCCTGGTGCTGTTCATGATCATCATCGGTGGTCTGGGGAGCATCTTCGGCAGCTTTGCGGGGGCAGCGTTCATGGTGCTTCTGCCGGTCGCGCTCAAGGTGCTGCTGGTCGACACGATGGGCTGGGACACGGCGCTGGCCACGCACTTCCAGTTCGTCATCGTGGGCGCGCTGATCATGTTCTTCCTGATCGTGGAGCCGCATGGGCTGGCGCGTCTTTGGGCGCTGCTGAAGGAAAAATT
>Ga0102941_1000091_pt1 | contig 35266 bp, 36 predicted proteins | sample SalPonR2_C_D2_MG_FD_79281 | JGI IMG/M metagenome (GOLD analysis project Ga0102941, IMG submission 79281) | Salt pond soil microbial communities from South San Francisco under conditions of wetland restoration - Salt Pond MetaG R2_C_D2_MG | ecosystem: Environmental > Aquatic > Marine > Intertidal... | reverse complement strand
TAAACCAGACTACTTTACCAACACTTTCTGTTCCTTTTCTTAAAATGAAATAAATTAAAATCCAAGTAAGAACTACTCCTATTAAAACTGAAAAACTAAATCCTCCAAGTTCACCCGGTCCTGATGAAATTTTTAAAACACTATTATAAAAATAATCCTGAGTATTAGCTCCAATCCAGGCTCCAGTAAAAGCATCGGCTATATAATTCCAGGCCCAGCCCATTATACCAGCATAATAACTAACTATGACAAAAGCTGAGATTACTGGCCACCAGCCAAAAAATTCGAATTTATCTTTAATTTTTGCTAATGATCCTGGAGCACCCTGTTGATGTTTTTGACCTAAAGAAAACTCCATAATAATAAGAGGAATACCAGCAGTTATGAGGGCAACAAAATATGGAATAAGAAAAGCTCCCCCTCCGTTTTTAAAAACTATATATGGAAATCTCCAGGCATTCCCTAAACCTGCTGCTGAACCAACTGCTGCAAGTATAAAGGACGCTCTATTTCCCCACTGATCTCGTTGCATACTAGATTCTCCCTTCTTTTTTGTAATTTTTTATTATACATACTAACTACTTTCTAACTACTTTAAAAATCTCATTCTCATTCTTAAAAAAACTACTAAATACTACTTGAAGATATTATTATGAATAAAAGTTAATATTTTCTTATATATATATCATCTCCTTTCATTTAAAAATATTATAAATAAATCTTGACTTATGTAATAATTATATATAAGTTTCTATTTTCCTTCATTAGAATATTAATAATTTTATTTGATAAAGGAAAAATTCATAATTACTACTAAATAAAAATAATAAAAAGGAAAATGGTTGTTTTTGCTTAAATAATATATTAAGACAAATAGTAAATAACAAATAATAATTGTTTAATTTTGGAGGTAAAAATGAATAAAATAAAATTATTATATAATCCTAAATCTGGACCAGGAAATTTTTCAAATAAAATTGATAATTTTTTAAATGAGTTTCAACCTGAATATGATATAGATATAAATAGATTAATTAATTTTGACCTTATGAAAAAATTTTCAAAAATAAAAGATGAGGAGTATGATACAATTATTGTTGCTGGAGGAGATGGAACAGTACATAGTGTAGCAAATGCTATGTTAAAAAATAATATTAAAATTCCCCTGGCTATTCTTCCTACTGGTACTATTAATGATTTTGCTGCTACTTTAAATCTTCGTAATAATTTTAATAGTTTATTTGAACTAATAAATAATAAAAAAATAAAAAAAATTGATGTTGGAAAAGTTAATGACGAATATTTTATAAATGTTTGTTCTGGAGGCTTTATAACAACAATACCCCATAAAACTGATGCAAAATTGAAAAATAAATTAGGTAAAGTAGCCTATTATTTAAAAGGTATTCAGGAATTCCCAGGGTTTAAATCTCTACCTTTAAAAATTATTACAGATGATAAAGAATTTACAGAAAATATTTTTATGTTTTTATTAATGAATAGTAGTCGGGCCGGAGGATATAAAAATATTAATCCTCAAAATAGTCTTGATGATGGGTTGTTTGAATTAATAGCAATTAAGTATACTAATTTATATGAAATGACTAATTCTTTAATTGATTTGTTTATAAATAAAAACTTAGACAATAAAAATATTATATATTTAAAAACCAGCAGGTTGGAAGTTATCCCCTTAAAAAAATCTTTAGAAGATCATACAGATTTAGACGGAGAAAGAGGTCCTGATTATCCACTAGATATTAAAATTATACCGAAATCTTTATCAGTATATACTTATATATAAATTTTAATCTATTAATGGAGTGATTATAATGTTAATTATCAGTGCCTGTTTGGTAGGGGTAAATTGTAAATATAATGGTGGAAATAATAAAAATAAAAAAATCTATGAAATATTTAAAGAAGGTAAGGTGGTTCCTGTATGTCCAGAAGTTTTAGGAGGTATGGATATTCCTAGAATTCCCTGTGAAATTAAAAGTTTTTCTAATAAAAGAAGAGTAATAAATAAAGAGGGAAAAGATCAAACTCAAAAATTTAAAAGAGGAGCAGAAAAAACTCTGAAAATAGCAAAATCAATTGGAGCTAAAAAAGCTATTATGAAATCTAGAAGTCCCTCTTGTGGTTTTGGTAAAATATATGATGGAAATTTTTCAAATACATTAATTAAAGGTAATGGAATTACAGCTGAGTTATTAAATAAAAATGGAATAGAGATAATAACAGAAAATGATTTAAAAAAATAGCAAAAATTATATAATGTTTAACAGAAATTAGAAAAGTTATTTGTTAAAATTAAAATAGAAAAGAAAAAAATGTATAGATATTTTTATAATATTTAAAAGGAGTGATAAAAATGACAATTAGTAAAAATGATAAAGTAAAAGAGTTTACTTTGAAAAATCAAAATGATGAAGAAGTAAGTTTATCTGACTATGAAGGTAAAAAAGTATTGTTATCTTTCCACCCATTGGCCTGGACAAGTGTATGTACTAAACAGATGAAAGCACTTGAAAAAAATTATGAGGTATTTAAAGAAAACAATACTATTCCTCTAGGTTTAAGTGTAGACCCTCAACCAAGTAAAAAAGCCTGGGCAGAAGATATGGGATTGGAAAAGTTAGATATTTTATCTGATTTTTGGCCTCATGGTGAATTTTCAAAAGAATTAGATATATTCATTGAAAAACTAGGATTTTCTGGGAGAGTAAATATTCTTCTGGATGAATCTAGAAATGTAATCTGGGCAAAAGAATATGAAATAGGGCAACTACCTGACATTGATGAAGTATTAAACAAAGTAAAAAATAATTAATATAAAAAGTTTTCTAAAAAATATTTATAAATTACTAAAGCTGCCCATAATTGGGCAGCTTTAATTTTTGAAAGTCTTTAAATAAATGAATTCTTATGTTAGAATAATAGCATGTATAATGGAGGTGATTTAATGGATTTTGATTTTAAAAACTTTTTTATAAAATCTACTGGAATTTTAGTTGGATCATTTTTGATTGCTCTTGGTTTAGTAATATTCTTTGTTCCAAATAAAATTGCTCCAGGAGGAGTAACAGGTATTGCGACAGTTTTACATTACTTATTTAATATAAGAGTGGGTATTTTAGTATTATCAATTAATATTCCTTTATTTTTAATTGCACTCAAAATTTTAGGTAAAAAAGTAGGTTTAAAAACTCTATGGGGAATATTATCCCTATCTGTTTTAATAGAATTATTATCAAAACTAAATCCAGTTATTACTGAGAATTATTTTTTAGCAACTATTTATGGTGGTGCACTTGCTGGACTTGGTTTGGGAATTGTTTTTAGATTTGGAGGTACTACCGGTGGTACTGATTTAATTGCTGCAATTTTAAATAGATATTTTCCGAGTATAAGTATGGGAAAAGGTTTACTTATTATTGATGCTTTTGTGATAACAATGGCTGGTATAGTATTTAATGCTGAACTTGCTCTTTATGCTATGATTGCAATATTTGTTCAATCAAAAATAATAGATTTTGTCCAGGAAGGTCTGGATTACACAAAATCAGTAATTATTGTATCAAACCATTCAGATGAAATTGCAAATGAAATAATGAGAGAATTAGGACGAGGAGTAACAGGTTTAAAAGGTTATGGTGCTTATAGTGGTAAAAAGAAGAATGTACTTTTGATTACAATTTCTCGAGCAGAAATAACCAAATTGAAAAATTTAATTTTTAATGTAGATGATAAAGCTTTCGTTATTTTAAATAATGCCCATGAAGTTTTAGGAGAAGGTTTTAAAAATTATAGATATTCTACTTTTAATTAAGGGAGATTAAAATGAAAATAGATAAAAGTGAAGTAAAAATAATTGAATATAAAGATGAATATAAGAAAAAATATAAGGAATTGGCTATGGAATGGCTTAATAAGTATAATTTATATGAACATGAGGATGAATTAATATTAAATAATCCTGATAAATTCATTTTAAATAAAGGTGGATATATATTTCTGGCCGAATATGAAAAACAAATCATTGGAACTGTTTCTTTAATTCCTGATGAGAATAAAGTTTTTGAACTTGCAAAATTAGCTGTTACAAAAAAATATCAAAATAATGGTATTGCAAAAGTTTTAATTGAAAAGGCCATAGAAATGGCTAAAAAAGAAGAAGCTAAAAAAATATTACTATATAGTAATACTAAATTAGATAAAGCCTACCATTTATATAAAAAATATGGCTTTAAAGAAATAAATTTGAATAAGAACAAATATGAGACTGCTAATTTGAAAATGGAATTAAATTTATATTAAATATTTATCTTTAAAAGTGAGGTGAATAAAATGCCTGCAAATTTAACCCCTCAATATTATGAAGCAGAAGAGGCTTTTAAAAAAGCTAAAACTAAAGAAGAAAAAATTGCTGCTTTAGAAGAAATGCTGGCGGTTATCCCCAAACATAAAGGAACAGATAAATTACAGGCCAATCTTCGTAAAAAATTATCACAAATAAAAAAACAGGATGAAAGTAAAGGTGGTAATGTACAGGATGATCCTTATTTAATTGAAAAACAGGGAGCAGGCCAGGCAGTATTGCTGGGATTTCCTAATACAGGAAAATCATCTATTATTAAATCACTAACTAATGCTAAAGTAAAAGTAGCTAATTATCCTTTTACTACCAATCTTCCTGAACCAGCTATGATGCCTTATGAAGATATAAAAATACAGTTAGTGGATACACCTCCACTTACAAGAGATGGAATTCCAGGACCATTTATGACAACTATATTAAATGCAGAATTACTTCTTTTGGTAATAGATTTAAGTAGTGATAAATGTATTGATCAATTACAGGATTTACTTGAACTTTTTAAAGAAAGACGGATTATAAGAGATAAGGTACCTGAGGGAGTTAGAGCTTTTAGTTCAGAAAAATATCATATACTGGCTACTAAATCTGATGTTGAAGGTAGTAAAGAAAATCTAAAAATTATTAATGAACTAATGCCAGGGATAGATGAAATTTTGCCATTATCAGCAGAAAAAGGAGATAATTTAGATAAATTTAAGGAAATGTTATTTAATAAATTAAATATAATTAGAATATATACTAAAGCTCCAGGTAAAGATCCTGATCTTGAAAAACCTTTTACACTCAAAAAAGGAGCTACAGTATATGATTTTGCTCAAAAAATACATAGAGATATTGCAAAAAATTTAAAGAAAGCTAGAGTATGGGGTTCTGCTCGTTTTGATGGTCAATCAGTAGCAAAAGACTATTTACTTGAAGACGGAGATATAGTTGAATTACATGAAAACAATCGAGGTGATTAAGGTGACAAAGAAAAGGCTGGCAATATTATTTGGAGGAAGATCAGCTGAACATGAAGTTTCAGTAGATTCAGCAAATAATATATATAAGGCTATAAATAAAGAAAAGTATGAAGTTATTGTCATTGGGATAGATCATAAAGGAAAATGGTATTTGTATAATAAAAAAGATTTAAAAAATTTAACTGATCCAGATAAAAAAGAAGATTATTTTGAAAAATTAGCTTTAATACCTGGCAATAATGATAAGCAATTTTATAATTTAGAGAAAAATAAATTTATAAAAAAAATAGATGTTATTTTTCCTGTTTTACATGGTCCATATGGTGAAGATGGTACAATACAGGGACTTATAAAAAATATTGATACTCCTTTTGTAGGAGCTGGAGTTTTAGCTTCAGCAATAGCTATGGATAAAGGGGTGATGAAACGATTATTAAGTGAAGAAAATATTAATATTGCTGATTATCAGGTTATAAAAAATAATAAAAATTATGAAGCAAATAATTTAATTAATAAACTGGGTTTGCCTCTTTTTGTAAAACCAGCCAATTTAGGTTCTTCAGTAGGTGTAAAGAAAGTAACAAAAAAAGAAGAACTGACAAATGCAATTGATTATGCTTTGAAATTTGATAATAAAGTAATTGTTGAGGAATTTATAAAGGGCAGAGAAATTGAATGTTCTGTTCTTGGTAATGAAAAAATCAAAGCTTCCTTACCTGGTGAAATAATACCTCAGGACGATTTTTATTCTTATGAAGCTAAATATATTAATGACCAGGGGGCAGTTTTATCTTTTCCAGCAGAATTATCTGATGAATTAACAAAAAAGATTAAGGAAATTTCTTTAAAAGTTTATAAAACTCTATTAACTGAAGGAATGGCTAGAGTAGATTGTTTCTTAAAAGAAGATGGAGAGATAATTGTTAATGAAATCAATACTATTCCTGGATTTACTAAAATAAGTATGTATCCAAAATTATGGGAAATAAGTGGTATAGGTTATTCAGATTTAATTAATCATTTAATTGAATTAGCTTTTAAAAGATATGAAAAAGAGATTAAACTAAAAAACAACTATAATTAATAAAAAGACCCGGATTTATTTTAATAATAAACCGGGTCTTAAGTAATAAATTTACTCAGAAACAGATGAAGCTGTTAACCAATCATTTACTATTTCAGGATTTTCATTAACCCATTTTTCTCCAGCTTTTTCAGGGTCCATACCTTCTGCAATCCAGCCCATAACTTCACCTAATTGACTACTGTCCATTCTGAAATCATGTAAGAAGGTTACAATTTTGGGGTTTTCTTGTGCTAATTTAGGGTTGTGAAGAGTATATACATTTTCAGTTTCTCCATATATTTTATCAGGATCATTTAAAAATTTAAGATCAAAACGTGCAAATTTATAATGTGGCTTCCAGCCTGTTACTACTACCCATTCTTCATTTTGAATAGCTTTTTTAAGTGATCCAACCATAGCTGGTCCACTACTACTAACTAATTTAAAGTTATCAAGTCCATAATGATCTAAAGCTTCTCTAGTTGCTTTCATAACACCTGCACCAGGATCTATACCTATAATTTCACCATCAAATTTTTCTTTATTTTCTTTAAGTTCTTTTATTGAATCAATATCAACATAATCAGGAACAACTAATCCAATTCTTGCTCCCAGGTAGTTTACACCTGTTTTTATTATTTCATTCTCATATTTATCTACATAACTTTTATGAGTCATAGGAAGCCATCCTCCAAGAAAAAAGTCAATATCTCCTTCAGCTAAGGCAGCATAAACCGGTCCTGCACCAACCATTTTAGTTTGAACATCTAAATCTAATTTATTTTCAAGTATTGCTTTAACAACATTAGTCTCTGCAACTGTTCCAGCCCAATTAACATAACCAATTTGTATTGGATCATCGGCAGCCTGAACCTGATTATTATAAAAACCCAGCCCGGTTATAACTAATGCTAACAATGATAATGTAATTATTGATGTTTTAAGATATTTCATTTTTAAATTCCTCCTTTAGAGTAATTTAAATTAATAAATTTTTAAAAATTGAAAATGATAAATAGTATGAGTGAAAATGAGTGACTATGAGTAATAATGTGTATCTTTGAAATAAAATTAGATATAAAAATTGCCTAAATTCTCAATAATACTTCTATATTCTCCTTTATGCTCTTTGATATTATAACAAAATTAATTAATAAATCAAGCTTATAGTAGTAATAATAAAATTAAAAATATTAAGAAAATTAAAAACATAATTTAATTATTATTATATAAATTTAAAAATTGTTCTTAAATATAGTTATTAATTATAGTTTTAATATGAGTTTTTAAATGATCGGTGGCTTCTTCAGGAGTATATTCTACACGATTATTTATTATTAAGGTTAACATGCCATGATAGGCCAGACGAATTCCTTCATCTACCAATTTTGCTTCTTTTTCACTGAAAAATCCTTTATCTATACAGGGTTGAATAGCAATTTGAGCTCTTTTTGATAAATCTGATTCCAAAAGCATTGGTAATAAATTGTTTGGTGCATTATTTAATTCTTCAGGAAATAATTTATAATAATTTCTAATAAGATTTTCAGATTTATCACCTAAATTTTCCGAAAAAATAGCATAATAAATTTTTGGATTTTTAAATGAGTGAAGTGAAAAATACTCCCACATTTTCATTAATCGTTCTACAGGATTATCGCTATTTTCAATATAAGAGGGCATTTCAACTACATAATCACTAATAAAATTAATTGATGCAAAAAAGATTAATTGTTTACAATTATCAAAGTAATTATATATGGTCGCACTATTAAAGCCAGCAATGTCGGCAACTTTTCTAATAGTTACATTATCAATTCCTTCATTTTTTATAACATCAGTTGTAGCATTTATGAATTTTTTTAACATCTTTTTCTTTTTTTGGTCGTCTTTATTTATATTAATCATTTTTATCACCTCTTTTAAGAAATTAAGTATAATAAATTAGTACTGTAGTATAGGATATAATATAATAGATTCAAATTCAAATGCTGTTACTTGACAAAAACAAGAATTTAGTTTTATAATAAACACATGCAAAATGCAAATAATTTGCAAAAGGAGTGATGAAATTGTTTAATAAGATAAATTCAAAAATTATTATTCTATTTACTTTTGTTTTTATATTTTTAGTTTTTGCCAGTTTTTTTAGTAATAGTATTTATGCAAAACAATCCAAAATACAGGTTATTGCCGGTATTACTCCCCTAAAAACTTTTATTGATAAAGTTGGTGGTGAAAAAATTGATTCTTCAGTAATGATTCCACCTGGTTATAGCCCGGCAAATTATGCACCATCACCATCTAAATTGAAAAAAATAAGTGAAGCTAATTATTATTTTACTTTCCAGATGCCTGCAGAAAAATCAAATATACTACCTAAAATAAAAAAGTTTAATAAAGATATAAAATTAATAAAACTTGATAAAATTACTTCAGATAAATATGAGCCAAGAAAATTCAGTGATGGTGGTGTTGACCCTCACATTTGGATGTCTACTAAAAGAGTAAAATATATTGTAGAAGTTATAACTAACAAATTAATTGAATTGGACCCAGATAATGAAGATTATTATCAAAAAAGAAGTAATGAATATTTAACTAAATTAAATGAGATGGATTTATATATAAAAGATAGACTTAGTAACTTAAAAGGAAAAACTGTTTTAATTTATCATCCTGTATTAGGTTATTTTACTGAGGAATATGGACTTGATTTAAAAGCTATTGAAAAGAATGGTAAAGAAGCAACTCCAAAAAGGTTACAGGAGTTAATAGACTTTGCCAAAAATGAAAATATAAAAACAATATTTCACCAAGCAACAATTGATAGTAAACAAACAGAGGTTATAGCTTCTGAAATTGATGGAAAAACAGTAGAAATAAACCCTTTAGCCGAAAATTATGTAGAAAACATGAAAAAGATTGCTGATTTGATTGTTAACTCTTATAAATAATTTATTAGAGGTGATTAAATGATTGCTCTGGAAATAAAAAATTTGTTTGTTGAATATGGAGAAAATCAGGTTTTAGAAGATATTAATTTGAAAATACCCGATAAACATTTTTTGGGAATTATAGGTCCTAATGGTGGAGGGAAAAGTACTTTACTTAAAGCTATTGTGGGTTTAATTGATTTTAAAAAAGGAGAAATAAAAATATATGGGAAAGAACCAAAAGAACTAAATGGTCTTTTAGGTTATGTTCCCCAGGCTTCACAATTTGATAAAGATTTTCCTATTAATGTTGAGGAAGTAGTCTTATCAGGTATACTCAAAGACAATCTAAAATTATTTAAAAAATATAATAAAAAAGATTATAAAAAAGCAAAAAGTATAATGAAAAAATTAGATATTTATAATCTGAGAAACCGTCAAATTGGACAATTATCTGGAGGTCAACTCCAAAAAGTTTTAATAGGAAGAGCTCTAATGACTGAACCCAAAATATTGCTTTTAGATGAACCAACTGCCAGTATTGATGCCAGTTCTACTACTCAGATATACGAATTATTAAGTGAAATAAATAAGGATATGACAATTATAATTGTTAGTCACAACATGGAAGCAGTTGCCAGTTATTTGGATAGTGTGGCCTGTTTAAATAAAAAACTTTATCATCATCATGAAAAACAATTAGATCCTGAAACAGTAAAAAATGTTTATGGTTGTCCTGTAGATTTAATAGCACATGGTATGCCTCATAGAGTTTTGGGTAATCATAACCATAATCATAAGGCAGGTGAAAAAGTTGATAGAAGCAATAATTAATTATAATTTTATGCAAAATGCGGTTATGAGTGCTTTTTTTGCAAGTATTATCTGTGGAATAATTGGTACAATAGTAATTGAAAAAAATTTAGTAATGATGAGTGGAGGTATTGCTCATACCTCCTTTGGTGGGATTGGGCTTGGATATTATCTTGGATTTGAGCCCCTGATTGGAGGTTTAGCTTTTGCAGTTTTTTCAGCTCTTTCTATTGTGAAAATAAAAAATCAAATTAATACAAGATCAGATACTCTTATTGGTTTATTTTGGTCTGTAGGTATGGCCCTGGGGATTTTGTTTATTTCTTTTACTCCTGGTTATCCACCTACTATGTCTACTTATTTATTTGGGGATATTTTAACTACTTCCAGGCTTGATGTAATTTTTGCTGCTATTTTAGCATTTTTTATTCTGTTCATAATTAGTTCTTATTATAAATACTGGAAAGCCTATTTATTCGATGATGAATTTTTGTCAGTTCTGGGAATTAATACAGGATTTATGGAATATTTTCTATTTATTTTAATAGCCTTTTCAATTGTTGTAGTAATTAAATTGGTTGGAATTATTTTAGTAATTGCTTTATTAACTGCTCCAGCTGCTATAGCAAGAATTTTTACTTATAGTTTAAAAAAGATGATGGCAACTGCTGTATTTTTAAGTATAATGTTTTCAGCTATAGGTCTATATCTATCCTATAATTTTGATATACCTTCAGGAGCAACTATAATTTTACTTGCTGGGGGAAGTTATCTGTTTATCGCGTTATTTAAAAATATACGAGAAGGATAATTATAAAAAGTGAGGTGAATTTATTTTATGACTGATAAGGAATTGAAAAACAAATTAAAAGATAATAATATTCAGGTTACAAAAACCAGGTTACAAATTTTAAGTATAATTGATAAAGAAAAAAAGCCTCTAACTGCAACAGAAATAAATAAAATTGTTGAAGAAAAAAAATATAATATTCGTTTATCTACAATATATAGAAACTTAAAATTTTTTACTAAAAATGAGATTCTAAGACAATTAAATTTTTATAGTGATGAAAAGCGGTATGAAATGTTAGAAGAAAAACATCATCAACATTTAATATGTATAAAATGTGGAGAAATTTTGCCAATTAAATGTCCTTTAGCTAATTTTGAAAAAGAAATTGAAGAAGAAACTAATTATGTAATAAAAAATCATGATATGGAAATGTATGGGGTTTGTCCTGAATGCCAGGATAACAATTTTGATAAATCAAAGTAGGTGACGAAATGAAAATAGATGATCCAGATTTAAAAGAAGAAATTGTTGAAACTGAATCTACCAAAAAAATTATATTTAAATTGGCCTGGCCGGTAATTGCCGAAAGATCTTTAATGACTTTTACAAGAATAGTTGATATGATGATGGTTGGAAGGATAGGAGCAGCAGCAATTACAGCTATTGGTCTTTCTATGCAACCTTTATTTTTAATTCAGGCAATTGGAGCTTCAATTAGTGTTGGGACAACAGCATTAGTAGCTAGATTTGTTGGGGCAAAGGAAGAAAAAAGGGGAGGAAAAGTTTTACAACAATCTCTACTAATAGCAAGCTTTTTGGCTTTTGTTTTACTTGGATTATATTATTATTTTGCTAAAAACATAATAACAATGATGGGAGCTGAAGGTGAAGTAATTAGGCTTGGAACAATGTATTTACAAATTTTAGCTCCTGGTATGTATTTTATGTTTTTAAGTTTTATGGTTTTTGCTGCATTAAGGGGTGCTGGAGATACTCAAACTCCAATGAAGATTAATATACTGGTAAATATTTTAAATGTAATCGGAAATTATGCTTTAATATTTGGTAATTTAGGTGCACCTGAACTTGGTTTTATGGGAGCTGCAATAGCTACAAGTGTTTCAAGAGGATTAGGTGGTGTTTTAGTTATTATTCATGTTTTTCGTAAAACTTCTGTTATTACAATAGTAAAGAAAAATTTCTTTACTATAGATTTTGAATTAATTCAAAGGGTTTTAAAAGTAGGACTTCCTGCTGCGATGGAACAATTTGTAATGAGAATCGCCCAAATTTTTTATGTTCGTTTGGTTGCTGGTTTGGGTACTATTGCTTATGCATCTCATCAGGTTGCAGTAAATGCAGAGTCTTTATCATATATGCCTGGATTTGGAATGGCAGTTGCAGCAACAACACTTGTGGGACAAAATTTAGGTGCAAAACAACCTGAACAGGCTGAAGAAAGTGCTTTTGAATCCTGGAAAATAGGATCAATGATAATGGGGGTTATGGCTCTAGTATTTTTGATTTTTCCAGAATTTTTAATGAAGCTATATACAGATGACCCAGAGATAATAAGGTTGGGAGTTAGAAACTTAAGAATAGTTGCATTTGCTCAAATACCGATGGGAACTCAATTTATTTTTGCTGGTGCTTTAAGGGGAGCAGGAGACACTAAGTCAGTTTTTTATAGTACAGCAATTTCAAGTTGGATTGGAAGATTGGGAATGGCATATATATTTATAAATATTTTTAATTGGGGACTTGTAGGTGCCTGGCTGGCAATGGTTATTGATTGGAGTATAAGAGGTGGATATGTTTTTTTAAGATTTAGATCTGGTAAATGGAAAAAAATAAAAGTGTGATAAAAAAATATATTTTGAGGTGATTTTGTGAATAATAAATTATTATATAGTATGCTTATAATTTTAGTTATAATGTTTGGTTTTTTATTTATTACCAATCAAAATACTTTAAATTCTCAGGATGAAACTTTAAAGAGTACAATAAATTTAAGTGCTCAGGAAGAAATGGAATTTTCACCAGATAAAGTTAAAATAATTTTGGGAGTAGAAACAAGGTCGGAAAAATTAGAAATTGCTAAAAATGAAAATAATAAAAAAATAAATGAGATCAAAAATATTTTAACTAAATACGATCAATTGGAAATAGCAAATATATCTTTTAATATTTACCCAGTTTATGAAAAAGAAGAAGAACAACAGAAAATACAATATTATAAAATTAGAAATATGTTAGAAATAAAAAGCTATAATTTAGAACTTATTTCAAAAATAATCGATGATAGTTTAAAAGCTGGGGCAAATACAATATACAATCTACAATATTCATTAGAAAATGAGGTTAAAGCAAGAGAAAAAGTAATAGAAAAAGCTTTACTTAGCTTAGAGAATAAAGTGAAATATATTAAAGATAATCTTAACAAAAATGAATATGAATTAATAAATCTAACTGTTAATGATAATTTACAGGGAAGCACTTTATATTTTAATAATATGAAAACTAGCATAAATGAAAGTTCTATTAATTCAACCAATATTGATCCAAGTAAAATAAAAATTTCTGTAAATCTCAGAGGAGAATATATTTTAAGTGAATAAGATTTATTTCCCTCCTTAAAAATAAATAAGCAATTATGCAGGAAAAATATTACTTATTATCTAATTATTATATAATAAGTAATAAGGAGGGAAATTATGAATAATAAAAAATACTGGATTGGTTTAAGTAAACTTGAAGGACTTGGCCCTATTTTTATTAGTAAATTATTAAAAAAATTCAAATCCCCTAAAAAAATTTGGGAAATTGATAGAAATCAATTAAGAAAAATCAAGGGCTTAGGTCATAAAAAAATAGAGAAGATAATATCCAGTAAAAATAAATTAAATTTGGATAAAGAAATAGAAAAATTAGCTGAAAGTAATATTGAATTTGTAACTTTAAATGATGATAAATATCCGATGTTATTAAAAGAAATTTATGATCCTCCACCGGTATTATATTATAAAGGTAGTGGAGATTTTTATGGCAATTTTATGGCTATAGTAGGTGCCAGAAGAGCAAGTTTATATGGTAAAAAAATAGCAATGAATTTAGCCTCAAAATTGGCAGCAAGAGGGATTACAATTGTGAGTGGTATGGCCAGAGGTATAGATAGTGCAGGTCATAAAGGTGCAATAAGAGTTTCTGGGAATACAATAGCAGTACTTGCTTCTGGAGTAGATTATGTGTATCCTCCAGAAAATAATGATTTATATAAAGATATATTAAAAAGTGGATTAATAGTAAGTGAATTTCCACCGGGGATAAAACCAATCCCTGGGTATTTTCCAAGACGAAATAGACTAATTAGTGGACTATGTCAGGGAGTTATAGTAGTTGAGGCTGCTTATAAAAGTGGTTCATTGATAACATCAGATTTTGCCTTAGAACAAGGAAGAGAAGTTTTTGCTGTTCCAGGAAATATTGACAGAACTCAAAGTAAAGGTTGTAATAATTTAATTAAAGAGGGAGCTAAGATAGTAACTTCTTATCAAGATGTAATTGAAGAGATGTTTTTTTATGATAAAGAAGAAAAAACAGGAATTAATTATCCTGAACTTAGTAAAATGGAAGAAAAAATTATAAAAATCTTTCAAATTAACAATGAATTATATTTTGATCAGATTTATGAAATGACCGAAATAAATAAAAATAATTTAAGTTCAGTTTTATTAAAGTTAGAGTTAAAAGAATTAATAGAGTTAAATTCTTCAAAAAAATATGTCTTTAAGGGTTTACAAAAGCTATTAAAACCTCTATAATTTATACTAGTTATAATCAAATTGATAAATAAAATGAATAATTTGTAATTAAAGGAGGGAAAGATAGGTTAGACCTGTCAAAACTCATGAATGATAATGTTATAGAAATTGTAAGTTTAATAGTTAAAAAAATGCTTAAAGATGAATATATTGATCAGGAAGAAATAATAACAGAATTAGTTGATCAGGGTTATGAATTAGAGGATATAGATGAAGCTTTTGCTTTGATTTTATCTGATGAAAATATTTCTGAAGAAAATATATGGGGAGCTAATGAAAATAAAGATATAATTTATAATCGTATTTTTACTTTTTCTGAAAAAATGTACCTTCCTCTCAAGTTGCAGGGTTTAATATATAGATTGATAGCTAAGAATATATTATCTCCAGAGGAAAGTGAAAAACTTATAACACGAACAGTAAAAAATGTATATACTGGTTCTATACAGATAAAAGATTTATGGAGTACATTACAGGATATAGTTGATGATAAAGTACGTCTTGAATCTATTTTAAAAGATATACCTGAATTTAATGAAATTATTGAAGAAAAATATAAATTTGTAAATTAATTTTGGAGGTGTAATTGTGGCTAAGAAAAGCAGAGAATCTACTTTAGTTATTGTAGAGTCTCCAGCTAAAGCTAAAACAATTAATAAGTTTTTAGGAAAAGATTTTAAAGTAAAGGCATCGATGGGGCATGTAATAGATTTGCCTAAAAGTCAATTAGGAGTAGATGTAGAAAATAATTTTAAACCTAAATATATTACTATTAGAGGAAAAGGGAAGACCTTGAGTAAATTAAAAAAAGCTGCAAAAAAAAGCAAAGACGTTTTACTTGCAACTGACCCGGATAGAGAAGGTGAAGCTATTTCATGGCACCTCTCCCGGGCTTTAAAACTTGATGAAGATAAAAATCATAGAATAGCATTTAATGAAATCACAGAAACTGCTGTTCAAAATGCACTTGATAATCCAAGACAATTAGACAAAGACCTTGTAGATGCTCAACAGGCAAGAAGAGTGTTGGATAGACTTGTAGGTTATAAATTGAGTCCTTTACTCTGGAAAAAAGTTCGTAAAGGTTTGAGTGCAGGTCGTGTTCAATCAGTAGCAGTGAAAATAATTTGTGATCGAGAAGACGAAATTGAAAAGTTTGATCCTGAAGAATATTGGACTTTAACTGCAAATCTGAAAAAAGAAAAAAATAAAATTGAAGCTGATTTGCATAGAATAAAAGGTGAAAAGTTTAGAATTGAAAGTGAAAAAGAAGTTACTGAAATTGTAAAAGATATTAAAGGTGAAGATTTTATTGTAGATAAGGTTAAAGAAAGAAAACGGAAGCGAAACCCTAACCCACCTTTTACAACAAGTACTCTTCAACAGAGAGCTTCTTCTTTGTTAGGTTTTACTGCAAAAAAGACTATGTATTTAGCACAGCAACTATATGAAGGTATTAATATAGGTAAAGATACAGTTGGTTTGATCAGTTATATAAGAACTGATAGTACAAGAATTTCAAAAGAAGCTAAGAAAAATGCAAATAAATATATTGGAGATGAATTTGGAAATAAATATCAATTAAATAAAGATAAAAAATATAAAACAAATGATTCTGCCCAGGATGCTCATGAGGCTATTAGACCAACATCTGTATTTAGAGATCCTAAGAAAATGAAAAAACATTTAAATAGAGATCAATATAGATTATATAAAATAATTTGGGAGAGATTTGTAGCCAGTCAAATGACTTCAGCAGTTTATAAAAATCTAACTGTAAATATAAAAGTTGCTAATGATTATATGTTTAGAGTATCTGGTTCTAAAATTCTTTTTCCTGGATTTTTAAGAGTTTTATCACATAATAATAAAAAAGATGATATTTTACCGAAATTTACTGAAGGAGAAAAACTAGATTTAGATAATTTAGACCCTGAGCAGCACTTTACTAAACCACCTTCTAGATATACAGAAGCCAGTTTAGTAAAAGCTCTTGAAGAAGAAGGGATAGGTAGGCCTTCTACTTATGCTCCAACAATGTCTACAATTATCTCTAGAGGTTATGTTGAAAAAGAAAGTAAGAGTTTAAAACCAACAAAATTAGGTAAAACAGTTACTGAATTATTAAGTGGATATTTTCCAGAAGTAACAGATCTTGAATTTACTGCTCAAATGGAGAAAAGACTTGACCAGGTTGAAGAAGGAGAAGATTGGAAAGAATTATTATCTGATTTTTATTTTCCTTTTAAAGAGCGACTTGATGATGCTCATGAAAATATGGATAAAGTAAATGTCTTAGAAGAAACTGATGAAGTTTGTGATGAATGTGGAAGGCCAATGGTTGTTAAGTATGGAAGATATGGTAAATTTCTTGCCTGTACTGGTTATCCTGATTGTAAAAACACCAAACCATTTTTAGTAAAGACTGGAGTAGATTGTCCTGAATGTGAAGATGGAGAAATTGTAGAGAGAAAAAGCAAAAAAGGGAGAAAATTTTATGGTTGTAGTAATTATCCAGATTGTGATTTTGTAGTCTGGAATAAACCTGTAAAAGAAAAATGCCCTAAATGCGGAAGTCTTATGGTAGAAAAACATAGTCGAAAAAAAGGCACATATTATAAATGTATCAACAAAGAGTGTGGATATACTAAAGATCCGGATGAAGACTAATTTAATAAGGATTAGTTGATTGTCAATATTTTTTAATTTGCAAATAATTACCTTGACATTATTTGATTTTATATGTTACTATATTGAAAAGAATAAAAATAATTTTGAATCATTTGACAATTTAATATGAGGAGGTAATAATTTGTCGAAATTACCTATTGAAGCTACTACTATTGTTGCTGTAAAAAATGGAGATAACGTTGCACTGGCAGGAGATGGTCAGGTTACTATGGGAGAAACTGTAATGAAAGCTGGTGCACGAAAAGTTCGTAGATTGTATAATGGTGAGGTTATATCAGGTTTTGCTGGAACTGCTGCTGATGCTTTTGCTTTATTTGAAAAATTTGAAGTCAAATTAGAAGAATTTCATGGCAATTTAGAAAGGGCAGCAGTTGAATTGGCCAAAGAATGGCGAACTGATAAAATGTTAAGAAAATTAGAAGCATTATTGCTTGTAGCAAATAAAGAGAAAATTTTACTAATTTCTGGTACTGGAGATATTATAGAACCTGATGATAATATTACTGCTATAGGTTCTGGTGGTCCTTATGCTAGGGCTGCAGCAAGAGCTTTATATAAACATAATAAAAATGATTTATCTGCCAGTGAAATAGCTAGAGAAGCTATAAATATTGCAGGAGATATTTGTATTTATACTAATAATAATATAAGCATTGAAGAAATTTAGGAGGTGAATGATGGATAATAAATTAATATCAAATAACATTGAGGAAGAACTCACTCCAAGAGAAATTGTAAAAAAATTAGATAAATATATTGTTGGACAGGATGATGGGAAAAAAGCTGTAGCAATAGCTCTGAGAAATAGATATAGAAGAAGAAAAATTTCTTCTGATCTTCAGGATGAAATTATTCCCAAAAATATTTTGATGATAGGGCCTACGGGTGTGGGTAAAACAGAAATTGCTCGCCGTTTAGCAAATATTGCAAATGCGCCTTTTATAAAAATAGAAGTTACTAAATTCACAGAAGTTGGATACGTCGGTCGTGATGTGGAATCAATGGTTAGAGACTTAGTAGAAACTGCTATTAGAATGGTAAAAAATCAAAGAATGAAAGAAGTGGAAGAAAAGGCATATAAAATGGCTGAGGATAGAATTGTTGATATATTACTACCATTACCAGATGGTAATAAAAATAATAATTCTTTTAATTTTTTGTTTAATGATGAAGAAAAAGAAGAAAATGATAGTGATCAATATATGAAATTAAAGGAAAGAAGGCAGCGTTTACGAAGTCGTTTGCGTAATGGTGAGCTTGATGATAGAATGGTAGAAATAGAAGTTGAAAAAAAGAATAATAAAATGATGGATATGTTTTCAGGTTCAGGTATGGAAGATATGGGAATTAATTTTCAGGATATGTTAGGTAATATCTTTCCTACCCAAAAGAAAAAAAGAAAAGTAAGTATTTCTGAAGCAAGAGAGATTCTTAAAGAAAAAGAAGCACAAAAACTTATTGATATGGATGAAGTAAGTGAAGATGCAATTGAAAAAGTGGAAAATAGTGGGATTATATTTTTGGATGAAATAGATAAAATAGCTGGAAGAGAATCAAATTCTGGACCTGAAGTTTCACGTGAGGGTGTTCAAAGAGATATTCTCCCGATTGTTGAAGGATCAACTGTTTCTACAAAATATGGTTCAGTTCAGACTGATCATATACTCTTTATATCAGCTGGTGCTTTTCATGTATCCAAACCAGCAGATTTAATTCCAGAATTACAGGGAAGATTTCCGATAAGAGTGGAACTTAATAGTTTAACAAAAGAAAACTTTAAAGAAATTTTGTTACAACCACGAAATGCTTTAACAAAACAATACAAGGCTTTACTTGAAACAGAAAATCTTAATATTGAATTTACTTCTGAGGCTATTGATGAAATCGCTTCTTTTGCTTTTAAAGTTAATGAACAAACAGAGAACATTGGAGCTAGAAGATTACATACTATAATGGAAAAACTATTAGAGGATTTATCTTTTGAAGCTCCAGAAATTGATAAAAAAGAGTTTATAGTTGATGTTAAATATGTTAGAGATCAATTGGCTGATGTAGTACAGGATAAAGATTTAAGTAAGTATATTTTATAATTTGAATGGAGGTAGATAAAAATGAATTCATTATTAGAAAGAAGTAGAAAGATAAATAGATTATTACAAAGATCTGGAGGAAGAGCAGTTGATTTTGCAGAAATGGCTGATGTATTAAGAAATGCTATAAATTGTAATGTATATATAGCAAGTAAAAAAGGTAAAATTCTTGGATTTAGTTTATTAGACGATTTTGAATGTGATATTATGGAAGAAGAAGTTATTGATAAAGGAAAATTTCCTGAAGGTTATAATAAAGGATTATTACGAACTAGAAATACTAAAGAAAATATTGAACAAAAAGATGGTAAATGTGTATTTAAAGAAGGTGAAGATTGCCTTTATGAGAACAAACTTACTACAATTGTTCCGGTTTTAGGTGGAGGAGACAGATTAGGAACATTAGTATTAGCTCGCTATGGTGAAGAATTTACTGATGAAGATATTATTCTTGCTGAATATGGAGCTTCTGTAGTTGGTATGGAAATATTAAGATCAAGAAGTGAAAAAATAGAAGAAGAAGCCAGAAAGAAAGCAGCTGTACAAATTGCGATTGACACATTATCTTATTCTGAATTAGAAGCTATAGAACACATTTTTGAAGAATTAGATGGTGAAGAAGGACTACTTGTAGCAAGTAAAGTAGCTGATCGAGTAGGTATTACCAGATCAGTTATTGTTAATGCTCTGCGTAAGTTTGAAAGTGCTGGAGTTATTGAATCACGTTCCTTAGGAATGAAAGGGACATATATTAAAGTATTAAATGATTATTTGCTTGAAGAGTTAGAAAAACTAAAAGCTTAAAAACATATAAATATTTATTTATGCCCTCATTTGATCTTTTATTTGAGGGCTTTTGTTATATAATATATCTTTTTAGTAATTTCAGGAAGGGATTTAAATATATTTGTCGAAAAAATAATAGTATAGATGGAAAGACTGATTTTTTAATCAAAATAATCATTTAATGTGAAATTAAAACTAAGAATATTTATAAGAGAGGTGCTTATAATGTTATCAAATTTTAGTGATAAATCTGAAGATAATTCAGCATCAGTAAATCAATATGTTGTATTTGTAATTGATGAACAAAATTTTGGGGTAGATATTACTCAGGCTAAGGAAATAATAAATCAAACTGAATTAACATCAATTCCTAATGCTCCAGATTTTGTTGAAGGTGTTACTAATTTGAGGGGAGAAATTGTTCCTATTATTAATCTTGATAAAAGACTGGGAATAAATAATTTTGATCGTAAAAAAGAAAGCAAAATAATAATAGTTGAATTTGAAAATACATTAGTAGGTATGGAAGTAGAAGACGTAGAAGGTATAATAAGATTAAATACTGAAAATATAGGCAAAGCTCCAAAAATAACCCAAGGAGTAAATCAGGAATACATTAGTGGAGTTGGAAAACTAGATGATGATAATAAATTATTGATATTATTGGATTTAAATAAAATTCTTACTAGAGATGAAATTAAACAACTTGAAAACATAGAAACAGAGAATAATTAAAGTATAAAGGAGGTTCTGGTTTTATGGCTAACGATGATTTGATACAAAATTTAACTGAAATGCAAAAAGACGCTTTAAAAGAGATAGGTAATATAGGTGCCGGAAATGCCGCTACTGCTTTTTCTCAATTCTTAGATTGTAAAATTGATATGACAGTACCTTCTGCTGAAGTATTGTCCCTTTCTGAAGTGCCGGAAGTTACAGGAAATGCAGATCAAGATGTAATTGGAATATTATTACAGGCGATGGGAGAGGCTCCAGCAAGCCTATTATTTTTATTGAGTGAAGATAGTGCAAAACGACTTTTACAGAGTATATTAAATAAAGAAATTGATTTAGATAATATTGATGAAATGGAAATATCTGCTATCAAAGAAATAGGTAATATTTTAAGTGGCTCTTATTTAAGTGCATTAAACAAATTAACAGGTTTTAATTTGATTCAATCAGTACCTGGGTTTGCTCATGATATGGCTGCTGCTGTTATAAGTTCATCAATGGTCCCTTTGTCTCAAGCAAGTGACTATACTTTACTTATTGAAACTAAATTTTTAGATGGTGACCATGAAATTGAAGGTTATTTTATGCTTATCCCACACTTAGGTTCTCTTGAAAAAATACTAAATTCTTTGGGGATTGAAACTTAGTGGATAAACAAGAACACAGGGTGAAAATGGCTGAATATGCTATTTCATCTTCACCAGACGTTTTAATTACTATAGGTTTAGGTTCATGTGTGGGAATTGCTCTTTATGATAAGAGAACAAAAATTGGTGGTCTTGTACATATTATGTTACCTCAAAATAAAAAGAACTTAAAACCAGCTAAATATGCAGATACTGGGATTCCATATATGATTGAAAAAATGGAAAAAAATGGTGCAAAGAAACGAAGAATGGTTGCTAAAATTGCAGGTGGAGCTCAAATGTTTTCAATGGGGGGAGAAGATTCTGGTTTAAAAGTTGGAGAAAGAAATGTAATAAAAGTAAAAGAAGTTTTAAAAGAAGAAAATATTGATATTGTAGGTGAGGATGTTGGAAAAAATTATGGTAGAACAATGAAATTTTACACTGATAGTGGTAAAGTTTTAATCACCTCTCATAGAAAAGATGACAATATTTTATAATTTTTTTAAGAAGTTTAATTTTAATTATTGATAATTATATAGTTTTGTGGTATACTAGCAAATGGTACAAAATACACACGCTTATGGACTCTATCACTGGTGCTGTAATCTAATATTACAGAAGTGATATCAAAACTAAACCTGGTTTTGATGCCATTTAATATGGTAGAGGTTGAAATAAGCGGAGGTTAAACCAGGAAAGGGGGTGCAAGTTTTATGTCAATAGTTAATATGAAACAGTTACTTGAATCTGGTGTTCACTTTGGACATCAAACACGTAGATGGAATCCAAAAATGGAGCAATATATTTTCACTGAAAGAAACGGTATCTACATTATTGATCTTCAGCAAACAGTTCGCCTTATAGATAAGGCTTATGATTATGTAAAAGAACAGGCGGGTGAAGGTAAAGAAATACTTTTTGTAGGTACTAAAAGACAGGCTCAAGAAACTATAAAAACTGAGGCAGAACGTTGTGGTATGCCTTATGTCAACGAGCGCTGGTTAGGTGGTATGTTAACTAACTATCAGACAATCAAAAAACGTATTGATCGTTTGGAAGAATTAGAAGAAATGGAAGAAGATGGTACTTTTGAAGTTCTACCTAAAAAAGAAGTAATTGAACTTGAAAGAGAACGTGATAAGTTGAAAAAGTTTTTAGGTGGAATCAGAGATATGGATGGTCTTCCAGATGTAGTTTATATCACTGATCCACGTAAAGAATCAATTGCTGTGTCTGAGGCTAGAAAACTCGATATTCCAATAGTTTCTATTGTTGATAGTAACTGTGATCCTGATTTGATTGATTATGTTATTCCAGGTAATGATGATGCTATTAGAGCTGTTAAATTAATCAGTAGTGTTATAGCTGATGCTGTACTGGAAGGTAAGCAGGGAGAACAGTCTAAAGAAAATGAACAGAGTGAAGAGGCCCAGAAAGAAAATGCAGAAGAAGTAAATTAATAAATTTATTGGAGGCGTTGGTGGGGGCTTGATTTAGCTTTCTACCACGCCTTTTTTTAAGATAAAGGAGGAAAAAAACATGGGTTCAATGAAAAAAATTAAAAAACTCCGCGAAAAAACTGGAGCAGGAGTGCTGGATTGCAAAAAGGCACTTTCTGAAACTGATGGTAATGTAGAAGAAGCAGTTGATTATTTGAGAGAAAAAGGAATATCTGATGCTGCTAAAAAATCAGATAGAGTTGCAGCTGAAGGATTGGTTAATGTAATGATTAATGATAAACGTGATAAAGGTTTAGTTGTAGAAATTAATAGTGAAACAGATTTTGTTGCTAAAAATGAAAAATTCAAAAATCTAGTTTCTGAAATGTCAAATCATATTATGGATAGTGATAAAAAAGATATAGATTCACTTTTAGAAGAAAAATGGTATGATGATGATAGTAAAGATGTAAGTACAATATTAAAAGAAGCTATTGCCAGTATTGGTGAAAATATTAATTTAAGAAGATTTGAAAAGTATAAAACTGATGAATTTTTACATGGTTATGTTCACATGAATGGTAAAATTGGTGTTTTAGTAGAATTTGCTGGTGAAGATACTGAAGAAAATATTAAAAAAGCAAATAATGTCGCAATGCATATAGCAGCCAAAGCACCTGAATACATTTCTAAAGAAGAAGTTAGTGATGAAGTTATTGAAAAAGAAAAGAAAATATATAAAGAACAAATGTTAAATCAGGGTAAACCGGAACATATCATTGACAATATTGTAGAAGGTAAAATTAATAAATATTTTACTCAGATTTGTCTTGTAGATCAAGAATATGTTCGTGATACTGATATTACAGTCGGAGAACTTCTTGATGAAGCTAATCTTGAAGTGAAAAGATTTGAAAGATATGAATTAGGTGAAGGAATTGAAACTGAGGAAGAAGATTTTGTTTCGGAAGTCCGAGCTGAAGTAGAAAAAAATTAATAAATTTAATAAGAGAACACATTTATGTGTTCTCTTTTTTTAAATGTATAATTTTAATTATATAATTTTACTAGCATTTATATCTATAAATAATAAATACATAAATTTTGAAAAAGGGATTTTATAATTTTCAGAGAATAATAATATTGGAGGTTATTATATGGTGGATAATCCAGTATACTCGAGAGTTTTATTAAAAATTAGTGGTCAGGCCCTTGCAGCAGGTAAAGGATTTGGCATAGAACCTAAAACAATTAAAAAAATTGCAGAAGAAATTTATAATGTGGTGGATGAGACAAAAGTTGAATTAGCAGTAGTTGTTGGGGGAGGTAATATTTTTCGTGGAATTGCTGGAAGTGCTCGGGGTATGGACCGAGGAACAGCTGATTATATGGGTATGCTTGCAACAGTAATTAATGCTCTTGCTCTCCAGGATGCAATAGAAAAGTTTGGATTAGAAACAAGAGTACAATCTGCAATTGAAATGAGACAGGTTGCTGAGCCATATATTAGAAGGAGAGCTATAAGACATCTAGAAAAAGGAAGAGTAGTAATTTTTGCAGCTGGAACTGGTAATCCTTTCTTTTCAACTGATACAACAGCAGCTTTAAGAGCGGCAGAGATTTCAGCAGACGCAATTCTTATGGCTAAAAGTGTTGATGGTGTTTATGATTCAGATCCTGTATCCAATCCAGAAGCCATTAAATATAAAGAATTAAGTTATATTGATATTCTAAACAGATCATTGGGGGTAATGGATTCAACAGCTGTATCATTATGTATGGATAATGATATCCCCTTAATTGTTTTTGCCGTTTCGGAAGAAGGTAATATCAAAAAAGTTTTAATGGGAGAAGAAATAGGTACTTTTGTTCGTTAAAAAATTTTATAATATATTAGGGAGGGTTTAAATTGATTAATAAAGTAATGAAAGCTACTGAAAAGAAAATGGAAAAGGCTTATAAAAACACAAAACAGGAGTTTAATACTGTAAGAACAGGAAGGGCAAGACCTTCACTTGTGGAAAATATTATGGTAGATTATTATGGAACCCAGACTCCAATTAATCAATTGGCAAATATCTCTGCACCTGAAGCCAGACAATTAATTATTGAACCTTTTGATAAGAATGTTATTGAAAATGTAGAAAAAGCAATTATGAAAGAAAATTTGGGATTAACTCCTAACAATGATGGTAATTTAATTAGAATAAATATTCCTCAATTAACTGAAGAAAGAAGAAAAGAAATGGTTAAAGTAATAAATGAAAAAGCTGAAGATGGAAGAATTGCTATAAGAAATATTAGAAGAGAAGCAAATGATCAATTAGAAAATTTGGAAGAAGATGGAGAAATTTCGGAAGATAATTATCATAGAGGTCTGGATAATATTCAGGAATTAACTGATGAATATATCGAAAAAATTGATAAACTTCTTGAAAGAAAAAAAGATGAAATCATGGAGGTTTAAGTGATTAAAAGTTTTGATAAATATTTAGGCGAATACTATGATATAGTTTTAAAAAAACTTAAAAATAAAGGATTTGAATTTAGAACAGAGGAAGTTAAACCATATGAAGATATGGAGCCTTCTGGTGAAAAAAGAATTATAGATATTAGAAAGATTAATAATAAAAAACTAAAAATAATATGGAGTTATGAAGATTATAATTAAAATCCCCCCTCTGTTGAGGGGGTACTTAGTTTAAATATAGGAGGAAAAGTAATGACTATTCCAAAACATGTTGCTATAATAATGGATGGTAATGGTAGATGGGCTCAAAAAAAAGGCTTACCACGTCGAAAAGGTCATAAAGAAGGGGTAAGTACTTTAAAAAAAATAGCAAAAGCAGCAGGTAAAATGGGAATTAATTATTTAACTGTTTATGCTTTTTCTACTGAAAATTGGAAACGTCCTGATAAAGAAGTAAACTTTTTATTAAATCTTTTTGAAAACACAATTAAAAATGAACTAGATGCTTTAAAAGAAAATGATGTTCATATTAATATTATTGGACGTAAAAATTCATTACCATCTAATATAGTAAATCAAATAGAATATTTAGAAAATAAAACTGCAAATGAAAATGACTTAATCTTAAATATTGCGTTTAATTATGGTGGGAGAGCTGAAATAGTAGATACAGCTAAAAAAATCATAAAAAATAAGGTCAATGTTGAAGACCTGGATGAAAAAAAATTTTCCTCTTATCTATATTTGGATAGTATTCCTGATGTAGAACTTTTAATTAGAACAGGAGGAGAAAAAAGGTTAAGCAATTTTTTGCTCTGGGAATCAGCTTATGCTGAACTATATTTTACCGATGTTTACTGGCCTGATTTTTCAAAAGATAATTTACAGGAAGCGATAAATGAATTTCATCAAAGAAATAGAAGATTTGGCTCTTTAAATGAAGATGGTGATTATAATGCTTTTTAAAAGGGTTATAAGCGCATTAATAATTTTTTTGATTATAGCTTTATTTATATTTTTGGGGTCTTTCCCTTTCTTTATATTTGCAGCTACATTAAGTATTTTAGCTACTAATGAGTTTGCAAATCTTTTACCATTAGACTATAAAAAAAATAAATTATTTTTAATCATTTTAAATTTAGTTATAGTTTTATTTACATATTTAAGTAGTAACAATTATTTAAATTTATCCATTGGATTTTTTATTGCATTAATTTTTTCTATATTAATTGTTTATCATATTCTTAAAAATAGCTATCATAAAATAATTTATAATTTAGGAATCAATATTCTTGGACTTATCTATATTGGGGGAGGAATGTCATTTTTTATTCTATTGAGAAATATTGATGTTTCTACCATTCATGAAACAATTCCTATATGGTTAGCATTGATTTCGACCTGGACAACTGATATTGGAGCATTTTTTACTGGTAAACTTTTTGGAAAAAAACCTCTTGCCAGTAAAATTAGTCCAAATAAGACTATTGAAGGAGCTCTTGGTGGTATTATATTAAATTTGATTATAATTAATATTTTTGTATTTTCTATTAATTTATTTTCATTTCACTGGATAATTTATGGTATTTTAAGTGCTATATTTGCAATATTTGGAGATTTATTTGAATCAAGTATAAAAAGAGACATGGATATTAAGGATACTGGTAATTTAATACCTGGCCATGGAGGAATACTTGATCGTTTTGATAGTTTGATTTTCACAAGTGTGTTTACATATTATTTTATTATTTTTATGTTCTAAAAAAAGAAAAAAGAGGTTATTATTATGGAAGATTGGATTAAAAAATATTTAATTTTATTTGGAATTTTAATTATATCAATATTTGTGTTTAAATATATTCTAATATATTTGACCCCTTTTATTTTAGCAATTATTTTTGCAAGTTTAATAGATCCGATAGTTAATTGGTTGGAAAAAAATACTTTTTTAAATAGAGGTTTTAGTGTAATTATTGTTTTGGTATTAGCAATTGCAATAATTGTTACTTTTATATTATTTGGAATTTCCCAATCTTATCTTGAGTTAAATAGGGCTCTTAAAAATCTACCTGATTATAATTCTCTTAATGATCGTTTTAAATGGTTTTTTCAAGAAAATAATCAGTTAACAAATTTAATTAATGAACTTAAACTATCAGAGCCAATTAAAAATATTTTAAGTTCTAATTTAGAAATGATATATGAAAATATCAAAAATGGTTTAATAAGTTTTATTAATACTATATTATCATATCTTAGTAAACTTCCTATGTTTTTTACAATTTTATTTTTAAGTTTTATTGCTACATTTTTTATTAGTAAAGATAAAGAAAAATTAAACAAATATTTTTTGAATATATTTCCTGATAAATGGAAACCACAGGCTGAAAAGGTTAGAAATGAATTAATAAATTCTGCTATAGGGTTTATTAGAGCTCAATTAATACTAATAAGTATTACAGGAGTTATAAGTTGGATAGGCCTGATGATTATTGGAAGTCAGTATTCTCTTATAATAGCTGTTTCAGCTGCCATTCTTGATCTAATACCTATTATAGGACCTGCCTTGATGTTTTATCCTTTAATAATATATAATATTATAATAGGTCATATAGGTAAAGGAATAAGTTTATTTATATTACATATTATTCTTGCTGCTATTAGATCTGGTTCTGAAGGAAAAATAGTAGGGAAAAGTTTAGGTATTTATCCATTATCGACAATGATTGCTTTATATGCAGGTTTTAGAATAATGGGATTAATAGGATTTATAGTAGGACCTGCAGTATTAGTATTAATAAAAGCTTTTATCCAAGCAGATTTAATAAATATTATTGAGGAGTGAAAAATGAATGAAAAATATCTCCGTTTTAGGATCAACCGGCTCTGTTGGAACACAAACCTTAGAAGTAATAGATTATTTGGATGATAAATGGAATGTTTTAAGTCTTTCTGCATACAGTAATATTGATTTATTGGAAAAACAGATAAAAAAATATAATCCTAAATATGCTGTAGTAATTGATAATAAATCTGCTAAAATATTAAATAATAAACTTAAAAATAGTTCTACTGAAGTTCTTCAAGGTAAAGAAAATTTAGAAAAAATAGCTTCACTTTCTAATCTTGATTTAGTAATTAATAGTATAGTCGGAGCAGCAGGATTAAAACCTTCTATTGCTGCCCTGGAGGTTGGTCATACACTAGGATTAGCAAATAAAGAGAGTTTAGTTATTGGTGGTCATTTAATAGCAGAAATTTTAAATAATCAAAATGGCAAAATACTGCCGGTGGATAGTGAACATAATGCTATTTTTCATTTATTGGAAGATAAAGTAAGTAAAGAAATTGAAAACATTCTTTTGACAGCATCAGGAGGACCATTTTTTAATAAAAACAAAGAAGGAATGAATAATGTCACAGTTGAAGATGCCCTTGATCATCCTAATTGGGATATGGGGAACAAGATTACTATTGATTCAGCCACTATGATGAATAAAGGATTAGAAGTGATTGAAGCACATTGGCTCTTTGATGTAGATTATGATAAAATTAAAGTGGTTGTTCATCCAGAAAGTATAATTCATTCCATGGTTGAATTTTGTGATAAAACTATTACAGCTGAACTTGGAGTACCTGATATGAAAACACCAATTCAAAGTGTTTTAACTTATCCTAATAAAATTAAAGGTGAAGTAGAATCATTAGATTTATTTGAAATTGGACAATTGAATTTTAAAAAACCAGATTTTAATAAATTTCCAAATCTAAAACTTGCTTATGAAGCAGGTAAAAAAGGTGGAAGTATGCCTATTGTTTTGAATGCTGCCAACGAAGTTGCTGTAAATTTGTTTTTAAATAAAAAAATATCTTTCTTAGAAATTTCTGAAATCATTGAAAAGACTCTCGGGAAACACCAAAAAATAAATTTCCCAAATATTGATGACATAATGGAAATAGATAAATGGGCCAGGAAAAATGCCAAGGAGGAATGTAAATAATGTTTGTAACAATATTAAGTTTTATTTTTGTTTTAGGGGTTTTAATACTTGTTCATGAATTTGGCCATTTTATTACTGCCAAAAAAATAGGAATTAGAGTAGAAGAATTTGCTTTAGGATTTGGACCGAAATTGATATCTAAAAGAAAAGGTGAGACAGTTTATTCAATTAGAGCTGTACCTTTAGGTGGTTTTTGTAGTATGACTGGAGAATTTCCTCCAGATGATGATTCTTCAGAAGAAGAAATAAAACTTTATGAAGAAACTAAAAAAAATGGTAGAACTTTTGATCAACAATTACCATGGGAAAGATTTTTAGTATCTATTATGGGACCTGTTATGAATTTTGTTCTTGCATTTATAATTTTTATAATTATATTTTTAGGTTATGGATTACCTGTAAGTCAATCTAATACAACAGAAATTGGACAAATTACACCACAAATGCCAGCTGCTGAAGCAGGTTTGCAACCTGGAGATCAGATTGTAGCAGTAAATGGTCAAGAGACTGAAAGCTGGCAGGAAATGTCCAATTTATTAAGTAAAGCTGAAGGGCAAGAAATAAAATTAGAAGTTGAAAGAGATAATGAAATTTTTAATGTTAGCCTTACTCCAGAGTATAATCAACAATTAGATAAAGCGGTAATTGGTATTTCGGCAAGAATAATTCGGGAAAATGTTGGGCCAATAAAAGCGGTTACCCAGGGATTTAATCAAACAATTTATTCTACAAGATTAATAATTATGGGTGTAGTTGATATGATTAAAGCCCGATCTGCTGAGGGTTTAGGAGGACCGGTAATGATTGCCAATGTTGTTGGTCAGGCAGCCAAAACTGGATTTGAAAACTTGTTAAATTGGATGGCTGTAATTAGTATAAATTTAGGAATCATTAATTTATTACCATTACCAGCTCTTGATGGAGGAAGATTAATTTTTATTATAGTAGAGAAAATAAGAGGGAAAGCTCTTCCCCCTGAAAAAGAAGGTTTAATTCACATGATTGGTTTTGCTTTATTGATGTTATTAATGGTTTTTATTATTTATCGTGATATTGCAAATATATTTTTTAAATAAATTAGTTTAAAATACTGGAGGGTACAAGTTGCATAGAAGAAAAACTAAAAAAGTTTTTTTTGCAGATGTTGCTGTTGGAGGAGATTCTCCAATCAGTATTCAATCAATGACAAATACTAAAACTACTGATGTAAAAAATACAGTAAAGCAAATTCACAAACTAGAAAAAGCTGGTTGTGAATTGATAAGAGTAGCAATACCAGATATAGAAAGTGCAAAAAAAATTAAAGATATAAAAGAAAAAATTTCTATTCCGTTAATAGCTGATATCCATTTTGATTATCGGCTTGCTTTAAAAGCTATTGAAAGTGGTGTAGATGGGTTACGACTTAATCCTGGTAATATTGGTAGTAAAGAAAGAGTTGAAAAAGTAGTAAAAAAAGCTAAAAGTGCTAATATACCAATAAGAGTTGGTGTTAATTCAGGATCTATTGAAAAGAGATTGTTAAAAAAATATGGACATCCAACTGCTGAAGCTATGGTTGAAAGTGCTTTAAATCAAATTAAAATACTTGAAGACAATAATTTTGAAGATATTATTATTTCTTTAAAATCTACAGATATTTGGATGACTATAAAAGCTTATAAACTAATGGCTAAAAAAAGAGATTATCCTTTTCATATAGGAATTACTGAAGCTGGTACACCTAAAAAAGGGGTAGTTAAATCCGCGGTAGGAATAGGAAGCTTATTAACCTTGGGACTAGGCGATACTCTAAGAGTATCTTTAACAGGAGATCCTATAAAAGAAGTAGAAACATCCTGGCATATATTGGAATCATTGGATATAAGACAAAAAGGTATAAAAATTATTTCCTGTCCCACCTGTGGTCGAACCAATATTGATCTAACTACTTTAGTGGAAAAAGTTGAGAAAAAATTGGAAGGTATTGAACTTCCAATTACAGTGGCTGTTATGGGTTGTGAAGTAAATGGTCCTGGTGAAGCAAAAGAGGCTGATATTGGAATTGCTGGTGGAAGGAAACAGGGAATTATTTTTAAAAAAGGAAAAAAAATAAAAACAGTTAAAGAAAAAAATTTACTTGATGCTTTAATGACAGAAATTGATAAAATAAGGAGTGATTTTAATGAAAATGTCTAAATATTATTTACCAACTTTAAAAGAAACACCTGCTGAGGCAGAAGTTACCAGTCATAAACTTATGTTACGAGCAGGAATGATCAGAAAATTGAGTGCAGGAGTGTATTCTTATTTACCACTTGCATTTAGAGTTTTAAAGAAAATTGAAGATATTACTAGAGAAAAAATGGATGAAAGTGGTGCTCAAGAAGTATTAATGCCTGTTATGCAAACATCAGATATTTGGAAAGAATCTGAAAGATGGGATAGATTTGGACCAATAATGGTTAAGTTTCGTGATAGAAAAGACAGAGAATATTGTTTGGGACCAACACATGAAGAAGCAGTTACCTCTATGGTTAGGGATGAGGTAAGATCATATAAAGATCTGCCCTTTAATTTATACCAAATTCAAACAAAAACTAGAGATGAAATCAGACCTCGTTTTGGTTTATTAAGAACGAGAGAATTTATTATGAAAGACGCCTACTCCTTTGATAAAGATTATGAAGGCTTAGATGAAAGTTATCAAACAATGTATGATACATATGAAAAAGTTTTTTCTAGCTGTGGTTTAGAAACTAGAGTTGTAGAAGCAGATACAGGTGCTATGGGTGGAAAAGATTCACATGAATTTATGGTTTTGGCTGAATCAGGTGAAGATGATATAGCATTTTGTACTGAATGCGAATATGCTGCTAATGTTGAAAGGGCAAAAAATTATTTTGAAGAAAATAACGAACTTGAAAATATTGAAATGAAAGAAATTGAAGAAAAGAAAACGCCTGAAGTTACTACCATTGATCAATTAGCAGATTTTTTAGATACTAAATCAGATAAAATGATTAAATCAATTGCAATTAAAGCAGATGGAGAACCAGTTTTAGCACTTTTAAGAGGTAATGATCAATTAAATGAAATTAAATTACAAAATTATTTAGATGCCAATCAATTGGAAAAAGTTGAAGAAGATGAATTTGAAGAATTATATGATAGTACAGCAGGATTTATTGGCCCAGTTGGTATTGAAGATGTTAAAATTATTGCAGATCAAAAAATAAAAAATGTAGTAAATGGTGTAGTTGGGGCAAATAAAGTTGATTTCCATTTAATAAATGTAAATCCTGGTAGAGATTTTGAAGTTGATGCTTATACTGATTTAAGAACAGTTGAACCTGGAGATAAATGTCCTCACTGTCAGGGTGAACTTGAAATAAAGTCTGGAATTGAAGTTGGTCATATTTTCAAATTAGGAACCAAATATAGTGAATCTATGAATGCAACTTATTTGGATGAAAATGGTAAAGAACAACCTATTGTTATGGGAAGTTATGGTATTGGTATTTCTAGATTGCTTGCAGCTGCAATTGAACAGGGCCATGATGACCAGGGAATAATTTGGCCAAAACCAATTGCTCCTTTTGATATTGAAATTCTGGTATTAGGTGGAAGTGAAGAATTAGAAAAAGAATCTGAAAAACTATATAATAATCTAAAGGATGAAGGTTTTGATGTATTATTAGATGATAGAGAAGAAAGAGCCGGGGTTAAGTTTAATGATGCTGATCTAATTGGAATGCCTTTAAGAATTGTTATTGGATCTCGTTCACTTGATAAAGGAGTAGTTGAAGTAAGAGAAAGAGAAACAGGAAAAGACCATGAATTTTCTTTAGATAATGCAGTAGCTAAAATAAGTGAACTTTATAGTAATATTTAATTAAATATAAAATTTTCATAAGTATCATTGATTAACAGAGGTTTAGGAGGACTTTTAGATGATTAAAGTTATCAAACCCGAAAATTCTTTTGGAGAAAAATTAAAATATATTATTGTAGATAGTGATAAAAAAGAATGTAAGCTGATATCACATAAAAAAAATGAAGATTTAATAAAAATTAGAAATAAATTTGAAAGTCGATTACCGGATTTTAATCTTACTATTTGGGATCCTCTTTCCCCTGAAAAAGAAATTGACTTTGTTTGGCCTCAAATAATAAAAGAAACAAAAGAAAAACATCCGATAATAAGCAGCTGGTTACAAAAGGCTGAATTGAAATATAAAGAAAAATCTAAAAGTCATCTGGATATAATATTTGAATCTAAAATTGCCTTAAAAAAAGCTAAAAATAATATGAAATTCACTAAATTCTTGGAGAATAGACTTAATTATTATTTAGATAAAAAAATAGAGTTGGCTTTTCATAACGGTGATTTTTTAGAAGAGATAGATGAGAAAAAAATAAAAAAAGTAAAACCTAAAAAACAAAAGAAAACCAGCTTTAATAATAAAAAAGTAAAAAATAATAAGACTAATGACTCTAACAAAAGTATTAATAATATAATTTACGGCAGGAAAATAGCTGAAAATATTACTCATAATTTGAATGAAATCAAAAGTGAAAGAAAAAAAGCGGTAGTTTCCGGTCAAATATTTGATATTGATCAATTTACTACTCGCAATAATAACCTTTTATTTGTTATTTCTATTACGGATACAACTGATTCATTAACTTTAAAATTATTTGTCAATGATGAAAGTAAATTCAAAGGAGAATTAAAAGAGGGAAAGTGGATAAAAGTTAGAGGCCCTATAAAATATGATACTTATAGTAATGAGTTAAGTCTTATGGCAAACGATATCATGGAATTTAAACCACAACTTAAAACAGATGATGCTGAAGAAAAAAGAGTAGAGCTTCATCTCCATACTCAAATGAGTGCTATGGACTCAGTTGTTAATGTTGAAGAAGTAATTAAAAGAGCTGGAGAATGGGGTCATGAATCTTTAGCAATAACAGATCATGGTGTTGTTCAGGCTTTTCCAGATGCCTATCAGGCAGGAAAGGATCATGGAGTAAAAATATTATATGGCTTAGAAGCCTATATGGTTGATGATGGTGAACCTCTAATTTTAAATGCTCCAGATAAAAAAATAGATGAAACTACATTTGTAGTTTTTGATTTGGAAACTACAGGTCTCAGTCCTAAAAATAATGAAATTATTGAAATTGGAGCAGTGAAAATAAAAAATAATGAAATTATAGACCGTTATCAATCATTTGTAAAACCTGATAATAAAATTCCTAGCAAAATAACTGATTTAACAGGTATAAATGATAATATGGTGGCAGATGCAGAAAAAATAGATAAGGTTTTGGATGATTTTGTTAATTTCATTGGTGATTCTGTATTAGTTGCTCACAATGCTGACTTTGATTACTCTTTTTTACAATCAGCATTTTTAAAAACAAACAGACCGGAAGCAGAATACCCAGTTCTTGATACTCTTGCTTTAAGTAGAGCACTATTAAGTGGTATTAAAAATCACAAATTAAATACTTTAGCTAAATATTTTAATGTAAATCTAGAAAATCATCATAGGGCTGATGATGATGCAGAGGCTACTGCTGAAATTTTAATAAATTTTTTAGAAATGTTAAAAAAGAAAAATTATAAGAAATTAGAAGATATTAATAAATTAAGTAGTGAAATTAG